>k87-329114_pt1 | contig 38809 bp, 28 predicted proteins | sample MGYA00084031_6733416 | MGnify analysis MGYA00084031
ACACATATGAGCTGTCCAGGAATGTGAAAGAACAAATACTAGACGAAGCTATGGAGAAGCTACAATTCTAGTACACGGAGCCCTCCCGACAGAGTGTATTGCTGAATGATCGGGTCGACAAATGGGATAACTGAGAGGTTTACACTACAGCAGGGGAGAAAGCGGGGGAACTGCTGGTCTGAAAGGCAGCCGAAAGTCCCTCGAAAGAAATTATGCTTCAAAAAAACTGCCCGACCAAAAGCGGGCAGTTTTGACATCAAGCAATGGATGTGATCGGATGTTTAACGTATGGGGGGTAGATGTTACCCTCATTTGCTCTTACAAATAAACCGCCATCATAGATCTCGCTTTTTACTTCGATCCCCTCATAGTCAGGAGTGAAATGGAACGTTACTTTTTCCGTATCGCTGCCTGCAATCTTGGTCAAAATATCGTGAATGTTGACTTCCTTCGTGCTAATGACATCGAAAAGATCGAGGTGATTGTTTTCCTTTTTATAGATCGCAAGAACGTCCTCGTTTTCCAAGTAATACAGATCGTCGCCAAATACGTTCAGGCAATAAAACATGAAGATTCCTTGAGCGCCATCCGTTCCAAAACGCTGAGAAACAGGCAGCCTTTCTGAAGCAAGCCTGTAAATGAAACGAAGATCAGCTTCATCCTTTACAGTAAGCTTTCGAATGCCTGTATCCGCACTAGGGCTCGGACTTGGCGTAAAATCCATCGAAAAGAGATGCTCTTCTGCCGGTTTGAATCCAAACCGGGGATAAAAATCGAGAACCGTTTTGTTCGCAAAAAGGTACATGAAATCATACTGATTTTCATATTCCTCTAAAACCTTGTTCATCAACCTTGCAGACAGTCCCTGTTTTCGATATTCCGGATGAGTCATGACCGTTCCGATTTGTATCGCTTTTTTCTTCTCGCCATCCATAATGAGCGAAAGCAGGTTAACAGAAACATTTGCGACAACGGTTTCTCCCTCAACAAATGAAAAGGGTATGTACCGTTCATTCCAAAACCCTTTTTGATACCACGTTTCAAATTGGATGCCAAAAGTGCTGGCAGCAAGTTCGGATAAACTCCTTCGAAGTGCCTCGTTGGTTTTATAATTCTTCATAAATGCAAGTTCACGCATTCCAGTTGCCCCCTGAATTAAAAAGTTGAGGATAAACAGGCAGTTCGAGCAAGCTTCTCTCCTAGCTTACCACTGTCACACCTCGCCGGCTTATGAAGATTGACGATTACTTGCGTGGAATATAGCGTGTTGCAGCAAAAAGGAAAAGGGAAAAAGTGGAGAGTGAGCGAAAGTAACATTATCCCAATCAGCCATTTCACCGTAATTCTCGGGATGATCTTAGGCAATTGCGAAAAGCCTGCTGTTTCAATACTTGTAGCACGATACCAACGACGCCGAAAGGGAAGGATCACGTATGGATACGAATGCCGTTTTCGATGAGTTTCCGATCATAAAATCCGACCGTTTCATCCTGAAAAAGATTGATGCCAATCATCTGGAGGATGTATTTGAGATTTACAGCAATGACAAGGTGTTTGAATATTGCGGAATCATCCCGAAGCACAATAAAGAGACGGTGAAGTCGATGATCGGGCATTTTGAGAGGGACTTCAATAAAAAGTCCCGAGTAAAATGGGGCATATTCACTCATGTTGAAAGCGACAAACTGGTTGGCATCATCGAAGCATTCGATTTTAACCAGAAGGTGAATATGGTGACGATCGGGTACTTTTTGGCGGAAGCGCACTGGGGGAAAGGGATTGCTACAGAGGCTGTGAAAGCATTGGTACGATTTCTGTTTCATGAAGTGAACGTAAACCGAATACAGGCCGAAGTCATGCCTCCAAACGAAATTTCAAAGAAGGTATTGATAAAGAATGGGTTTGTCAAAGAAGGCACACTGCGACAAGCAACCGTATGGTCAGGGAAGGGCGTAGTTGATCTGGAGATCTACAGCATTCTAAAAAATGAGTATAAAAATGAATAAAACAAAAGGGTTTGATATGTATTTGACACAAAAAAACGGAAAGCGGGGAAAAAAGGGCGCGTACCAATTCCCTTCCCGTGCTGATCAGGGGCGACGAACAGCATCTCGAATTTCGGCCCATTCAGTCCAATAAATCCGGTTGGTTCTTGAAGCTCGTTTACTGCCACCCAGACCTCAAGTTCTTTCATTGCTTCGTTTTGAACGATGTTTTTGTAAAACTGAATATCTTCTTCCGTCAGGAAAGTGTGGGTGCGAACTACAGCCCGGTACCAAATATCTACCAATCTTTCATGATCTTTTTCTTGGCAGCCGGCAATTTCACCCTCCCATAATATGCTGACAAACAAATCAGCCTCTTCAAACGAGAAGAGGCTGAATCCTTTTTTCCTGCCATCGTATTTCCTTCACATTGCACATCTTGCGAGTAGCGAAGCGGCATAAATCCAACGTTCAGATTGTTTGTCTCAAAATGCTTGAACTGTTATACGAAAAGATAATCCTACTCGTCTTTGAACAATTCAACAATCTCCCGGAAGACCGTAATCTCTTCTCCCAAATCCTCTTCGGAAGAATTCACGCTAGTCTTCACGATAATCATATTTTCATTCTGGTTGACGTAAATATTTTGTCCATAAATGCCGTTGGCCAAAATTTCCTTATTGTCCGGGTCGGGGCTTGGCGGAATCCACCATTGATACTTGTAGAATGGGAAACCTTCACTGCCGATATACGTTTCTTTTACCCAATCCTCGGAGATGATCTGTTTTCCGTTCCAGTTGCCGTTATTCAAGTACAGCCGGCCAAACTTGGCGTAATCCCGCAGGGAGGCATTCAGATAGGCAAACGTCATGTCATCGCCGTGCAGGTCGGTGTTCCAGTATGCGGAGTGTTCCATGCCGAGCGGCTTCCAGATTTTTTCCTCCAGATATTTGGATGGCTGCTTGCCTGTTGTTTTCTTGATGAGCATGCCAAGCACTTGCGTATCGGACCCTTTGTAGGTAAAGGTGCCGGGGGATGCGTCCGAAGGCAGGGTCGTCATCATCTCATTGAAGGATTCCTTCTCCACAAATAGTCGATTGTACCATTCGGTGATAAAAGGCTCTTCATAGACCGGATATTTGACGCCGGAAGCCATGTTGAGAATATCCTTGATCGATACGCCGTCATAACCGGAATCCTTCAGCTCCGGAAGATAATCCGTGATGGGATCATCGACGCTGTTTATGTAGCCTTCGTCAATGGCGATGCCGACCAGCGCAGAGGTAAACGACTTGGACATGGACCAGGATGTATTCAATGTTTTCTGGCTATTTCCGTGGTAATATCGCTCGGTAACGATTTTATCGTCTTTGATGACAAGCAGGCCGGTTGTTACCGTTCGCTTCAGCAGATCTTCAAATTTGTGCTGCTGCTTGTTGTAGGTATAGGTGAAATTGGGCAAATCGCGGAGCTTCTTTTTGAACGTAAAGGTGTTCTTCTTATCGTTTTTGATCTTGTGGCTGGGAAAAATTTTATTCATGGATCGGAAGTTATTAATGATTTTATCTTTGTCAAAAAGTGTTAAAAATTTGGTGTGATCATACTTGGAACGAACGGAAGACTCGTTATCCTCTTCGATAACAGAATCTTCGAGATTGCCCTCTTCGGTAACAGAATCGTCGAGGCTGCCGTCCTCGGTAACGGAATCTCCGACGCCATCTTCTTCGGTAACGGAATCTCCGACGCCATCTTCTTCGGTAACGGAATCTTCCAGGCTGTCTTCTTCAGTAACGGAATCTCCGAGACTATCTTCTGCGGTATCAGAATCTCCGACACGATCATCCTCTTGGTCGAGGTCTTGTCCGATCTGAGAATCAGGATTAGGTGTTTGTGCAGATGCATGCGATGGCAAAAGAAAAGAGTGAGTGGTGAGTACACCTACCAACAAGGCGCTGACTGCCAGTGGCAACAACTTCTTTTTCTTTGACATGAATAGAAAACACTCCTTTTTATTTTGTAACAACATCACAAATATGTATATATATTACATTGCAATTCCGGTAAGAACAACAATTTATTTGAAAATATAAAAACTTTTAAAAAATTCTTTAAAAAACCGTTAGACTTCTGGCCACTGGAGTGTTCTTGAAATAGAGTGGAAACTCTTGCTTCTTGAGATAGTTGCATGAAAAAAAGCGACCGCCAAGAAGCATAGAGGACATTTCTTGGCGGTTGTTTCTGTTTGGAGTATGGAATGTGTGTTCATAACAGGCCACGAGACTTCTCGCTTTTCGGAAATACGGTATACGACAGAGCGAATATGCTGTCGATGACAAAAATCAAGGTCCAAATCCTGCTGAGGTTATTGACTGTCGGATTGGCAAAAGGCAGGAGGCCTTCCTTGGCTGAGAAAAATTCACGGAAAAAATCGCCCATACTTGTTATTTCGTAGAACCGTGAGGACAGCCCGAACAAAAAATAGAAAACCAGGTGGGCTATTGCATAGACAGAGAAGTGAATGTAAAAATGTTTCCGTTCTTTTTGGGCGTGTTCCCTTCCCACCAGCTTCTTCGGCGGTTCGATATTGGGAGCAGGCAGTCCCTTCCACTTGGCAACATAGATTTGGATATAGTAATCAAGCTTTTTGAAGTCGCTTTTTCCATACGTGATGGCATATACAAAAACAACCAGCACAACGATTTGATAACTGGAAAACTGCCCTGTATGCAAGTAGTCAAAAAAACCTAAAGAAGCGATCCATAGGTCATTGACGATAAACAGCAGAAAAAAAACAAAGCTGAGAGTTTTTTTGCCGAACCAATATCTGGCGATCAAGAACGTAATGATGGAAACCCAAAAGATGACTTCCGCGACAATAAGGAAAGCCCATTTATGCGTTAAAATATAATCCATTTGCTGCCTCCTTTTAAAAAAAGTGTGCGAGTACATGCTGTGTTTATTCAACATGCTGATATAACCAGGTAAACAATCCCTCCCATCCTTTTTTCCCTGAACATAGATGAACTTGCCAGGAAGGCACTGTTCCTTTTTTCAAGGAATGGAGCAATCTTTCGCCATTCCCTACTGAACTGTATGTGGCCGGACTTTTTGCAGTAATCATTGGCTGTTGCTCACGATTTATATACTGAGAGTATACACCACATGGTGCTTTTATCAAGAAAATAATGTAAAAATAGGGATTTAGATACTTTGTATGCTCCCAGCTATGGGATGAATGAATTACTTCCCTTGCAATCGTTGGGTTGTGAATTGTTGCGGGATTTACGGATGTCTGAGAAAACCTCCCTTTGTATGATAGGTGTAAATTGTTGGAATAAAGGGGACTCATCATGAAAAAACGTGTAGTTGTTACCGGGATGGGTGTCGTTACGCCAATAGGAGTAGGTGTCAAAACTTTTTGGGAAAACGTTGTACGGGGCGTGAGCGGGGTTGACTACATTCAAGCTTTTGATGCCGAAGGGTTTCCGACGACTATCGGTGCAGAAGTAAAAGGCCTTGACCTCGATGAATGGTTTACCCCAAAAGAAAAAAACCGGATGGAAACTTTTACACAGTATGCGATCGTGGCTGCCAAGCAAGCTATCTCCCAGGCAAAATTGGACATGCGTCAACTAGACCCCTACCGCGTGGGAGTGATTGTCGGAACAGGCATGGGTGGAACGAGGCTCATTCTGGAAAACTATCAGGACCTGCTTCAGCACGGGTATCGAAAAGTCAGCTCTTACTTGGCATTTGCCTCGCTGGTGGATGCCCCGACAAGCGAAGTTTCGATCATGGTAGGGGCAAAAGGCAAAAGCGGGGCCTGGGGTTCCGCATGTGCAACAGGAAACAACTGTATTGGCGAAGGCTGCCGAGCGATTCAATACGGAGAAGCAGATGTTATGATTGCCGGCGGAACGGAAGGCCAATTCACGCCTATTGACTTGGCCTCTTTTTGTAAAATAAAGGCTTTATCCACTCGGAACGACAATCCGCAAGCGGCCAGCCGCCCTTTTGACAAGGACCGGGACGGCTTCGTGATTGGTGCGGGATCGGGAATTGTTGTGCTGGAGTCGGAGGAGTCTGCCAAGAAAAGAGGAGCCACGATCCTCGCGGAAGTAGCCGGATACGGCTCCACTACAGATGCCTATCACGTCACGGCACCTGATCCGGAAGCGAAAAGCGCGATTATGGCGATGAAAAATGCAATTGCGGATGCCAATCTTGCACCTGCTGACATCGACTACATCAATGCCCACGGTTCCAGTACGCGATTGAACGACCAAATCGAAACGCTGGCGATAAAGAAGCTGTTTGGTGAAAAGGCCAGGTCCATTCCCGTCAGCTCCATAAAGTCGATGACAGGGCATTTGCTGGCAGGGGCCAGTGCAGTCGAGCTGATTGCCTGCATCCTGACTCTGCAGCATCAAATCGTGCCGCCAACGATTAACCTCCACGAGCCCGATGAAGGATTCGATCTCAACTATGTGCCAAATGAGGCGCAGGCGCATCGAGTTCGGGCCGTTTTGAACAACTCGTTTGGTTTTGGCGGGTACAATGCTTGTATCGTTGTTAAGGAATGGCAAGGGTAAGTTGTGGGAGGGAGAGCTATGAGCGTGATTCATATACAAGAAAATCGCATGAAGCTAGAGCAGTTTTCCAACATGGACGCATGCATTCATCATTTGATCGAACAGCAGGCGGCGCTGACACCCAATCAGACAGCAGTCATTTATGAAGCAAATGAGCTCAGTTATCAGCAGTTGAATGAAAAAGCCAATCAGTTTGCTCATTACCTGGTACAATGCGGGCTGCAAATTGAAGAGCCTGTCGCTGTTTGCATGGACCGCTCTCTGGAGATGGTCATTGTATTGCTGGGAGTGCTAAAGGCCGGAGGCGCCTACGTTCCCATTGACCCGAACTATCCGCAAAAACGTTTGGAATATATGTTGACGGATGCGAAGGCCCCCATCATTGTTACGACGCAGAGCAGAGAAATGATCTTTGCGGATCAGCAATTGGGAGATGCAAAGCTTGTTGTTGTCGACAAAGGGGAGGAATGGAGCAAGCAGCCCTCCCGTAATCTTGACATACCAATGACAGGCGACAACCTCATCTACATGATTTATACGTCCGGCTCCACTGGAAATCCCAAAGGGGTCATGAATACACACCGGGCTTTAAACAACCGTCTGCAGTGGATGCAAAAAGAGTTTCAATTAAACAGTTCTGATCGCATCCTGCAAAAAACGCCGTTCAGCTTCGATGTGTCAGTCTGGGAATTTTTTTGGCCGTTGCTTGCCGGGGCAACCCTTGTCATGGCCAGACCAGAAGCGCATAAAGATCCCGAATATCTGATCCAAACCGTTCAAGCGATGAACATTACGACCATGCACTTCGTACCGTCCATGCTGCAAATTTTTCTCGATACGTATCAAACAGAAACGCCGCTCCCGTCTCTCAAGCGGATTATTTGCAGCGGGGAAGCACTGACGAAGTCGATGGAGCTCGCCTTTTTCTCAAAATTTGACAAGGTTGAGCTGTACAACTTATACGGTCCCACAGAAGCGGCTATCGATGTCACCTACTGGAAGTGCACAGGCGATAAACGTGAAAAGGCAGTGCCCATCGGGTTTCCGATCAGCAATATTCGCTTGCATATTATCGATGGGGAAAACCTGATAACGGAGCCAGGGGTCGCAGGCGAACTGCATATTGGCGGAATCGGACTTGCAAGAGGCTACCATAACAAACCGGAGCTGACCGAGGAAAAATTTATTGCTGATCCCTTCCACGAAGGCGAGCGTCTGTACAAAACGGGCGATTTGTGCAGATACCGCGAAGACGGTGCCATCGAATATATCGGCAGGATCGATTTCCAAGTAAAAATACGCGGATACCGGATTGAACTGGGTGAAATTGAAGCAGCCATGGAGCGCTTGCCCAATATCAAGCAGTGTGTCGTTACTGCCGTTCGCGAAGGCGACCACACCTTCCTTGTTGCTTATGTGACCGTCCTGGACGACGAGAAATGGGAAGAAAATAGCGTTCGTAAACAAATGGAGGAGCAGCTGCCTGATTATATGATTCCTTCATTTTTTGTCCGCTTGGATGGGTTCCCCTTATCGTCCAATGGAAAGGTTGATCGAAAAAGTCTGCCTGCTCCCCAGAAAAACAGGATTGTTCCTGCAGAGCGTCAACCACAAACGGAGACCGAAAAAATAGTGGCTTCATTTTGGAAAGAGCTTCTGTTTTTAGACGATGTAGGTATTGATACACCGTTTCTCCATGTGGGGGGCAACTCGCTTTTTGCTGCCCGTTTTGTGACTCGCTTAAAGCAGCGGCTGCCAATCCATCTTACGTTGAAAGATGTTTTTCAGCATCCTACCATTCGTCAATTGAGTGCATTTATCGATTCACAATCTTTTATCTCGGAAGAGCAGACTTTGCTGCCGGCGAAGAACGACGAGAAGAAAAGAGAGTTGTCGTTTGCGCAAAAGCGGCTCTGGTTTATTAATGAATGGCAGGGAACCAGCTCCTTGTACAACTTGCCTACCTATTTCGAAATAACAGGACCCTTGCAGTACGATGCTTTTCTTGCCAGTCTGGAGCATTTGCTTGCGCGGCATGAAGTATTAAGGGTCAACTTTATCGAAGAGGACGGTCGTCCTTTCCAAGTGATTGATGATTCGAAGAAAAGCAATTTGGAACGGATCTCTTTATCTGATCAGCCGTATGAGTTAGCGAAACAAACAGCGCTGCAAGCGATGGAAGAAGACGCGAAGATTCCATTCGAACTGACATCCGACCCGCTGTATCGGTTTAAGCTGTATAAGCTGTCTGATAACCAGCATCTCTTTTATTACAATGTTCATCATATCGTCTGGGATGGCTGGTCGAACTATGTTTTCCAATCAGACCTTCTCAAGAAATACAACGAAATAGTAGGCGGCACAGACTGTGAAGTACAGGAAGCTATGGAAGGGCAGGTCCAATATAGTGACTACGTGACCTGGCAGAATGCTTTTATTGATTCCCCGGTTTACCGGGAGCAGATGGACTTTTGGAAAACACAACTGGGCACCGAGGCTCCTTCTATCAAGTTGATGGCGAATCAGAAGAAGACGCATCCGGACGGTCATAATGGGGCCGTCAGCACGTTCCAGATTCCGAACCAGGTGTTAGAGCAACTGAAAGCGTTTTGCAAACAGAACAATACGACCCTTTTCATGGCGATGCTTTCGCTCTTTAAATTGTTGATTTATCGCTTGTCACAGGAAAAGGACATTGCGATTGGGACAACGGCTGCAGGGCGAAATCACGCCAAACTGGAAGGGTTGCTCGGATTTTTTGTAAACACATTGGTGATTCGAAATGAAATTCGCGAAGGCACCAGCTTTGTTGAACTTGTCCAGCAAGTAAGCGATACGGCGGTAAAAGCGTTCTCCCATGGAGACGTTCCTTTTGACAAAGTGGTGGAGGAGCTTCAACCGCATCGTTCAGTCAACCAGCAGCCTCTGTTTCAATATATGTTCACCTTCCAGGATTTCGCGTTTGACCCGGCGCAGGGAAATCAACTGGCGGTCAGCGAACCGATTTCGCTCCATAACGACACCGCCAAGTTTGATCTGACGCTGTTCATGGAACGGAGTGGCGAAGAATATATCGGAAAATGGGAATATCGGACAGACCTGTTTGAGGAAGAGACGATCAAACGATTTAGTTCGCATTTCCTGCAGCTATGTGAGCGAGTATTGGCACAGCCATTTACTGCTGTTGAACAGCTTCCCGTGCTGAGCGAGAGAGAAAAGGCGTTCATGATTCACACGTTAAATGAGACAGCATGCGAATTTCCGGATGTTGCCTTGCATGAATGGTTTGAAGCCCAGGCGATGAAAACGCCGGACAACATCGCCGCCGAGTATGAAGGGGAGTGCCTGACCTACAGGGAGCTTGATGAGAAGGCGAATCAACTGGCTCACTTGCTCCGTGAAAAGGGCGTAGCTCCCGACACGCCGGTAGGCTTATGCATGGAACGGTCTTTGGAACTGGTCGTGTCCATGATGGGAATCCTGAAAGCGGGCGGTGCTTTTCTGCCGATTGATACGGAAGTCCCTTGGGAACGGGCTTACGCCATTTTGCGGGATGCGGGGGCTTCGATTTGCATAACGCAGCCAGGGACAAGGCTGCAGGAAACAAAAGATATCGAGCTGCTTTCCTATCTGATGCAGGAGAGCCTTTTGGAAGGATATCCAGTCACGAAACCGGATGTTCAAGTCACCCCTGACCATCTCGTTTCGATCTATTACACATCAGGCTCAACGGGAAAACCCAAAGGCGTCAGCAACACGCATAAAGGCTGGGTTAACCGGATGAATTGGATGCAGAACAAGCATCGTCTACAGGCACACGAAGTCGCATTGCAGAAAACAATCCTGACGTTTGATGATTCCGCCGTCGAGATTTTCTGGCCGTTGACAGTCGGAGCGAAGATCGCGTTTCTGCCCAAAGGAGCGCACCGGGACCCGGTCAGTATTATCGAATATGCGATCAAGCACAACGTTTCCTTGCTTCAGTTTGTTCCGAGCATGCTGAAAATGGTGCTGGAGCAAATCACACCGGTTCAAAGACAGCAGTTGACGAACCTGCGCATTGTCGTATCCAGCGGGGAAGCATTGCATGCCGACGTGGTCCGCTCGTTCTATGAAAAGATGCCAGGCAAGCTGTTCAACACATGGGGAGCTACGGAGGTCTCGATTGATTCCACATGTTTTGATTGCGAGCCGGATGTGGAGAACAGCTCTGAAATTGTTTCCGTCGGACGTCCGATCGACAATAACCGCATTTATGTACTGGACAAGTTTTTAGAACCGGTTCCGCCTGGCGTCCCTGGTGATTTATACATTGCCGGCATCGGCCTGGCCAGAGGGTATATCAACAATCCGGAAAGAACGGCTCAGTCCTTTATTCCCGATCCGTTTTATCCGGGGGAGTTCATGTACCGAACCGGTGATAGAGGGTACTTGAAACCAGATGGAAACATTATGTTCCTCGGCCGCCAGGACAATCAAATCAAGCTAAGAGGAATGCGTGTCGAACTCGGTGAGATCGAAACCACGCTGAGGGCTATCGCGGGGGTTTCCGAAGCTGTCGTCATCGTCCATAAAACCGAGTCTGACATTCAATATTTGGCTGCCTACTATACGTCCGCAGAAGGCGACATACAACCCGGCGTATTAAAGCATGAGCTGAAAAAGGTGCTGCCTGATTATATGGTTCCCAGCTATTACGTTCAACTGCAGGCGTTCCCGTTAAATGCGAATGGGAAAATCGATCGGCACCAACTGCCAAAACCATCCGAGCAAAATCTTGCTGCTGTTGGCGCTTACGTTGCCCCCAAGAACGACAAGGAACAAGCTATTTTGTCCATTTGGCTTGAGAAATTGGGCGTACAAAAAATAGGAGTCCAAGATAACTTCTTCGAGTTAGGCGGACATTCCTTATTAGCGGTTCAGATTATCTCGGAAGTAAATAAAAAGTTTGAGTCAAGGCTTTACGTGAAAGACCTGTTCGAAAATCCAACGATTGAAACATTGGCTGGCGTTTTGGAAAAGCGCAAGAACAGTGATGCGAGCAGCCCGGTTATGGAATTGGCTGATCGCAATCAACCGTTCCCTCTTTCGGATGCCCAAAAGCGGATTTGGTTTTTAGACCAGCTCTACCAAGACACAAAACATAATATGCCGCTCGTTTTAAAATTCCATGGATCTGTCGATTCAGAGAGATTGCAGGATTGCCTGAACCAACTGATTGACAGGCATGAATCATTGCGCACCGCTTTTCTCAATAAAAACGGCGAGCCAATCCAACGCATCTTGCCCCACGCCACAATTTCTTTGCAGGTGGAAGAGTGGGGAGATCGGGAATTGCAACAGATCGTGCGACGAGAAATGTCCATTCCGTTTGATCTTGCTGCGGCACCCTTGGTCAGAGGCACTCTGGTGAAAGGGAAGTCGGCGGATGTCCTGGTGCTTACCTTCCATCATATTATCAGTGATGGCTGGTCTCTAAAGGTTGTGAAAGAAGAGCTTCTGAAGCTGTATGCGGGTGAACGGACATTTTTAGAGGAAAAGCCTGTGCAATATGTGGACTACCTGTTAAGACACAACGATTTTATCAATCAGGCGGAATCTCAGGAGCAGCTTTCCTATTGGAAGAAAAAGTTTGACGGAGAGATTCCCTTGCTTCAGCTTCCCATTAGCAGAAGCCGGCAAAGAGAGAGCAAGACGGGAAATGAAACGCTGAGAAAATCTTTGTCCATGCAAGTATCAAGCGACATAAAAGCTTTCAGTCAGGAACAGAGAGTCACACCTTTTATGACGCTGCTATCCGTATTCGGCGTACTGCTGTCCAGACTGTCCCAGCAAACCGATTTGATCATCGGCACTCCCGTAGTCAATCGGAATACCTCAGAATTGGAGAAGTCCGTAGGTCTCTATTTGAATACATTGCCATTGCGGATGGAACTTGATGCAAATGCGACATACAGAGATGTGTTGGATCAGGCAAAACAGACGGTGCTGGAGGCGTTTGCCAATCAGGATATTCCTTTTGAAAAAATTGTGGAAGAAGTGAATCCGAAGCGGAACCTTAACCGCAATCCGTTATTTGATGTGTCCATTAACTATCGCAGCTTCGATGAACCTAAGACATACGCAGCCGATAATGTGGTCGTGGAAGAGATCGAAGTGGATGAAATTGAATCGAAGTTCTTCATGACGCTCTATATTGAGGAAGCCGCAGACGGATTCCATCTAACGCTCGCCTATCAAAATCAATTGTTTGAAAAAGAGCGGATGGCTGAGTTTCTGAATCAGTATATCCACTTGTTGCAGCAGGCGATGAAACTGGCAGATCAATCCATCCAATCCTACTCATTGGTCACTGAACAAGCCAAACGCATTTTGCCTGACCCAACGGCGAGACTTCAACAGATCGATTATCCACGTATTATTGAACAAGTGAAGTACTGGAGTGAGCAGGCTCCCCATCAGGTTGCCGTAGAAGATAACGAAAAATCGTATACCTATCGGGAATTGTTCCAAGATTCCCTGCGGATTGCAAAAGGTTTGCGCCGCCGAAATGTACATTCCGGAGATGTAGTAGCTCTATATGGAGATAGAAGCTATGAAATGATTATCTCGATGATGGGCGTACATTTGGCAGATGCCATTTTTATGAACATGGACACGCAAGTACCGGAAAAAAGATTCGAGTCCATGCTACAGATTGCAAACGCACGCGTGATCGTAACGAGCGAGACACTGGGCCAAACATACAAAGACGCACTGGCAGCAAGTGGAGTCCAATCATTTGAAGTGAGCGACCTGCTAAAAGAAGAAGCGGAGACGGGCACTGATCTGCCTCCAGCGTATACTTGTCCGGATGCCTATATTTTCTTTACATCAGGAACAACGGGAGAGCCGAAAGGAATCCTGGGTACACACAACAGTATCTCTCACTTCTTGAACTGGCAGCGGCAAGAATTCGGTGTCACGACTAAGGATCGCAACGCGCAGCTCATTCACATTACATTTGATGCGTACCTGCGAGATGTCTTTTTGCCATTGACAAGTGGAGCGTCTCTCTTCATTCCTTCGAAGCAAGAAACAGATATGCTCGATTGGCTGGCGAAAAAAGAGATTACGATGCTCCATACGGTCCCATCGCTCGCGGGCCATTGGCTCAAGCAACCAGCAAAGACAAAGTCATTGCCGTCATTGCGACATGTATTTTTTTCAGGAGAACCTTTGCTTGCCAGTCTCGTTCATGCTTGGCGTGAAATCACGGATGCCCAAATGAATAATTTCTATGGCCAGACAGAGACGACTCTGATCAAGTGCTTCTATGTAGTTCCAAAGGAGCTTGCCGAAGAGGTCCAGCCGCTAGGCAATCCAATGCCAGACACGCAATTGCTGATTGTCAATCAGGAAAAACAGCTATGCGGGATTGGGGAACCTGGAGAGATAATGGTTCGCACTCCTTATCGGACGAAAGGATATTTGAATAAGGAACTAGAGGCGTTTATCCCCAACTTTTTTGATCCAGAAGATGATATTTACTTGTATCGCAGCGGTGACATGGGACGCTATCGACCGGATGGAAGCTTGGAAATCATAGGTCGAGCAGACGATCAAATCAAAATAAGGGGCGTCCGTATTGATAAAAACGAGATTGTCGCAGCTATTCTGAGACAGCCATACACGAAACAGTGCATCATTTTAGATGCAAAACAAGCAGATGAGATCCAGTTGAATGCCTATATCGTAATGGAGGACGGCCACAAGCTCTATCCGGATCAGCTGCGGAAAGTTTTGCGCAATGAATTGCCACTGGTTATGATTCCGAACCGATTTATCCAGATTGATGAGGTGCCTGTAACCTCCATAGGCAAAATCGATCGAAAAAAACTGGCGGCTCTTGAAGTTTTTGAAGAGGCAGAATCAGATGACGTTTTCCAAACTCCTTTGGAAATGGAGCTGGGAAAAATTTGGACAAAGTTGTTGCCTGTGTCATCCGTAGGGCCCAACAGCAATTTCTTTGAATGCGGGGGGCATTCTCTGCTCATTGTAAAAATGATATCACGCATAGACAGCCTCGGTTATGAGATCAGCTTAATGGATGTCTTCGAATATCCCACGATCAGAGGCTTAGCTGCCCTCATGCCAGAGAGAAAGAAAAAGGATCTATCTATTCGAAAAGTCACACGGATTAAGCAAAAGTTATAAACTTCATTATGAATGAAGGCAGGGATAACATGGGTTCGCTATCCGTAGAAAATGAAGTCTATCTGCTTCCGTCTTCCTATGGTCAAAACCGAATTTGGTTTTTTGAACAAATGCTTCCAAATAGTCCTACCTACCATATACCGATTCTCCTGAAAATAACAGGAGATCTACAGCCAGCCGTATTAGAGAAAACGATTCAAAAAATAATAGAACGACATGAAGTTCTTCGCACTACTTTTTTAGAAGTCGAAGGGGAACTGAAACAAAAGGTTTCCCTTCACTTCCCTTCTTTTAGATTAGACGTGAAGACAAAAGAGGAGCTGGAAGAAGAGAAGCCTTTGACGGAGCATCTCAAGGAATTTGCTCTTGAGCCATTTGATTTGGAAAAAGGTCCGTTAATCAAATTCCAGCTTGTCCAGCTAAGCGCTGACCAATATTATTTGCTAGTGAATATTCACCACATTATTTTTGATGCTTGGTCTTTGGAAGTATTGCAGAAGGAAATTGTTACCATCTATACGATGGTTGAACAAGGCCGAGAAGCTGAATGCGGGGAACTTCCCCTCCAGTACGCAGACTACGCAAACTGGCAAAAGGAAATGTTCGAGGGAGAAACGCTGCAAAAAAAGTTGAATTTTTGGCAACAGCATTTGGATAATATCCCCTCCTTGCTGGAGCTTCCAACGGATCGGCCGAGGCCTAAAGAAATAACTTACGCAGGAGACATTGTCAAATTTGACTTGCCATTGGATGTAATTGAGCCCATAACGACTTTTTGCCGGACCCATCAAGCTACCCATTATACATTCTTTCTTGCCACGTTTAATGTGTTGCTTTACCGGTATACGGGACAAAAAGATATTGTGATCGGGACACCGATCACCAATCGACCTAATCAGATGATTCAAGATTTAATCGGTTTTTTTGTAAATACACTACCGGTGCGGACGTTTATCAGACCGTATAGCAGCTTTTTGAATATCTTGAAAACCACGATCAAATCATTTCTGCAGACCTATGAAAATAGCGAGGTTCCCTTTGAAAAATTAGTTCAGGAGTTAAAACCTGATCGGGACAGCAGCTACCATCCCATTTTTCAAGCGCTGTTCACTCTCCAAGACTATCAGAAAAAGGAAGTAGAAGTTCCGTTTACGATGGAATATGAAAAAATCAGCACAAATACTTCGAAATTTGATCTCGTGCTGTACATGTCATGCAGCAAACAAACGATGTCGGGTGAGATCGAATACAGTACGGATTTGTTCAATCGAAAAACAATGGAGCGTTTCGCTCAACACTATATTACGTTGATCCGAGAAATCTTGAAAAATCCTGACAAGCCCATTTGCAAATTGAACATTTTGACAGAGGAAGAGAAAAACCATGTTATTGAAAATAACGTCATTCTTGCCGAAATGGGAACAGATCTCATACACCATCTAGTAGATAAACAAGCCCTCAAACACGCAAGCAAGATTGCAGTAAAGGGACATGATCATTCGTTTACGTACGAGGAATTGTATAAAAAGTCGAACCAAATAGCCCATGAGCTGATTCGACGCGATATTCAGCCGGGTAGCATCGTGGGAATCCGGTTGAAACGCTCCCCCGATCAAATTGCTTGTATATTGGGTGTTTTGAAAAGCGGCTGCGTGTATATGCCGATTGATCCTTCCTTGCCGGTTGAACGGGTTGAAATGATGGTAGAGGATTCCAAAGCGGCCGTAATTATTACAGACGATCTTTCATTCAATGAATGGAAAGAGAAAACAATCCTGGAACCCGATGTGGTTTTTAACAATCAGACTGCCAAAGATGCAGTGGAACTTTCTCTGCCGCCGGAAGAGGCAGTTGCCTACGTCATCTATACTTCGGGAACAACAGGCAAACCCAAGGGTGTCAGCGTTACGCATGCGGCCCTAATCAACCACGTTCAAGGATTTATTCAGGAGTTCCAGATCGGGGAAGGCGAGATGTTTTTGCAAAACATCAGCTCCAGCTTCGATCCATCCATGAGTGAGATTTTTTGCTCGCTGGTAAGTGGGGGAACATTGGTAATTACTCATCCCGACAAGCAATTTGACATTGATTATTTAGCAGATGTGATAGCGCATGAAGCAATTACGGTAACACATTTGTTCCATAGCTTGATAGAAAAGCTGTTGGATCTTCCTTCCTTCAGGCAAAATAAAACCCTCAAGTATATATTTACCGGGGGCGAAGCATTGCCTAATCAGCTTGTTCGGAAATTTTATGAAAATATGAAAGGGGAGGTTGCATTCGTCAATTTATATGGACCAACAGAAGCGTGTGTGGCCGCAACCTATTGGAGATGTCATCCTGAGCAACAATACCCTACCGCTCCAATCGGCATCCCCTTCCCGAATTATCATCTCGTTGTGTTGGATGAAAACTTGCAGGCAGTCCCACAAGGTGTCGTCGGGGAGTTGTTTATTGGCGGGCATAGTGTTGCCAAGGGGTATGAGAACAATCCAGAGTTGACGGCTGAGGCCTTCCCCCTATTAGACGTGGCAGGTGTGACACGTCGATATTATCGCACGGGAGATTTGGTTAAACAGCTGGATACAGGAGATTACCTCTTCATTTCAAGGAAGGACACGCAGGTTAAGGTTCGGGGTTTCCGTATCGAGCTAGATGAAATTCGTCATGTATTGCAGCAACAGCCTGAGATTGAAGAGGCCGCTGTTCTTGTTGAAGAGGTAAAAGGGGATAAAAAGATCTTTGCTTTTGCCGTGAAGGAGCCCGGCGTGGAGATTTCTGCGAATGAATTGAAAAAACGCCTGGCCAAAAAGCTGCCTTATTATATGGTTCCGCATGTAATCAGGTGGCTCACGGAACTGCCGGTTTCCATTAATGGAAAGCTGGATAAAAAGCGGTTGTCATTTGACGTCAGCGACTTGGCAAGTGGCGAGAAAATACCGCCTCGCAATCAGATTGAGCAACAATTAGCTGATATTTGGAGGGAAGTTCTGGCTATCGACGACATTGGAATAAACGAAGACTTTTTTGATTTGGGTGGGCATAGCATCAAGGTCATCGAGATCGTGGGTCTAACGAGAAAAAGAATGAACATTCAGCTGTCCCCTTCTCAATTATTTCTTTATCGAACAATTGAAACGTTAAGCGAGTTTATACAGAGTGATCAATCTCAAGCTGGCAGCGGACTGATTCTCAAATTAAAAGAAGGCCGTTCCGGTGATCCCCCACTGTTTCTTGTTCATCCAGGGGGAGGGGGAGCAATCTGCTACGTTCCTCTTGCAAGAAATATAGCTCGGGATATCAACATTTACGGCATTCAATCACTAGGGTATGAAAAAAATGTTGAACCTCTGCAAGATATACGGGAGATGGCAAAGCTGTATGTCCATGAGGTACAAAAGATTCAACCGAAGGGCCCTTATCAGTTGGCAGGGTGGTCTTTTGGAGGAACAATCGCTGTTGAGATGGCGAGAATTTTTGAATCAAAAGGGGAAAAGGTGTCGTTCCTGGGATTGCTGGATGCCTACCCGTTTGATCAAGTAGCGAAAAAAAAGCACCGCTTGGATCCGTTAAGCGTGTGGGCAGACAGCTTGTCCATAGATATCGAGCAGTTTAGCAGCAAACCGAAATTGGAAAAATGCCAGATTATTTTGGAAGCTGCCAAACAAAAAAAGCTATTGCCTCAAACGGCTGAATTGGAAGACGTATTTCGAATTATTACGGTAATGGCAGCAAATAACATGGCAAGCGATCACTATACATTTTCTGCTCCGATTAAAACAGATTTACATGCCTTCACTTGTCAGGAAGTCGATCCCAGAAAACTCCATGAGCTGGTGGATGTTGATAAATGGAGGGGAAGAACAACAGGGAAAGTGTACACCTACCCGATAATGGGGCATCACAATAATCTCATGTCGTCTCCTCAAGTCGAGTATCTCGGACAGAAAATCTCAGAAACTTTGAAACGGGGATAAGCTCATGAAAACACAGGTGACCGGGCGCGTGAAAAAAGCACCGCATGACACGTATACAGCAGCTGTTCTTTACCCGCAGTTTGAATATGAACTGGAAAACTACACAGAGCATTATATCCACATAGAAAAGGCTCTCTTGCAGTCTTACGAGAAAGCGAACATTCTCTCAAAGGATGAGGTCCGTTCCCTCTTGCAAGCAATAGACAGGATTGAGCGAGATGCTTTGTTGCAAAACTCGAAAGAAAATCTAACAGACATCGCCTTGACGTTGGAAAGAGCGATAGAGAAACAGTTGGAACAACCCGTGGTGAAATGGCATATTGATCGAAGCCGTAACGATTTTCAGGCATGTGCCCAACTGATGTTTGCCCGGGAGCAATGGATGCATCTGATTGAAAGAGTTGAAATACTGCGGGATGTCATCCTGGACAAAGCCAAGACATATGATTCCGTAATCATGCCCGGGTACACACATTTTCAGTCAGCTCAAATTATTAGTGTTGCCTTTTATCTTACGGCAGTCAGCAAACACCTTCTTGAAACAGAAAAGAGGATGCTGGGCGCATTAGAATCAATGAACAGGTACTGCCCACTCGGTTCCGGGGCTATGTCTGGTCAGGAGTATCCAGTGGACAACCTGCAATTGGCAAATGCTTTGGGATTTTCATCATACATAGGTCACGCCTTGAGCGGGGTTGCTTCGCGGGACTGGTTATTGGACATTGGAAGCTGCCTGACTTTCTTTGCGAACAATATGAGCCGCTTCTTGACTGACCTGATGAACTGGGGGAGCAGCGAGTACCAATTTATTGATTTTCCTGATGAACTCGCTGGCATTTCATCATCGATGCCACAAAAACGCAATTTTCCTATCTTGGAAAGAGCGAGAGGAAAAACGAGCCATCTCATCACCTACCATGTGGATTTTTTGCTGGGACAACGAAATACGGCCTATAGCAATCTGGTCGAAGTTTCCAAAGAATCAAGCAAAAATCTCCTCTCCCTTTTCAATGAGACGCACGTATTGTTTGATTTACTGATGCTGGTGTTTGAAAACATTTCTTTTCAGAAAGAAAAGATGCAGCAATGCTGCACAAAGGATTACTACGGAGGTTTTTCACTGGCAAATCGAATCACTGAAAAAAGCGGGATACCGTATCGCCAAGCGCAGGTGATAGCAGGACGATTTATCACACAGTCGATCCAAGCCGGACACTCCCCTCAGCATGTTTCGGTTGAGACCTTGCAAGAGATTTGTCATGAGTACGGCTTTGAAAACCAAATTACACAGCAAGAGTTGCAAGCGCTCTTTGCGGTCCATTCTGCCTTAACCATGAAGCGATCAACAGGGTCCACAAATCCGGATGCCGTAAAAGACATGATTGCCTTGCAAATGCAGGAGGCAGCCCAATGCAAGCAGGTATTCAATGGGATTTCCACCGAGGTCAAACGGAGATTGGAAGAATTGGATAGATGGATGATGTCTGAAGGTAAGGAGTATAGCCGATGAGACTGAAAGTAGGCAAAGGGGAAGCTCATGGCACATTTGGTGAGTTGTTGCAAGGCGTTTTGCCAAGCGGTCAGGACTTTTTGGTAACGTTTCCTGTTGACAGGTACTCGACATGCCAGTTTGTCTATTCCGCTCAGGACGAAGATCTGTGTGTACATCCTTCCTGGAAGAGGAAATCTCTGTATTTTGGCCAGAGAATTCTTGATTATTACCACTTGCCCATCAAAGGCACATTGTATCTGGAAAGCCAGCTTCAACAAGGAAAGGGATTGGCGAGTTCTACAGCAGATATGATGGCGACTGTGAAAGCAATTGAATCCTGTTATGACATAAACGTTCCTACCGAGGTGATCGAGGAGATCCTTCGCGATATCGAACCATCCGACGGCATCATGTACCCGGGCATCGTCTCTTATTATCACAAAGAAGTGAAACTGAGAGAATGGATAGGAGAATGCCCACCGTTGACTGTGATTGCTTTGGATGAGGGAGGAGAAGTAAATACAGTCGATTTCAATTGCAAGCCCAAACCATTCACTGATGAAGAGAAGCAAGAATATGGCATGCTGCTTGAGAAGATAACAGCTGCCATACGTGCTCAAGATGCAGAGGCAATTGGCGAGGTCGCTACCAGAAGCGCGGAATTAAACCAGAAGCTGCATCCGAAAAAGATGTTTGCCGAGGTGAAAAGAATATGCCGTTCAATTGAAGGAACGGGGATTGTAACGGCTCATAGCGGAACATTTATCGGGATCCTCCTTTCTGAAAACGACAGTGCGTATTCTGAAAAAGTAAAAGAAGGACTGTCTTTGTTGAAACAGCTTGGCTGCCCGACAGAAATATTCCATTCCATGTCCACTATAGAAAGAAAGAAGGTTCTGGTGTAATGGACAAGAGTCTGATCGAACTGATTGGAACAACGCCGTTAATTCGGCTGCGGTTGGACGAGAACAGCAAAGCCCCTGTCTATGCGAAACTAGAGCTGCTTAATCCCTACGGCATGAAAGACAGGGTAGCGAAAGAAATGATTATGGATGCCAAGAGAACCGGGCAGCTGCAAGAAAATGCACCGATTGTGGAAAGCTCGTCAGGAACGCTGGCTTTGGGCATAACCATGATCGGCACTTATTTGGGACATGAAGTCCACATTGTCACCGACCCGCGCATCGATGAACTAACGTTGGCAAAACTCAGAGCATTGGGAGCGCAGGTCCATATTGTAGAGAAAATGGAGCAGGATGGCGGCTGGCAAAAAGCAAGGCTGAACTACTTGCAAGGTTTGCTGGACAAATATCCAAATGCCTATTGGCCAAAACAGTACGAAAATCCGCAAAATCCGCTGGCCTATCAACAACTGGCCGATGACCTGGTTAAAGAGCTGGGACGCGTCGATTATCTTGTCGGATCGGTTGGAAGTGGAGGCTCCTTATGCGGGACTGCCAAAGCGTTGCGGGAAAGAAATCCCGACTTGACGGTCATAGCTGTAGATGCCGTAGGCAGCGTTATCTTCTACCAAACAGACAATCCGAAGCGTTTGCAAAGCGGCCTGGGCAACAGTTTGCGCTCACCCAATGTTGATTTTTCCGTAATCGACGAAGTTCACTGGTTAAACGATGAAGAAGCCTTCACATGGACACGTGAGCTCGCCAAACAGGAAAAAATCTTTGCGGGGAACAGCTCAGGCAGCGTGTACGCCGTATCAAGGTGGCTCAGCAGCCAGGTATCCGAACATTCAGTGATCGCGTGCATCTTCCCGGACAGGGGGGACCGATATATTCACTCGATTTACAACGATGATTTTTTCAATGTCCATCATCTGAATAAGGACAACCTGCGTCTTTCACCCAATCGCATGGAAGAATTAAAGGATGTCTCCGATTGGACCTACTTTCACTTTAACAAGGGGAAATTTCGGCATGAAGAGAAAACTGCTGTTTATTGAGTCAAATACGACTGGCACAGGCATGCTTGCTTTGGACAAAACAAAGGAATTGGGATATGATCCCGTGCTGTTGACCAATAAGCCGAGCCGCTATGAGGGCTTGTCTGACCAAAGCTGCGAAATCGTCATCTGCGATACAAACGATACGGAAAAGCTGGCTGATACAATTCAGCTCCGTTTTACCCTGGAGGATATCGCAGGAATTACGACGACAAGCGAATATTATATTTATACCGTTGCGCTTCTGGCTAAGCGATTCGGTTGGCGTGGCAATTCTCCCGATACGGTGAAAACGTGCAGGAGCAAAGCTGCTGTTCGCGCATTGCTGAGGGACACTCCCGAGCTTTATCAGCCCTGGTTTTTTACAGTCGACAACGTGCAGAAACTAGAGGAGATCAAGCAGCAGATACGATTCCCGTGCATCGTGAAGCCAGTGGATGACAGTGGCTCCAATCAGGTGGTAAAGTGTCTCTCCTACGAAGAGCTGTATCAGCGGGTGACGGACATATTGGCTGTGAAAGAAAATGTCCGTAGGCAACCGGCGGCTGGGGTTGCTTTGATCGAAGAATACGTGGAAGGACCTGAGTACAGTGTCGAAGTTTTCTCTTATGAAGGCCGACATTCGATCATCGGAATTACAGATAAAAGCATTGGGGGAGAGCCTTACTTCATAGAAACAGGCCATATTTTCCCATCCTTGTCTACCGACCAGATCAAAACAATCGTGGAAACGGGTGTGCTGTCCCTGCTGGAAAAGCTGGATTGGCGTTTTGGCCCGTGTCATCTGGAAATAAAAATCGTCAATCAAAAGGTTTTCCTGGTTGAGTGCAATGGACGATTGGCCGGGGGGATGATTCCGGAACTGATCCGGCATGCGACCGGTATGGACGTGTTGAAGGATCAGCTCAAAGCAGCGGTTGGCTTGTCCCCCGAGCTTGGCCGTCCGCCTATTCAATATGCAGGGATTCGCTTTCTGATCCCGCAAGAAACAGGCGAAATTGAGGAAGTGACCGGTATCGAACAGCTTCAGCAAATGCCAGGTGTGAAGGAAGTCGTATGCAGGGCAGAGCCGGGAAAGCTGGTGGATAGAATCGTAAATGCATACGGACGCTTGGGTTACATAATCGCAGTGGAAGCAGACGCAAGCAAGCTTCATCAGCTGCTGAATCTAATTGAAAAAGTCGAACTAAAGATGAAGGAGCGTGTGTCTGTTGCTAAACTTTCTGAGTGACACGGTTACCTTGCCGACGCAGGAAATGATGGATGCCATTCAACATGCCATGCTGGGAGATGACGTGTACGGACAGGATCAAACCGTAAATGAATTGGAGCGATTAGCCGCCAGCATGCTGGGGATGGAAGCTGCTTGCTTTATGCCCAGCGGCACAATGGCGAATCTATCATCGATCATGGCCCATTGCCCTCGTGGATCAAAGGTTTTGGTAGGCAATGAATCAGACATCTACATTTATGAAGCAGGCGGCGCTTCCGTATGCGGCGGGATTGTTTATGAGCCCATACCGACTCAAGCGGATGGACGCTTGTTGCTGGAGGATCTTGAAAGAGCGTTCCCCGTTGATGAAGAGGACCCTCAGTTTGCTTTGCCTGCTTTAATTTGTCTGGAAAATACCCACAATCGCTGTGGTGGAAAAGTTTTGCCGATCGCTTATTTGCAAGAGGTAAAGGAATTTGCAACAGAACGCAATGTTCCTGTCCACATGGATGGTGCCCGCATTTTTAATGCGGCAGTTGCCCTTGATGTGGATGTCAGGGAAATCACACAATATGCCGATTCGGTTCAATTTTGTTTATCAAAAGGATTGTCTGCCCCAATTGGTTCGATTGTAGCGGGAACTCAGTCCCATATAAACAAAGCGAGAAAAGTAAGAAAGATGTTGGGCGGAGGAATGAGGCAAGCGGGAATCGCCGCAGCGCCTGGTATTGTAGCTTTGCAAACAATGATTACGAGGTTGGATCAGGACCACAGGCATGCGAAACAATTGGCCGATGGATTGGCAAAGATAAACGGAATCGAATTGAATGCCCAAGAAGTGCAAACAAATATCGTCATCTTTCGCGTAACAGATCCTCGTTATACATGGAATTCATTTTTGCAGATGGCCAAGTCTCATGGCGTGATTTTTTCAGAGATGGGCTATGGGAGGATTAGAGCAGTTGTTCACAGGCATATAACGAGTGATGATATTAATAGAGCGGTTCAATTAGTAGAAGAGATGATGAAGAAAGGCCCGTCATAGCATACTGATTCTCGGTATGCTCTATTTTTTGTTCCCCTTCATCCAAGTGGTTTCGATCCGCAAGACGCTTGCATATTTTCTGGGTTTTTTGCAAAATGATGCGGCCTTCTTCTTTTTCTCCAAGCTGGAAATGGATTTCTGCAAGACTTCTTCCTGCTCGGGCGTACAATCGCTCGCGAAGCTCATATTTGAAGATGGAAACAGCATGCTCCAGATATTCTCTGGCATGTTCAAGGTTGCCCGTATGGCCATAAACAATGCCCAGCATATGATAGATTTCTCCTGCCGAATAATGCAAGTGATGAGAATATAAGTAGTTGAGCAATCGATAGCCCAGCTCCAGGCAGAGATCAAATCGGTTTTGGTGGTAGTGCATGTAGGCCAAGTTGTAGCCCAATCTGGGGAAAAGGGTTTTGTCCTCAACAAATGGGAGGTTCTCCAATACATGCATGCTGCTTGTTAACAGTTGGTATGCCTCCGCTTTTTGATCCATTTCGATCAGTAACAGCGCGAGCGTGTTGGCAATATTGATATCCAGCTCATTGACGATTTTGTTGTTGGAAATCAACTTTCGAAATGTTTGCTCCGCTTTTCGCGGATGGCGGTCAATCCGGTAATACAGAATGCCCTTTTGCCATTCGATAAATCTCAGGAAGCTGCTGTCTCGAAAGTTTTGGTTCTTTTTGATAAAAGCGGTAGCTTCCTCGACGAGGTACTGGAGAGTGGTGTAATCATGAAAATATAGACTTTCCCGGCACAACCGATGAATCTTTGCAACAAAATGAATGAGCGTCTCGTTTTCATAAGAAAGCAGATAATCCACGGGAATCTTTAGTTTCCGGCATATGCTCTGCAAAATGTCCAAACGTGGTATATGGCTCCCCTTTTCAATCCGAAACAGAGTGGACTCGTCACAAATGTCTTCGGCGACATACTTTCTGGAATAGCCTCGTTTCTCTCGAAAATACTGAATTTTATCCCCAAGCGTTTTCATGACCAGTCTCCCTTGTATATCCTCTTTTACCAAATATTGCATGTTTGCATATACATTTTAACAGAATTCTCCCGTATATTTGAAGTATAATTTTTCAAAAATGGGAGGAATAAGATGGGTAGGAAAAAAATACTAGTAGATTCGCTTCAATTATTCCCGTTGTTTCAGCAAACACCTGTTTGCGGAACCGACATCAGATTACTAGCTACAATCAAGTAGAGGTGAATAAAGAATGGGTGTCCGAAACATCTTAATCGTAGATGAGAGAGAAGGAAAACAGCCATTTTATTCAAATTTACTGTCCGAAAATAGATATGACTGCCATTTTTTGAACAATGAATATTTGCTCTCGGATCCCGTTTTTTTGGAAAAATTCGATTTGGTCATTTTGAGTCTCACGAAGGATAATCTCTCGTTCCATTTAAAAAATAAGCACACTCGGACGATTATCCTGCTGAGCAATAAATATAAGCACTACGTAAAATATATACAAGGCGCACAAGCCATCTTGATGAAGGACTGCCCCAGTGAACTAATGATCGCGATCAATGCTGTGGAAAGAGGAAGCTGCTATTTTTCCAGTGAGTTCATGGAATCTCTCTTTTCTAGCTGGGGAAGAGAAGGGATCGAAGATGATATCGAGATGGATCTCCATTTGCCGGAAACGTTGACAGAAATGGAACTTCGTGTGGCTGAGGAATTGGCGAATGACAGAACCAATCAGCAAATAGCAGATACGCTCTATCTCAGCAAAAGAACGGTGGAGTACCATATTGCTGCATGCATGCAAAAATTAGGGGTAAAAAGCAGGGTAGGGTTAGCTGTGAAAATGACAAAAGCCAATTTGTTTAGACAAATATTGAATAAACGAATACTTTAACAGGTTTCGCAAAGTAGCGGTGCCGACGATGAACAGCTCTGTCATGAAAAATGGCAGAGCTGTTCATACTTTGCGGGAATTACGGGGGCACTCTCCGGGTTGCTTGTTTATGATGAAGATACGACTCTAAAGCGGAGGAGAAGAATCGATGAGGGGTAATTTCGTTAGATTGCAAGCTCTCGAAGAAGAAGATTACAAGCTCTTCTCTCAATGGGTTTGCCCATCCAAAGTCAGTGCGTTGGCAAGAGGGGGGCAAGACTTTGTGACTGAGGAAGAGGTCAGAAGAGATATCGCAAACGGAAATACACGCTACGCCACAGTGGTAACCCACGACGGGAAAAAAATCGGGTTCGTATCTTGGCAAACGCTGAGATACGAGGGGAGCTACATGCTAGGCGGCGTGATAGGAGATCCGGAATTATGGGACATGGGCTACGGTGCGGAAGCTTCGGTATTGCTCATGGACTACCTGTTCCACTTTAAAAATGCGCATAAGATTCAATTCATTAACGGTTTATTCAACATGAGATCCATCCGCTTTTTGATCAAGAACAAAGTGGTGATTGAAGGGATCCTGCGCGATTACTTCTTTTTGGATGGAGAATACCATGACGCGGTTATTTCATCCATTTTGCGCGAGGAATACTACAGTTACGGTGAGCCGCAACCAGAAGATATGATTCCGAAAAGCGAAAAGCAGCAAATCCGGGAGGAGCTGTACGAGTATCTTCAAGGGTATTGGAAGGAAGTGTGTTTGCCAAATTTGTTGAGGCAAGGTGAGAAGGTTGGAAGCTAAAAAAAATGTCGTGCTTGTAACCGGCGCTTCGAAGAGTCTTGGCAAGGCGATTGCAGAGCATTTCGCCGAGTCCGGAGATCAGGTCATCTTGGGATACAGGAGTTCATTGGAGGAAGCTGCCCAAGCAGTTGAAGAGATTAAGGCGAAAACCGGCAATGAGGCAGTTTCATTCGTCAAACTCGACGTAATTGACAGACAGCAAGTACAGGATGCCGTGAAAGAAATCATTGGGCAATTTGGAAGAATAGACGTTCTTGTAAACAACGCGGGAGTCAGCTACGGAGGGGCGCTGATTCCGAGCAATCCTCTCGAAAAATGGGAGGAAATCGTCCAGATCAATGTCATGGGGACCATCAATTGCATCCACGCCGTTTCTTTTCACATGCTGCTGGAACAAAAAGGAGCAATCGTCAACATCGCATCGGTCGCTGGCTTGATCGGGGTGGATCGTTTAAGCGCGTATAGCGCGAGTAAAGCAGGGGTTGTCGGGCTGACGCGTTCATTGGGGAAAGAGTACGCCCCGTACAACGTGAGAGTGAATGCGGTTGCTCCCGGCTATACGGAAGATACAGGCATGGTGGATCGCATTCCTGAAGACCAGATGAACAATTTCAGGAAGCGCATTGCCATGGGAAGGCTGGGAACTGCCAAAGAAGTAGCAGAGGCGGTTTCCTTTCTAGCATCGGACAAGGCCAGCTATATAACTGGGCAAACGCTAGTCGTCGATGGAGGCTTTATGTAAAGAAGGAGCGTGAGAAACAATGAAAACGGCACTGATCTTTCCGCCTTTGGTGAAATTGAAGCAGGGGAGCTTTTTGGACCTTTACGAGAGCTTTCCCAGCGTAAGGGCCAAGTTTGAAGAGGCAAGCGAAATTATGGGAGTCGATCTTGCCGCCAAATTCTTTTTTGAGAGTGAAGCGATGACGAATTTCGGCGTGATTGCCAGGCCCAGCATCGTCACAATCAGCACGGCTCTGTTTGAATTGCTGCGGGAGGAGATCGGGCAGCCGGCGTACTTCCTCGGTCCAAGCCTGGGTCAAGTAACGGCTATTCATTGCGCAGGGGGATTGCCCTTCCCGGAAACGCTTCGCATGCTGAAAAGGATGTGTGAAATGGAGGAAGAGGAGTTTCCTGACAAGCGATACGGCGTCTACTTCTTCTACAACATTGATATCGCTATTCTGGAGCAATCGATCCAAGAGCTTACAGCGATGGGCAGATTTGTCGAGCCCTGTGTGACGGTAAACGCCACGCAAATGATCGTGAACGGTGATCAGGAGAGCTTGGAGCTGCTTCACCAAAAAATAAGTCCTTACGGTGGTCTGGGTGTCACGATTCCGTATGGCCCGCCTGGACATTGCTCGCTTCTTCAAAACGTCAGGATGCGTATGGAAAAAGAGGTGCTGCCGCATATTACCTTCCGCTCTCCCGACGTTCCCTTGATCAGCAATGTGAATGCCGAGGAAATTTCCGATGCTGCCGGCCTGGCAACCGAACTGACAGAGCAATATACCAACAGTGTCTGCTGGTATAAATGCCTGCAGCAATTGTGGAGTAAGGGTGTGGAAAAAGTAATCATGCTCGGTCCCGGAAACTTTATTCACAAATCTTTGGGATTCACGGATATACCATTTGCCGTTCAGAAGCTGCTGGACAGTCATGATGTTGAAGCAGCCCTGACAGCAAAGCAGAAGTAAGGAGGCCCGTACATGATTGGATTGGTATTGCCCGGTCTAGCTCCTTCAAGCTATGAAGAAGTGAAGGATTTTATTGAAACAAACCCGTTTGCGAAAAAGCGTTTCCAAGAAGCAAGCGACATCATCGGGTACTCCTTGGCCGAGGCGTTTCGAGAGGCGACAGAAGACCAGCACGAAGTGATTGAATCCGCCTTTTTGGCGAACTCGATTGCTTTGCTCGATTATTTTTACGAACGATACGGTTTGCACCCGGATTATTCGATTGGAGCAAGTTTTGGCGGCATGTCCGTTGCCGTTCAGTCAGGCGGCTTGACCTTTGGGGAATGTTTGTGGCTGACACACGAAAGCGCAAAACATTCAAAAACCTACTTCCAGCAAATGGATGCGGAGTATCACACTCATTTTATTTTCAATTTGTCCCTTGAGGAGACGGAGGAGTTAATAAACGACTTCCAAGCAAAGGGAATGGAGCTGGAGTTGGTCGGGCATCTGGAAAAAGTCGTTTGCTTATGTGGCGAGAAAAGCGTTGTCCAATCTCTAAAGGAAGTCATCAATCAAAGAAGCAAGTGCTTTTCGTTACATACGATGAAACAGCCCATTCACAGCCGATTGCTGACGGAGCTCAAGCACCAGCTGCGGGACAAATTCTATAGCCAGGTTGTCTTCAAGCCGCTGCAAGTCCCTATTATTTCCGATGTTGACGGACATATTTACAAACAATCCGAAGAGCTGAAGCAAATGCTTCTGGATGGCTACGACCATCCCGTCAGGTGGGATCTCGTCAGCAAATCCATGAAGCAAGAGCATATCGAGACCGCGTATGTGGTTGGTCCACGGAATTTGTTTACACAGTTGTTGAAATACGAATTTGAAACGATTGGAATATCGCCTGACACCGTCATGCATCAGGTGGGAATTTCATGAGGTGCAATCCATGGCTCATATTATAAAGTCGGATGAGACAAGCTGCTCAAAGGAAAGGTTTTTGGGGGATGTACAAAGCTGTGTCGCCCAATTGAGAGGCAGTCATATCACTGATGAGGACAGGGTAATCGTCACAGCCGAGAACTCCTATGAATTTTTAGTCGCCTTTTTCGCCCTGGTTGAAATAGGCTGCTCCATTGCTTTGGTTGATTGTATGGCAGATGCGCGGGAAATCAATGAAATTGCCCTGGATTCAGAGAGTCGAATATGCATTTCCGACCGTCCTTTGCTGCTATCGGATCCGATCAGGACGTTTCTGCTTTCGGAAATCGTGAGAGACGGGGGAGGGAATCCAGCCAGCGAACTGTCATTTTCGACTTGGTCAACAAGAGAAGATGCCCTCATCCTTTATACGTCCGGTTCGACCGGCAAGCCAAAGGGGATTGTAAAGTCCGGCCATTCTTTTCTTTCCAACCTGGAGGAAAGCATGGAAGTCATGAAATACAAAAGCGAGGACGTGCTGCTGCCCCTTATCCCGTTTACGCATTTTTACGGATTGTCGATCGTTTTCATCTGGTGGTTTGCGGGATGCGACTTGATTTTATGCAATTACAAAAACATCCGCACCGTTCTGAAAGCAGTAACGGAAAGAGGAGTTACCGTTGTAGACGGCATTCCTTCGACCTATTATATGCTGACCCAAATGTGCAAAAAGCGGGAAAAGCTGTGTGCAAAAGTAAGGGATTCCGCGGTTCGCATGTGGTGTGTGGGCGGGGCGCCGCTATCCGAGGAATTGGCTGTAAGCTTTTACGACTTGATAAAACAGCCGTTGCTGGACGGATATGGTTTGTCCGAAGTCGGCAATGTCGCTCTAAACACGGGAGATTATCGGGATGGCTGCGGAAAACCGCTGCCCAGCGTGAAGATCAAGGTGGTGGACAACAGGGGAAATGAGCTTCCATCAGGGGAAACAGGCGAAATCTATGTCAATAGTCCGGGCGTCATGAAAGAGTATCTTCATTTGTCTGAAAAGACGGAAGAAGTGTTGGCCGATGGTTGGTTCAAAACCAACGATTTGGGATACCTGGATGAACGCGGAAATCTGCATGTTTTGGGGAGAAAGGGAAATGAAATTGTCCGCAAAGGCTATGTCATCTACCCGGCGCATATCGAGACCAGGCTGGAGAATGAACTGAAGCTGCGGGCGAGAGTTGTATCTCTTCAGGATGAGAAAAAGGGCGCATACATGATCCTTTTCGTTGAAACCCGGCAACCATTTACGCAGCAGATCGAGAATGCGATCAATGAGGCACTCGGATCTATTTTAAAACCGGACAAAATCATGTTTTTGCCCGCTTTTCCCTATCGTCCAAACGGAAAGGTTGATTTTGTGGCATTGCAAAATCAGGCAATTCAATGGAAGAACGCTAGAGAGGAGGAAGGGAAGTGCATGGTACAACAGTAGACCTGGAGCTGTCTATCCCGCTTGGCCAGCGCAGAGAAGCGATCATCCGCTGCATTCATTTCATCGAGTCCAATCCGGAAATGATCAGAGAGATCCTGACGGAAATCTCGACGTACCAGACGGCGGAACTGGAGATTCAAGCATCATTGGGGGCTTTGAAAAATGCCTTCAACGAGGTGCACAACAATCGGCCTCCCCTCATCAATCGAATGTCCGTATTTATGCCTTCAAATGTTATTCTGTATTCTTACGTTTTGTATTTGCTGATTCCCTCGCTGTATACCGAGAGTATTGAATTTCGGAGTTCTGCTTCGGTGCTTCCCCAAGTAAGGAAACTTCATCATTTGCTGCAAAACATACACCAGTTGCCATTGAAACTATTGGAACTCTCCCACAGAGAATATATGAAAGCGTCCGTCTTGCATGCAGATGTCGTCGTGTTTACCGGTACGTATCAAAATGCGGAAAGCATCAAATTCCAATTGGCCAAAACGCAAATGTTTATCTTTTTTGGTCAGGGAATCAATCCTTTTATCATATCCGAAACGGCTGAATTGGAAAAAGCGGTTCACGATCTCATCCAAGCCCGTTTGTACAACACAGGACAAGACTGCATGGGACCGGATGTCATTTATGTTCCGGAAACCATAAAGGATTCGTTTCTGTCTTTATTGACAGAGAAGCTGGACGCGCTCAAATACGGCAGCAATGTGGACAAGGACGCGGCATACGGTCCCATACACTATACCGGAACGCTGGAAATGGTAGGTCAGCATCTGACCCAATACAGCGAAAATATTGTGTACGGGGGGAGGATCGATTACCGGGATAGGATCATTCAGCCGACAGTTCTCGTAAGCACAATTGCAGAGAAATTGAAAATCCTCGAGTTTTTTTCGCCGGTATTTAATGTAGTCATCTATAGCGAGGAAGAGGATGTAAAACGGATCGTAACCCAGGAGTATTTTGTGGAAAGAGCATTGGGGGCTACCTTCTACGGCCGATCAGACAGCCCGATCATTGAGCTTCTTCGGAAAAAACATACCGTTTCCGTCAATGAAACACTGTTTGATATTGAAAATGGCAACGCTCCCTTCGGAGGCTACGGTCCCATGGCCAACTTTGTGTACTACCAGGGGGAATTGATCATTAAACCCATTTTGATTTCGCAAATCTTGCATGAATATTGGCAACGAGGTGACCAATGAACCAAATCAGTGTATACGACGCAATAGCGCAGGGACTGCGAGCGTATGGAGTGGAATTGGTGTTTGGGCTTCCCAATGACGAGCTTTACATGATGAATGCCATCGAGGATTGCGGGATTGAATTTTTGGTTGCCAAGGATCAGCGCAACGCCGTGTTTATGGCGACAGGCTACGCATTAGCCTCGCAAAAAACGGGCGTTTGCATCGTGGGAAAAGGCCCTGCCGTTTCCAACGCGATCACAGGCTTGTTGGAGGCAAACTCCCAAAGCTGCCCGCTGTTGATCATTTCATCAGGCACTCCAACGCGCTCCTATGGAAACCAAAAAGCATTTCAAGAAGCAGACCAAATGGCATTCGTTTCCCCACTGGTGAAATGGAGTCATCGCTTGGAGAACAAAGACGCGATCGGATGGGTCTTGCGAAAAGCGATATTTATGGCTGAACAAGGAACACCCGGTCCGGTATACGTCGAGATTCCCGAAGATATTGGCAGCCAGCTGCTTGATGAGGCAAAGCTGAACTTTTTTCCTCTTTCTGTCTTAAGGCCGTTGCCAGAACCATCTGGCATCAAGCGGGCTTGCGAAAAGATCATGCTTGCCAAAAAGCCGGTGTTATTGCTGGGCGGAGGATGCAAACGGATCAAAACCCGCGGCGTCCTGGAAGCACTCGCCGAACGATTGGGAGCTCTGGTTCTTGTCACTGCTTCAGGCAGAGGCAGTTTTGATGAAGAACATCCGCTCTTTTGCGGGCTGGCGGGGCTGTATCTGCACCGGCGTGTCAAAACGCTATTGCACGAGGCGGATCTGGTGATTGCCATGGGCAGCAAGCTGGAGGAAACGGCTCTGTTTGGCTGGGAGGAGAAGCTCCAGGCCATAGACAGCATTCAAGTGAATCTAAACGAAGAGCATTTTCATCTGGACTACAGCAGCATGTACATGGTTGGTGATGTGGAAGCAGTCGCAAATGAGCTCCTCGCGCAAGTTCGGGAGCAGCCGGCTAATCGCCAATGGCGAGCGGAGATAGAGGGCTGCAAGCGAGACATGTTTTTGGAAAAGGCGGAAAGGCAGCGAGATTCCTCCCGGTTGAGAATCGCGGATATTCTCGATGAACTGCAAGCCCGCCTTCCTTCCAACAGCATCTATGTGCATGAAAACGGGTTGCAGGACATGTGGTCTTATTTCTTTCCGTATCTCGGGCTTGGCAAAGAGCAAAATGCTTTTGTCCCGAGTGAACAGACAAGCCTGGGCTTTGGGGCATCTGCCGCCATCGGGGTAGCCAAGGCCAAGCCGCGGCAGACTGTCGTTGCATTCGTAGGAGATGGCGCATTCAATCTGTTCCGAAGCGATCTGCCAACAGCGTTAACGTACCAGATTCCACTCATCTATGTCGTGTTGAAAAACGGCGGGTACGGGTGGCTTGAATTCCAGCATATCAATACGGGAAGACAGGGGAACCCCCGATTTTTAAACCAGACCTTGCAGATGATCGACACTCTTCATCCACATTTGACAGTGATACCGCTGCAAAAAAGCGAAGAGATCACACATGTTGTTGTGCAAGCTCTGGAAGCATATGAGAAAAATCAAATCGTCGTGATCGAAGCGATTGTGTCGCTTGATGACGTACCCGATCCCATAAAAAGACTACATGGGGATTTTCCCGCAAAGGAGCTGGTGTGAATGAAGACGGGAACGTTAACGAAGCCATCCACTGTCAACCAAAGTGGGCTGGCCACTTCCTTTAGCATTCAAGGATCAGGCTTTTACGTACCAGAAGACATTGTGACAAACGAAATGCTCACGCGAACCTTGGACACGACTGACGAATGGATTCAGGATAAAACCGGGATTCGCGAGCGCAGGTACTTGCAAAGCGATATGGCCACATCTGATATGTGCGTCCATGCCAGCTTAGATGCGATAAGTGATGCAGGCATTACTAGTGAGGATATCGATGCGATTGTCCTGTGTACCACGACTCCGGATCAACAGATTCCTTCTACCGCGCTGATCGTCAAGGAAAAAATAGGTGCAAAAAACGCGATTCCCTTTGATTTAACGCAGGGAGCTTGTGCAGGAGGCATTTACTCCATCCTCTTTGCTTCCCATCTTTTGCAGAATCAGTTCATCAACAATGTGCTGGTTATCGGGGCAGAAGTCCTGTCGCGATACATCGATCCGACGGACCGGATTACCAAGACGTTTTTTGGGGACGCTGCCGGAGCGATCCTCCTTCAAAAAACAGGTGAAGGCAGCGGATTGCTGGCATGGGATCTAGACTCTTATTTAAATCTGGCAGTCACCCTGCACGGCGGAGGTACTGCACGGATGCCAGAGGGAGCAGACCTCAAAACCAGCCATTTTATCAGGATGAACGGCAGAGAGGTCTGGAAGACGGCCACCCGAAACTTGCCCCTTTCGATTAAAAATGCCGTGCATAAGGCCGGATTGCAAGTATCGGATATTGATCACTTTATTCTGCATCAAGCCAACCTGAATATCATCAAGAAAACGATGGCGGCATTGGACGTGCCGATGGAGAAAACGACCGTAACCATTCAGGACTATGGAAATACGGGGGCTGCTTCCATTTTTTCCGCTCTGCATAAATCTTTGGAGGAAAAAGCCATTAAACCAGGGGATTATCTGGTGATATCCGCCATTGGCGCCGGATTTTTATGGGGTTCACTATGTTTGCAATATACAAAAAACGAGTAAAGGAGAATGGGTTATGATTAAACAAACGGTAAGAGAAAAATTTTTGGAAACATATAAATTGAACGTTTCTTTGGAAGAAGTGAAGGATGATCAGCCATTGTTTGGTCCCGACTCGCCCTATGGCCTTGATTCCATGGATGTTCTGATGTTCATCAATCTGATCAAAAAGGAATATGATCTGGACATTGGTGCTGTCAATACAGACACGTTTAAAACGATTAACAGCATTGTGGCCTTTATTGAAAAGCAAAAGGGCGCACAATTGTCAAAATGATCGCAGAAAGAAGGGGGGCCTCCCCCTTTTTTTCATGGATGCGGATAATTGCCGGGTTAAGGAGGCAAAGCCGTTTCAGATAAAGAACGCTTCTACATGCAAACTATCGTGAAGGAAGTCGGGAACCAATGGAAAAGAGGGTTGAAATCTATTGGCTTCATGTCGATGAAGAAATGCAGCCTGCACATCTGAAGAGCTGTTTGGAAGTACTGGACCAAGAAGAAAGAACGGTGTATGAGAGATATCTCGTCGATTTCAAAAAAGTAGAGTTTTTGCTTGGACGGATGCTGCTCAAGAGCATGATCGGACAAAAAAGGGGAGTCCTCCCGGAAGAAGTCAGGTTTATCAAAAATGAGTACGGGAAGTTGTTCCTGGACAGCCGCCACGTGGCGGGTAGCATCAAGCGACCGTTGTTTTTTAATTTGTCCCATTCAGGTAGAATGCTGGTATGCGCCTTTTCCGAGATCGAGAAGACGGGGATCGACGTCGAAGCGGTCAAAAAGGATTGCTGTTTTGAAGTAATGCGGACTGTTTTCGTGCCAGAGGAAATAGCCTACGTCGAGCAGCAAGAGACACCTTCCATGAAGCGAGAGGCATTTTATCAGGTTTGGACGAGAAAGGAAGCAGTGATGAAGGCGCTTGGGAAAGGCTTCTCGCTGCCGCCTCTGTCTTTTTCCGTGCCGCTTGCCCGGGGCAGAGTCGACGAGCAGCCGTTTTCCTATTATACATGTGCACCTTTGGAAGGGTATATGGTTTCGGCAGCGGTAGAGCGAGAGGAAGGAGCGGACATTCGGTACGAGGTCCAAAAAGTCGGGTTGGCCGAATTGAAGGCAAGCGTACGGTCCCGTACACCCAGCAGTGCATTCTACGGATAAAATATCTATAGACGCGGTTCACATCGATCTTATCGTATACCAAAATCCAGAAGATACCACTCGAATGAACAGGTCTCCAATTGTTGAACACAGGTCTTGCGATTGGGGGGCTTATGATTCGGGCAGGTGTCTTTTTTGTTGCAATAGCTTTATCGTCTGTCAGTGTCATTGCTATTGCCATATAAACAGGAAGCTGTTGAAAAGAAGCTAAGAAAAACTCAGCAATAGGAAAAGCCAAAAAAATTTACGATAAAAGTGAAAGATAGTCGGAAGGCCCTCCGTCTATACAGTGACAAGGAGGTGGAACCCAGTTGGATGATAATGTCGGCGCACGTATCGAGCAATGGTTTCTGGCATACAGCAGCGATATTTATCGCTTTCTCGTTTACTATACCGGACGCACGGATATAGACGATCTTGTACAAGAGACCTTTATTCGCGCCCTGAAATCACCTCAGCAAACAGAGATTGCAAACCCGAAAACATGGCTGTTTGCCATTGCCAGAAATGCGGCCATTGATGAGAGGCGCAGAAAAAAACTGATCAGCTTGCTGCCGGAAACATTCCTGCAGCATCTTATTTCCCGGGACAAGACACCCGAAGAGTCTTTAGAGTTGAGCGAGAACAAGCGCATGCTCTATGACATCATCAATCAGTTGAAGCCCTCTTACAGAGATGTGTTGATATTGCGCGGGATCAAGGGATTGTCCAGCAAGGAGACTGCGGAGATATTGGGATGGAGCGAAGCCAAAGTGAATCTCACTATGCATCGGGCGATGAAAGCTGTTCAGAGCAGCAGGCAAGTTTCTGTTATGGAGGCGATGAAAAATGCCGTCACGAGATGAACAGAGAATCTGGGAGGATTTAAGGAGTTTTCCTGATCAAAAACTTTCTTGGGAGCGAAAACAAGTGATGTTGGAGAACATTCGCGAAGAGCGAAGAAAGATCAGCAAGCAGCAAAAGCGAGCAAAATACGTATGGGTGGCGAACGGGCTTGTCGCATGCGCAGCGGTGTTTTTCGTTATCTGGATGAAACCATTCTCTACTCCGGTAGAAAAATCGGCGAGTCATGCTTCTATCGACCCGGCCTATGTTGAGGCTGCCCAAAAGGCAATTAAATCGGCAGGAATCAACAAGGAAATTCTCTTTGATGAGTTTGAGAAAGATGGAGATTACGATATTATCCGGAAAGCGGATCGAGAGGCCATTGTGACATTTTACCCGAATACGACAAAAGTTCGTACCATCTTGGTAGAGTGTGCGGTCAATGAGTTGCCGACGAGTTATCAAAAATATGTCGATACCGCCCAAAAGGCATTCAAAGAGGCCAATCAACAAGTCGTTTTTCAACAAGCCCGTTTCTTTAAAAGCGATGAAGGAACAGACCTGTCATTTTATTTAGAAAATCAACAATACGTCAGCGTCGATGTGAATACAAACAGAGTGACCGATTACTCCCTGGATTACAAGCTGGATGATGTGGATAAAAAGTATGTGTATCAGGCCCAAAAAGCGCTCATGCTCCTAACGGGCAAGCAGAGCTTCTCATTTTCGCATGCCAATAAACGTTCGGGTAAAGTAGAAGAAGTGTGGACACTCAAGAATGAAAACGAGCGGTATACTGTCCGGATCGGTGCGAAATCCTCCCGAATATACAAGGTTGACCACGTAACGGACCGATATAAAATAAACTCGAAAGAAGAAGCGATCTCAGTGACTAAGCCGCTGATTGCAAGCATATTTGGAATCGATATCGCCGGGTACAAGGCGGATGGCGGCAAAGATTGGGGAGGCTATGTGTTGACCAGCGAAGGGAAGCCGGTTATCAGGGTTATCATTCATGATTTACATATCGGCGATATCTCAGGCATTTACGTTGAATGGGACGAATGACGGGAAAAGCTACTGACTTGTTGCATGGTCGGTAGCTTTTTTGTGTCTTGGTTTTGATCGGCAGCATTTATCCCCCTTTGCCAGCAACCGCCAAAATGGTTTATACAGCTTGGACATCTCATTGACCTATTGCTACAATAATATGGGAGAGTTGTTAGCGGCTGTTGTCCCAAAAATAGTTACAGCTGAAGCAAAATAGGAGAGATATGCTTGAAAGCGATTATCGTAGACGATGAGAGGCTTGCATTGAGAAGAATGGAAAAGCTCCTGAAGGAACAGAACGCGAACACTCCCATTCACTTGATGGGGTCTTTTCAAGATCCGCATGCCGCATTGGAGGCCGCGAAGCAAGAAAAACTGGATGTAGCGTTCCTGGATATTCAGATGATCGATATGGATGGATTTGAATTGGCTGAGCACTTGTTGAACATTCAGCCGCAACTTCACATTGTTTTCGTTACCGCCTTTCAAGAGTATGCCGTGAAAGCCTTTGAAATGAACGCACTCGACTATTTGTTGAAGCCTGTCCATCAGGGCAGATTGGCTGTGACCCTGCAACGGGTGGCAGAATCCGCCGGGAAGACCCCGGTCAGCTACAGCAGCCAAAAACATATGACACTCTGCTG
>k87-124839_pt1 | contig 38806 bp, 57 predicted proteins | sample MGYA00084031_6733416 | MGnify analysis MGYA00084031
CTTAACTTTCTCTTGATTCCTTCATCGCACGAACAATAGCTAAAATAGCAGGAATTGCAGAGATCACTGCAAGAATAATTCCCATTTTCCCTGAACTTTTTCTTTTTGGCATATCTTCTCGCTCCCTTCTGTCTTTATTTATATTATAAGGGAGTTCTTGCGAATTCTCAAAAATACTGTTTAAGAAACCAATTCAGCAGGTGCACTAATATCACAGAATTTTACGAGCATGCGGTACTTGCTTTCATGGATGATTGGATGGTCTCGTTGGTCATAACTTTCAACATACACGACAGCCGTGTTGTTATATGTACGTTCAATACAGCCGATTAGTTCGTGAGATACGCCAATCGGTTTGCATATATAAGTTCTTCCTACTTCTGCTTTTACCATTTCATTCCCTCTTTTCTTTGTTTTTCTTTATTTTATAATAACAAATCTCCCTCCATTTGAAAACGTTTTATTTCGCTTTTTTATTTTTATTTGATTTATTTTTTACTTTTTAGATAACTATTTTCTTATCATAATTCTAGATGTTGTGACAAAAACGTTTGTTTATATTCCTATGTTGTTCGTGTGTTCTTTTCATTATCCTGCTAAATTATTTACAGGGGGTGAGCATATGATCTATATCCAAGCAATAGTCTTTGTAACGTTGATGGTTGGGCTACTTATTGGCTTGAAAGAAAACAGCTGATTGGTTTAAGAAAAAGTAAACAAGAAAAGTGATAAATGCTTTTTAATTGCATGAAAAAACGGACAATGCTAAACTTGTTATAGGTTCGAAAGTTTAAAGGAAACTTTCAAGAACTGAATTACATTACAAAGGAGATGAATTTTATGACGTTTACAAAAACAAATATGCAATACCGCGTAGCCTTTGATACAACTTCTAACCGTTTTATGGCGATTGATGCACAAAACGAAAATAACGTTGCGTTTGGTATTACAATTGAACAAGCAGTCCGAGCATTAAATGAATCTAGATAAGGAGTGACCCATTCCAAATGGCGACTGATGAGATCTCGGAAAATCAATAAAAGACGTTTGTAACGGTGATCCGCGACAGACGTCTTTTTGTATTTTTTACATACATTTGGTCATTATATCTGTCATTGCCTCTTGACCTAAATAAAAATATAAGTTTTAATATCAATTATCGTCGCTTTTTATGACAATATTGTTAGCTGTTTCGATGATGATATTTTGTTATGATCTGTATAATATTCTATAGAATAAAAATAAAAAAGGAGAATTTTCATGAAAAAAATTTTAGGGTTGATTGTTATCGTATTGATTGCTTTTATAGGTTGGAAAGGCTGGGACTACTATCAGTCTACTTATGTAGGAAAAGATTATTATGCAGTAATCAAAGCACCAATGCCTGCAGAAACTGATATTAAAGCAGATAATGGAGAAGTAATTGGAAAAGGGTTTAAATATAACGTAGATGCGTATGCTGAAAACGGTGAAAAAAGACAATTGGATTTTGATGTCATTACTTCTGGCGACTCTGCTAATGGTTCTGCTTATCCTGAAGGAACGATCTTGCAGTTGAAAGCAAGCGAAAAGCGAATTATAGAGAAAAAAGTAATCACTAGCGATAAAGTACCTTCATCTGTAAAAGACAAATTAGGGCTATCTTAAGATTAAGAAACTATCGTAAAAAAGCACTCGATTTAAGTGCTTTTTTGTTTGTCGATTTTAGAAAACAAAAAAATAGAATTGGTCTTCGAAGTCACTTTCCTGTTCTTCCAGTCCTTAACCAAAGAACAAGGCAATGAATCGATTCCCATACAAACAAGGGGCTGTGACAAAATTCTTGTCACAGCCCCCTTTTTCCGAATAAACGGTGCTAATATGTGTTAAGTACCTAAATGGGTACCAGTTTTCATTTTGAAGCGAACATGTTTCTATCACTGATTTTTTAAAACTAGTGAAAAACCCTTATCTTACAGGCGTTCGTTCAATTCTTTAGCAAGATCTTCAAAGCCTGGTTTGCCTAGAAGGGCGAACATGTTTTTCTTATATCATGTATACATTTATTACTTTTTTTCTCTTTTATACCGTTAGAAAACGCCGAAATATCAGTATTTTATCTATCTCTTGCTTTTTCCATCTTTTCTAATTTTTAATATCACTATCACCAAAGCTATCACTAGTTTTTCTATTTTTTACTTCTTTTCTTCTCTCCGAACACTAGAAACAGTTGTGTAATAATTGCAGCAATAATGATTCCAATAATAGATATTGAATTTGAGGTGGAAACATCTATAACATTCAAAGAATAAAGTGTTGAAGAAAGTAAACTGATTAAAACAATTCCTCCATAAAAAATAGTTTGTGAATATACCCAATCTTTTTTAGAAGACAGACTTCGTTTAGTTCTAAAACCTATACCTGCATTTCTACTCCTATCAAAAATCCATATATTCAGAAGTAATAATATCGCTACTATTAAGATAAAATTACTATAAAAAAGCAAAATCTTCCCTCCTAATTAAATATTTAAATACCCAAAAAATTACGTTTAGATAATACCATAGCTACGTTTTTTCTTGTGATATTTCTCGTAAAAAGATATTTTAGAAGCATTATCGTTACAGTGCATAGTTACCATCGGTGTTATGACTATATAAAGTATACTTTCGTTGATCCAGAAAGATACAAATAAAAAGCCACTCATTTAAGTGACAATGAAAAATAAACATTGATTTGTATGATATCCTTCAAAAAATTCTAGCACAGAACTAACTTAATTACTATATGTACCTTGTAGGCAAGAGGTTTCCTTAAACAGTGCAACCATGTTAGTTTAACAATATGTCTGCGCTGTTTTTTTATTTTATGCCACGAAAATACCACAAAACTATTTTTTATTTTAAATAAATAAAAAGCTACCTTCTTTTATAAAAAGTAGCTAATAAATATCATTTATTATCAAAAGTTTCATAGAATCCTTTTGTATTAACAGAAGGTAAAACGATTGCTTTATCAGAATCTAGAGTAGTCAACATAGAAGCAAATGTTCGAACATAAGGATAAACAATCGCTAAACCATTAATGCTCAAGTATTGATAAGCTTCCTCTTCATTTTTTATATCAAGGCTTAAATCAAAAAAACCCGTGACTTCTATTTCTAATTCTCTAGAATTTCTAGGATCTATTACTGACAACTTAACAACTACAAGGCCTTTTGTTTGTTCGTCATTAATACCACATTCAACAACATTTTTTATTTCAACCTCAGACATATCATCTCTGTCACTAAAATCTATGCTTTTATAATTAATTTTTTCAACTTTATATCCATTAAATTCAATTATTGGTTTATTCATAGTTACCTCTTTTAACTAGCTAATACAAGTTTTTTCTGTGCACCGGCAGTCTGAACTCTTCTTAATCCCTTATTAGGATAGCTATTTTTATTAATATTTGTTGTTACAAATGAACTACTACTTATTTTTTTTGTTTTCTTCGTAAATCCACTATATTTGGTTATTTTTTGAGCTATTTCAATTTTCTCACAAGTACTAGAACCTTGAGTATTGTTCTTTAGCTCCTGATAAAGATTTCGCGTATCCTCAGATAGATTTTTTAATGAACTGAATTTAACATTTTCATTTGCAACTACGTACTGAGTATACTGAAAATCATAATTTTTGTCATCTTTTTCAAAGTAACCTATCAAAGAATCAAATGATGTGATTTTTTTACTTTCTCCATGACCAACAGTTACCCCAGGAGTATCTGAATCAAAATTTATAGAAACGTTTAATTTTTGAGCGATACTATTTAACTTCTTCTTATCTAACATATTAAACGACCTCTTTCTTCGTGACATTGGAAAAATTGATTGAATCTACATCATAAATACAAAACTGCTCACCATGATTTTCAATACCTAAATAACTTAAATTATCATTTCTCGACTTATTAGTAAAAGTATATTTAGCAGCTTTTATCTCATAATATTCTACATAAAAATCTAAAATCATACACATGGCTTTATGTTTATTATCAGAATTAATTTCAGTCCCAATTTCTTTCAGTTCTTCAATAAATTCATCTAACTTCATCCTATCTGTTCTACTGTCTAAGTTCAAATAGTCTGCTTTATCAACCGTATAATTTAATTCAAATACAACTTCATTAGTATTTTCGTGTAGTGGCGTTTCACCTGTTTTTCTTAAAAATTTATTTTTACACAAACCAGCCCATATTTTGGCTTGTTCAAAATCATCTACATAAAAATAAACACCATTACCGAGCCAGTGATCTTCTCTTTTGTTAAAACAAAACTTTTGACTTGATATGATTGATTCTGCATATTCTTTTATAGTTCCATGATGTAAACAGAAACTTCTTTCCATTACTATACCAACTTTTTATGCTTTATCTAAATTACATATTTTTTTCTGTATGTTTATGTTAGCACACTTTTGTGTACTATCATACAAAAATGTACTTATTCTTAATGAATTTGTATTTATTTTTTAATTAAATTGTTACCACTGTATTTTTCGTTACTATTTCGTAACATTTTATATCTTATGCATCGCCCCTCAACGAGGAGCTATTTTTTATCGTTCCGGAATCGTCAATACATATTCAGGAAAATCTATTTTAAGGTTTACAAAAAGAACATTAGTTCGTATACTCTTTTCAAGGTGAACTTTATATGTTAATGGAAGGAAAAACACAATTATGGTTTAAATTTGATCCTTCGAATAGATTTATCAAAGATTTTTATAAAGTATGGGATTCAGAAGTTTTCTTTTTAGCAATCGAAGATAGCTTATTAATCAATCTCTACTATTCTAATAAGAACTATTTCAAAATTCCTGCTGCAAAAACTAGAATGAAGAAAGATGTATATTTTTTGTTTGATATCGTGACTGACGTGACTGACGCACGGAGCGATCATCGGCGTTATGACTATATAAAGTATACTTTCGTTGATCCAGAAAGATACAAAGATTAAAAAATATTTCAAAGTTCTGCGTATATGTATTATGAAGCCCTATTTTTCGGGCTTTTTGTGTTTTTATATGGGAAAAGTGTTGATAAATTATACTATCGATAGTATAATATAAATATAGTTAAGGAGGTGAAAAACGTGAGACTTGATGAAATAGGAAAAGCCGTCGCTATCGTTTTAGGAATTCTTCAATCCGCTAAGATACTAAAAGAATTACTAAAAGATGACGACGACTGACGAGAGAGCCGTAAGGCTTCTCTCCCTTTCCATCAGTTTATCACGTCAATTATGAAAAGAAAAGCATATCTTATTACATTACTACTGATTGTTTTAATTGGATTAGGATTGTTGATATTCAATGTTATTAACTGGTTAACCTACTTTATCATACTACTAGTTGTCGGAGCTTTGACACAAATTGAAAAAAGGAGAAATCAGAATGACAGAAAATAAACAAACTGAAGCAAACAAAAAATGGCAAGAAAAAAATCGTGATCATGCTCGTTATTTACGGAATCGCAGCACCGCTCGGTCATTTATTCGGAAACAAGCTACCGCTGAAGATTTACAAGAGTTAGAAAAATTAATAGAAGAACGAAAAAAAGACCTCGGTCGACACTAGTCGGCTAAGGTCTTTTATGTACCCTGTAGGACTCGAACCTACGACCGGACGGTTTAACCAACTGAGCTAAAGGTACGAGAAGCCATCACAACTCCTGCAAACAAAAAGAATGGACATAGACTAGATAATAATGGGTTTCATTCTTCATGTTGTGATGGCATATTTATTATTACACATTTAATAGCAAAAAACTAGATTGTACTTATTCTTTGTAAAAGATATTATTTTATGCTATTATTTCCAAGTCATAAAAAGAAAAAAGCTTCAGATACTTATCTTTTTGGGGAAAGACTCTAGGGTGAGGGAGTATCTGAAGCTTTTTTCTATGTTCATTATCTCACATGGTTATTTTTTAGTCTATTATTTGCTTAATTTTTTATATTATAATAATTTTATTTGCTCCTTAATTAGTAACGAACTACTCTAAATTGCTAGCAATAATTACGGTATCTAGCTTAAAATAAAAAAACACCTCAAATGAGGTGTTTAAAGTTCAACATTATTTTACAATATTTACTGCTTGAGGACCACGTTGACCATCTTCAATATCATAAGAAACTGCTTGGCCTTCATCTAAAGACTTGAAGCCTTCTCCCTGGATCGCTGAGAAATGTGCAAATACGTCATTTCCATCTTCTCCAGTGATAAATCCAAAACCTTTGTCTGAGTTAAACCATTTTACTGTACCGTTATTCATATATATTTCCTCCTGATACGTATATAATACGTGTTTTGTTGCAATTAATATTACTTAGTAAAAGGAGTTTTTATAGTGTGAATATATCGCTCAGATTACGTTTCAAATTAGATTACTTATTTACTATAACACGAATGCAATGGTAACACAAGGATAACTTATCGATATACATCTAAAAAACAAATTACATTATTTTGTGTTTTAATATAATTAATAAAATACTCTTATATGCGTTGTACCTTTGTCTTTCGTCCAATCATTTTTAAAAAAAGGCGTATTTTATTTACTTATGTATTATATATATGATATATTTTTAAAAAATAGTTTTTTTACATTTTTGAAAGGGGTATTGTTAAGTGGAATATAAAAAATTAAGAATATTATCTTATAATAGAGAAATTGATATAGAAGAAGAATTCAAAAAACGTGTTTCTTCATATACTACTATACGTACTGGACTTGAAATCATTCCTTTTTTAAATGAACAAAAAGTAACGGATAAAAAATTTGAACTTTTCTACTTACCATTGCAACGCATGTCTAACAAGGCTGAACGAATTAAGTATAACTCTGATGATTTGAGAACTCTTAGCAACAGACTACCCGGAGTAGCCGAAACTAAAATTTTTCTTTCTACTATGATTAACGAAATACAAAGTACTAACGAGACAGAAGGAGTAGAAAGTACAAAACGCGAAATTGGAAAAGCTATAATAAATAGGAATGATAAAATAAATAATAAAGAGAAAAGACGTTTTGAAGGTATCGTTAATATGTACTTAAATTTAAATGAAAAAAACTTTGAATTTATAAAAGAGCCAAAAGACTTTCGCAATATATATAATGCTTTGTTTGAAGATGAAAGCGATATTGGTGATTGGCCTGATGGAAAACTATTTCGTCATGATCAAGTGGAGTTAAAAGACAATGAAAAAATTATACATCGTGGCTTAACTACAGAAGAAGAAATATATTCTGCTTGTGATAGATTAATTGCCTTCATGAACAATAAAGACATACCTTATTTAGAAAAGTGCTTCATTAGCCATTATTATTTTGAATATGTGCATCCTTTTTATGATGGAAACGGCAGAATGGGTCGTTTTTTAATATCTTCTTATTTAGCTAGAAAGCTAGATCCTTATACAGGACTTTCTGTTTCTAACGCAGTCAATAATAATAAACCAAAATACTATAAAGCTTTTGAAGAAGTTTCACATCCAAGGAACATGGGAGAAATGACTCATTTCATAGATGACATGATGGATTTAATTATTTCAGGTCAAGAAAAGTCTTTAGTCGATTTGAAAGAAGCTGATATAAAAATGAAATTTGTAAGTCAATATCTTAAAGAATTGTCTGACGTGGATGAAGATCAAAAGAAAATACTATTCGTTTTAATACAAGATTACCTTTTTAGTATGTTCGGATCAATGGATGATGAAGAAGTTAGCGTAGCAGTTGAGTTATCCCGCTACAAACTAAAAACTAAGCTGGAGCAGTTAGTTAAATTAGGATTAGTTGAAAAAATAAAATATTCTCCTTCTAAACACAAGATATCAGCAAAAGTTATTGAAGATATTTCTTAGTTTCTTATGTACCGCCCCTCATCGAGGGGCTATTTTTATTTATAGCGTCAAATAGATATCAGAAATCCGCACATCATTTACTGCACCTTCACCGTTTGACTGATTGCATCGACGTAAGATGATATCAATTTTCTTTCCTTTCATCCAACTAGAATCAAAAGTAACATCAAAGCCTAGCGCATCGCCACCTTGATAGCCGTATGCCTTTTTGACATCTGGTCGAGCAATCCCTTGAGATTGGATACGCGTTAATTCTTTAGGTGTCCCGTGTTCCATCACAAGTACATATGCGTAGGTTCCAATTGTACCTTGTGGTTTATCAGGAACCAACCAACCAGCTACACGAACTGTTTTATCTGTTACCTTTTTGAAAATATCTAGCTTGCCATAAGCATTTCCCTGATGCGTTGGCGTGCTTGCTGATACTTTATCATCATGATTCTGATCTTCTGTACTGCCATCAGGTTTCAATGCGGGATTATCATGGTATTTCTTGATTTGTGAAATAAAGTAATCTTGCATTTGAGCAGTGATGGCTGTAGGAACTGCTAACGTAGAATCATAGCCACAATGTTCCATTAGTGAACGCTTAGGGCATTCAGTTGCTGAAAATTGATGATGGCATTTGACTGTATCTCGATTAACTGGTAATCCGTAAAAACGAAGATCTTCTGCTGCTTGCCAGAAAGCATTTTGTTCTGCTTGTAGGAAAACTGCTTTTGGTGTTTCACGATTTCCCCGCACTTCATATCCGATATAGCTGTTATTACCATCAGAATTAGCGACATGCCAAGCACGATTATAAGTATCTTCTGTGCGAATAATCGTGTTTTCATCACAGTAATAATGAGCAAATCCTGCTTCTAACTGTTTATCTGTCATTCCTGCTAAACGATTCATTTCTTGTTCTGCAGTCGTGTTTGTCCAAGTATTATGGATGACTACACCCTTCACGTCTCCTAAACGTCTACCTGCTACACCACGACATACTGAATTATTGATAATATTGACCATTATTTTTTTCCTCCTAAAGTATTATTTTTGTCTTTTCCTTGTTCTTCAGATGAATCTTTTAATTTGCTGAATCGATCTTTCACAAAATCTGGAATCGGGATTCCTAGCTGACCTAAATTCTCGATCACCGAGATTCCATAAACAGCAATGTATGAAAGCACAAAAGCTGTTGCGACTCCTTCAAAATTCATGATTTTAAGATAGGGATACGCAATCAGCACAAGCGCTACGACCAGCAAATGCTTTACTACCCCCATTAGTCCCTTAGTACTATTTGTTTCTTTTCCAGCAAGTCCTTTACAAACTCCTGTAATGATATCCGCAATGACAATCCAAACAAAAATTTGAATATAAACATTGCTTACTAGATTTTTAAACTCTGATAACAAAACTAAATTATCAATGATCACCATGTTTCCACCCTTCACTTTCTATTTTTGGCCATACAAAAAGCGCACTCGTTTGAGTACGCTTCTATTCTTCGTTATTAATAATCTCATCCGCTTCTTCATCTGTGATACATAACGGAACGAACTGTCGAACCTGTTCTTCTGTAAAACAGCCCCAGTCAAACATCATTTTCACATCGCTAAAACTAAACATACTACTCGCCTCCTTCTGATTCTGGATTTAATTGCTCTTTAATTTCTGCAATATCCTTGCTGTTTTGAAGCGAAGCGAGCATTGTTTTTGAATTGATTTGTGCTAAACTATCAGCTTTTTCTTTCAATGCAGTGTTTTCCTGTTTAATTGCTACATCATTTAGCATGAGTTTGGCATTGAGCTGTTTTAGATTGCCGTTCTCGTTTTCCAGTGCCTCGTACATCGCTTTGAGATTGTTTAAATCGTTGTGATCTAGTGCGTTCGCTAAAACAATCCATTGATTCAATTTAGGATCAAACATCTGATCAGCGATCGTTAGCGGTTCGCCATCAACACGAATCCCTTCAAGTGGAGGTTGATCTGTGTAAGGAACGGATACAAGCATGTCGTCCAATACTTTTCCTGCGTACTCTCCGCCAGTACGTCCGTATTTCCAAATGTTTTTCATAATATTACTCCTTTCAATCTTGTGGCCATTCATCGTTTGTAAAATATGCAACAGTTCCAGAGCATCTTTGATTTGCCGGTAAATCTGCACTACTGATCATTACCGATATTCCTGAAGCATTTGCGTAAACAGATAATGCGGGATTTCTATTAGTTTTATTAGACAAAGTACCTCCCCAACCGACTAAACTAATAGGAGTATAGCCTGATGGAAAAGCCATTAAATTTTTCCATCCAGCAAAATTAGCAGATTTATTGGTAATTTCAATATTCGCTATGACTAAACGTCCCCATCGTTCAAACCTCACGATGCTATCTTCAGTAAAATCAGTTATATTCTTTGTTGTCACTGCTTTGCTTGTAAAATTATCTTGCACAACAGAAACACCCTTCAGCTGCAACCCATCCTCAAAGTTTTTAAGCCCTAAAACAGTTTCAGGTTCGGTTAAGCTCACAGAATCATTCAAGCCTTTTTCAGTATATTCAGGTGTGACATCCCAACTATAATCATTGGGATTGTTGCTGTCTTTCAAGCCTTCACCGAAGTATTTAAACTGACTAATATTCGGGGTTCGTGTGTCGCCTTCCTCTAGTTTTGCCCATAAAATAGTACATTTACCGTTAGGGACTTGACTTTCTGGGGGGAGTTGATAAATTACCACCTTTGCCCCACTTCCTATTGGTTTAGATATTTTAGCACCGCTAGACCATGACCACACGTCTGTTAAGCCTTCAACTGGTGTAAGATGTCCTTGAAACTCGGTTGCTGCACCTGTGGTTGTTTGAATATACATACCAAATTGCTTGTTAGCTGGTTTTGTTCCTTGTATTGTAAAAGTTAATTTATCGCCATTATTAATTGTTTTATTAATATCAAATGAACCAATTAAGTAATTAGAATTATCGTAACTTTTTGATGTAATTATATTTTCACCCAAAGCCACCTTACTCAAATAATATGGAGCATTGAGTAGATTAGGTTGGTATGGCGTAGCTATTGTACCAATTTCTAACTTAACATCATAGCTGACACTAACCGTTCCTTTGTCTTCACTGTTAACTGAGAATATTTGAACATAACAATTTGTCATACCAGTTAAATTAGCTTTTGTTGTCCCAGTAAATGTATGAGTTATCATTTTATCGCGTTCTACATTTGCTGGTAGTAATACATTAATGGGTAATTCTGTACCACCAGATTCATTTAAATATCTAACCCTAGCCCCTATAGTATTGGTCTCCCCAGTCCAATCTGAACCAACACTCATAGTAACGGTTAATGCGTACGGCGTAGATGGTTGTAAAGTAGTTATAAGATACCTATTATTAGCTTCCGCTGTGCGCGGAATACCTAAGCCAAGCGATAATATGTCGCCGGCATCAGCTGTTCTAGTTTTAGTATGAGTTATAACCCTTTTAACACTATCTTTAACTGTATCTCCATTAGCTAACAAAGACCCAACCCACGGGTCTGTAATATATGGCATTAAATTCGGATTCCCACTATAATCATAGTCCCCGAAGTCGATGCTGTTACTGTACATCTTTTTCAGCTTGCCAAGGTTGCCGATTTGCTGATTGGTTTGATCAATACGATCATTTGCTTTATCAATATTAGTATTGAGAGTTGCGACATCTTGATTGGCTTTCGTGATTTTGTCGTTTGTGTCTTTCAGTTTCGCATCAATCTGCGTCTCAGATTCCGCAATTTTCTGATCAATCTCTTGTTTTCCATCAGCTAGAATTTTCTCGATTTTATCAATGGTCTGACTGAAACCATTGAAATAATAATCTTCCAATTCTGGCGTACTATCATCGATTGGACTGCGTTTGATGTCAAAAGTAAAACGACCAGCCGTGTCTAACGACTGATCATTTGGGAAATCAATATAGATACTTCCATCTACTCTTCCTTGATATCCTAAAATATTATCTTCTAACACGATGGACACAATACCATTCAAGCGATCTTCAATGGTGGCGAGATAGTCATGTTTACCATAACCACCTTCTGCTGTTGCAGATTTAAATATCAGACGAATAGGAACCATAGTTCCTTCTGGTAGACTTTGAGGAAGTCCATTTTTCTGCAATTTGAAGCGAAGCTTGGCTGTACCTCGATCATAAGACCAAAAAACTACACCTGTTGAAATGGGTTGAATCGCTTCTGCTTGGATAATAATAATGGATTCATTGGTTTTATAAATCATCAGGACAACACCTGCCCTTTCGCGATGATCAAACCTGAATTAACAATTTGATGACGTGTAGTAGCGAAGGTCATAGTTTTAGACATGCCATCACGCATCGTAGCATTGTTCGCTACCATCCCAATATTATTGTTTTTTCCGTTGTTTAAAGAAGAAGCAAGTACATCAGCTAAAAGCGCTGAATGAATAACTGTGTTTTGATTTTCAAAATATGAATTATAGATATGACATTTTGCTGCATTTGCTCTTACTGCTACGTGATCTTTAATTGATTTCGTATCTTCTTTACATGTGACACATGCAACTGCTAAATAGCCACTATTTTCAATATAAAAAGTGGAACTAGTATTTGCTTGATCTACCCCTTGTAAGCCGTAAATTCGAAAGTAACCAGAGCAATAACTAAATGATATACGTCTGACTTTTACAGACCTATCTGCACCTGTTGTATAGCCGTCATCATCTACGTTGTCCTTAGGACGAATATGGATTTGAGAAGCATTTATATTTTTGACTACTACATCCTCTAGATAAACGCCATTATCGATCCAAATCGTCACTACCTGAGTGCAGATTAATGGAATCTGATTAACTGCTGTTTGAATTGTTGCGAAAGGTTTCTCTTCTGTTCCATCTCCAACTTGATCACTGCCGTTTGTCGCTGATACGTATATATCAAAATTATTATTACTACCACCAACAATCGTTTCAACGCTAGTATTCAACTGATCCACTTGTTCCGCTGTTGCGTTCTGCCGATCGGTCAATGCCGCTATTTCAGATTCTTGTTTTGTTTCAGTCGCAAGAAGTCTTCCTTGTAATGTTTCGAAGGTTGCCCCTTCCCTGTTAACTCTAGCATCTACTACTTCGTTCGGTGAATCCCCACCCGAGTTGATTACGAGATTATCAATACGACTGTTCGTTGTTTTGTCTTGATCAGATAGTTTCTTTTCAAGATCATTGAGGTAGTCAATGTTTTTATTAAATTTCTCTTTCCATTCCGTAGAGATACGGTTACTGATTAATTTTAATAACCCCATCAAATCACTCCTTTCTGCGCCATTTCAGCGAGTATCGACGTCATTGTTTTCTTTGTGTTGCTCAATGTGATTTCTGGCGGCTTATTTGGTATCGCTGGATACGTCTTGATTCCTACCACTTGAATGTACGTATTGATATTCAAAGGTTCATAAATGAATGGGACGTGATCGCCTTTGTTGGGACTGATTTTCCATTTCAAGGTTACGGATCCCGAAATACTTGGATAGTCTTGCAAGTCTGTCTTTAACCGTTCGAGCATGTTCCCTGATACGGTATACCGTTCGTCTTTAACAGGATCTTGTACCCTGATTCCCCACTTCTGTGATTCAGGACTTGTGTAAGTGATAGGAGTAAATATATAGTCACTATCTTTAGGATTCTCAGTATTTGCTCCATCCTTCAATTTTCCATAGCCTTTGATTTGTGTTTTTAGACTGTACGTATCAATATCGAATGACACTTCATCTGTATTGTATTTATAGCGAATCTGTTCTTCCGTCTGCTGGCCGTACTCACTGGCGGGATAGAAAGTTAGATGTTTATTATTCGGAATCACGACTGCATTATAGTCAGTCAGAATCTCATTGATCAGCTTCAAGTAATTCGCATTACCGAAGTTTTCTTGTTCAACGGTAAGGAATTTTTTGTTTGGATCAATGACTTCCCATGTAAAGCCACGACTACCTGCACTAAATACATGTGTGAGTAACTGGCTAATAGATCTCGCACCAGTTACTGTATTGTACTGATAGCCATCTTGAACCGTGTAATAGATATGTGTCGCAACCACTTGTTTCGTCAACAACTGTCCAAGTGCTTTGCGAGTCATTTCTTTGATCACAAATTCCTGTCCGTTGTAGAAAACAGAAGACTCGTATTCGACTAAATCAAATACTTCTTGATTCAACGAATTGCTGGTAACGATAAAACCAATCTCCCACGTTTCATTTTGTTGCCAGTTTTCATAAAAAGAACCCTTGTCATAACCGACAAGGATTTCTTCTTTGGTTTGTTCATAATTTCGAATAATTAAATCAGTCACTCAATCACCTACTTATATAAGAAACAGAAATCCCATGAAGATTTCACGCGAGTAATATTTTGGATCTCGATTTCATTGACACCCTCAACCAAATTGATTAGGCCATGATTCGTATTGATCCCGCAACTTACGCCGTTCAATTTTGGAATCACACCATCCAAGACTAATGTCTGTCCGAGATTCGTAGAAAGTGATGGATAGTAAATAAATCGATCGCCAGTTGTTTTATTGAAAATCGTCACATTTCCTTCTGATTCTCCTTCTAATGCGATCCGCAGATAATGTTCACGTGGATCAATTTCAAAGCTCCCAGCATTGTAAATAATGAAGTGACTAGTCTGATGCGTATACTTGTAATCTTCCGCCACTAGACCTTGCGAGAACTGCCATTCTTCCTCTAGATTGAAATCCGTTAAAGTAGTTGCGATTGATTCAGAATATCCTCTGATAGCTCCCAGATTTACAGTATATCTTGTGTAAATTGCGCCTTTTCTTTCATCGTCAATAGAATCATAAACTACTCGATATTTTTTACCTGGCTCTTTGCTGTAAATTAGATAAAATTCTGGTTCTCTAGTAAACAATTCGCGGAGTTCCGTCTTTTGTAAAACTAAGTCAAACATCGATTGCTCTCTACTTCGAATGTCAAATGAGAGAGTAATAGGAAAAGCGTCAAACGAGCTGTTCGAAAGACGCTTTCCATTCGTACCAGAAAACTCAACAAACTCATTTTTTGCCACTGGCATACCTATATTAATGTCAATCAATCTCAGATAAGAATTATTTGTCAATTCGACAATTTCATCAGAAAATGCAAGATATACACGAGTTTTCTCATTCATTAAACTATCCTCCTCTCATGTACGATCTACGATTCAATACTTTTCCAAAACGTTGATCCATATTATCCCCTACTAAAGTTCCATCTAAATAACTTGAGACCCGTACTGGTTGTTTTGCAATTACTTGTGCAAGCTTTTCAACATCAAATTGCTTCTGATTGTTGTAGGTATTATTAACTATCTGTGATCCAACAGATGCCATCCCCATCCTTGAAGTGCCAAGAGCTGATTCTGGCGTGATAGAATTCATCAAACCATTAGAAAGCTTATTCATTGCTGAATATGCAGATTTCGCATCTGCTTCGATACCTACAGCTATTCCTTGAGGGATAAACTTACCAACGTAATCTCTCATCCAACGTGATGGAGAATGAATTCCAAGCGCGCCAGTTATTTTGTCTTTAATGTTTCCAGCTACTTCAGAAATTTTAGAAGCAACCGCTCCAACCATTGAACCGATACCGTTAATTAATCCTTGTATGATGTTTGAACCAATTTCAAATAAATCAATCCCACTCAAAGTATCTATTATAGAGTTTCCTATATTAGATACTGCACTGGTTACTGACCCTATCACACTAAGAATCCCAGAAACTAAGTTTCTAATTAAATTGGCTCCAGCATTCACCATTTGTCCAAGAAACTGAGCTATAGTACTCAATAATCCAGTAATTAATCTCGCTCCAGCTGATAATAATTGTCCCAATAAGCTCAAGATTCCTCTAATAAGTGCGTTGATCAATTGAACACCAGCTGATAAAAGTTGTGGTATAGCACTTACTAAAGCTTTGAACAAAGCAGCCATTAATTGAATAGCAGCTGATACTAATTGAGGAAGTACTGAGATCACTCCATCTACCAACGCAACAATCAATTTAATACCCGCTGATATCAATTGAGGCAATGCACTAATCAACGCATTAACTAGGGCAATAGTGATTTGAATTGCCGCTGCAACCAACTGTGGTAATATCGAGATTATTCCTTGTATTAATGCTAATAACAGTTGAATGCCAGCAGCAATAATTTGCGGAAGTGCACTGATTAATGCACTAATCAAAGCCATTGTGATTTGGATAGCAGCATTTATTAACAACGGAAGAATAGAAATTATGCCTCCGATAAGCGCCATTAACATTTGTATTCCTGCAGAAATTAATGTCGGTAAAGCTTCAATAATTGTTGTTAGCAAAGTAGTAACGATAACGGTAGATGCTTCAACAAGTTGAGGCAATGCAGTTATTATCGCATTCACGAGAGAAGTGATGATTTGTAATCCAACTTCTAAAAGCATAGGTAGTACTGTTAAGAACCCATCAATCAGTGTATTAATAATCTGAATGACAACTTCAATTATCGTAGGTAGTGCTGCTACGATCCCTTGAATAAGCACAGTTAACAAATTTGTGCCAACTTCAATAATTTTTGGTAGAAGCTCAGCAAAAGCAGAAATGAGTTTTGTAATTATCTCTGTTGCAGCCAACAGCAGTGCGGGAAGTGCTAATGAAATGCCTTGTACAATAGTAGTTATTATTTTCGTGGCTATTTCAATCAATTTAGGCAAATAAGTAACAATTGCATCCGTCAATGTTTGAATAAGCTGTATAGCTATCTCTGTTAGTTGCGGTAACATTTCAACTATTTTGTCGACAATACTTGTAATCACAGAAGTAATACTTTCGATAATTTGCGGGAGATATTGAGAGATAGAATCTGCCACGTTGCTAATTGTTTCACTTAATTGATCAAACACTTTTGTGATTCCATCTGCACTAAAATCGCCAGTTTTAGCCCACGCAGATATAAATGAAATAATTAAAGAAACTGCTAATCCGAATGGACCAGTAAGCCCTAGTGCTGCTATTGCTACTTTAGTCAAAATGCCGATAACTAAAGAAACTGCTCCGCCGACTTTACCAAAAGCTCCTCCAAATTTTTCCAGCAGATTACCTGCCAATTCTATACCAGAAGAAAAAATCCCTGACAATACAGAGCCTATTTGCGAAAGAGTAGAGCCAAATCTTTCTATGCCAGAAGAAACAATTCTTTTTACTGCATCAACAAAATTAAAAAAAGCTGGTACCGCTACTGAAGCAATTGCTGATCCGACTTCGACAACTTTTTGAAATCCTTTAACAAGATAGTTTCCTACTGTATCAGCTACTTTTTGAAGTGTAGGTAATATAGAAATAAAGACTCCTTTTAGATATTCAAATGACTTAATCAGTCCAGATTTTACAACTTCAATAGTTTTATTTATGCCATTTCGAAACGTTTCACTTGTTTTATAAAAATAGATGAAAGCTGCAACTGCTGCTCCTATAACACCTGAAAGTAGTTGAAATACCGTCAGACCAGCTGGAATAATAGCAGATAACAATGCGTAAGCTGTTCCAGATACTCCAAACATGCTGACCATACTACCTAGGGCCGTTATCACTCCATAGATTTTTCCTACAAAACTTATTAATGTACCTAGAGCTAATGCTGTTTTGAAGCCTACATACGCTCCAGTGGCTGCAATAAAAGCTGGAGCTAACAATTCCACAATGTCTAATAGGCCTTTAAAAGCAGAAATCATATCATCAGTATTATCTATCAATATGTCCATTACTTTTGACATTTCTTCAAATGATTCATTAATAATAGATTTCATACTATCAATATTTTGAGCAATAGTTTTACCAGTAAGTTTCTGCACCAGTTCATCAAACTTAGTAATAAGATTAGCTACACCTTTAGAAACAGCATTACTTAGATTTCCGAATGAAGTAGCGATCCCTAGCGAATTCTCCTTTGCCAAGGTTGCCAACATTCCTGTTCCAGTTCCTAGCTCAATCAGTTTATCTTGGAATTGATCAAATGTTACTGTTCCTTCTTTAAGCGCATTATAGAGATTTCTTTGAGCTGATTTCCCAACAAATCCCATTACTTCAGCTGTTTTTTGCAAAGCAAGGGGCATGGTTTCTTGTAAAGTTTTCCAGCTCTCTAAGTCGACTTGCCCAGTCGAAAGCATCTGGTTATACTGTTGCATACCTCGACTGGCATCTTCTGTTGAAGCGCCAGACGCAAGAAATGCATTGTTTAATGCTAAAACAGTGTCCGTGGATCTATCTAAATCTCCAGTGATTGCTGTCATTTGTTGTGTACTTGCTACAACATCATCTAATTTAGTTGGCAAACCATCAATTCCATCGGATAATTTGTTAATGGATCTCTGAGAGTCCTCTGCACTAAAACCTAAAGCTTTCATTACTTTAGGGAATTTTTGCATAGTATCGAAACGGCTAATTGCGGAATCTAGCGAATTCTTTAAAACATTAAAAGCAGCCGCCGCAACTTTAACGAGGCCTAAGGAAACAACTAAATTTTTAATTGAGGCTCCTGCTTTATTACTCTTACCTTCTAACTGATCAAGACCCTTGTTAAGTATGGTAACGCCTTTGCCATCCACATCAACTTCTATCTCTACTCTTCCATCAGCCATCGTCTTCACCTACCTCCGAATCAGGCAATGCATATTTTTGTTGTAGCTTTCTCATGCGTTCTTTTTCTTTAGCTGATTCTCCTTTGCTCGGTTCCCATGTCCTAATCTGGATGATTCGAGCAAGAATGGTGTCATCTGGCAAACTCTCAAGTAACGCTTGGAATTCCTCCCACATCATCCGTCCCTGCTCTTCAAATAGATTGATGCCAATTTGTCTGAACGATGCGTAGATGTATTTAGCATCATGAACTAGGCTGATGGTCCTTTTTTCCTTAACCGCATTTGGCATAGGATTGCCTAAACGATCAGTTTCAACACCATCACTATCTCCTACAGAAATATAATTTTCTAAAATGTAGTTAAATAATAAAAACTGTTGTTCAGACGAGCCTTGAAAAATTTTTTCAAAGTCACCGATCAACAGTTCTAAACACATATTCACTTTTTCTTCTGGAAATAAATCACTATCTTCCAAAATATCAAAAACATCTAGTACATTATCAAATGTTAAATCGATAGGTAATTCTATACCATCAACCTCTATCGAAGTGACTAACGGGTCATTTAACCGCATTTAATCACCTACTTCTTTTTCTTATTTTTCAATGCTTTCTTTTTCAATAAATCGGCTTTCTTCTTAGAAAGAGTATCTTTACGTTTCAAGGCTTCTTTTTCGATTGCTTCCGCAACTTCAAAAGAGATTGGATCAAATAATTCTATTAATTGTTCTGCATCAGGATAAACAGAATAAATTTTTTCAAATGATCCTTCACCAAGCAACGAATCATATTCCGCCTTAGCTAAATCTTTCGTTAGAGAAATAATCTTAATAGCGTCTTCTTTTTCAGGTTGCTCGATATTCTCGATTTGTTTAAGTTGTTGTTTAAGTTCCCTTACCTGTTCCTCAAATTCAGCCTGAACATCAAAAAAACGTGTCAGTTCTTCTGGAGTAGTACCAAAAAAGAACTCTACTTCTCCAATATTGATAGGAAACCCTTTTTTCTCTATTTGAAATGATAATTTGTTAGTCATGTTATCCTCCTAAAAAAGCTGCCCAGACGGACAGCTCGACTTATTTTTTGATTAATACTACTGGTCTGGACCAAGCAGAACCTAAGAATTCACCATCATGCAGATAGCGTGCTTTCTCGATATCATTAGCCCCTTGGCCAACCTCGTTGTAAGTTTGGATGTAGAAACGGATTTCATCGCCAGCTTCTAGATGTGGCATATCTGCTGCTGATAACGTCCAAGAATTTGTTTCCGTATATCCCATTTTGTTGGCATCGTGCGGATCTGTTTGATTTGCATCGGTATAGTGTGGAATATAAGATTTTGCTTTGGGCACTGCATCCCAAGAAAGAGAAACTGACCCATCAGCATTCAAAACCCCAGTTACGTTCTGGGGTGCATTAGGGTGTAACAGGGACATCTTCTGCTTCTGGTGTGCTATCAAATGCGATACCGCATGAGAAATCACCGTATGCAGTAGCATCGCCGACTTGAGCAACTGGCTCTGTTACTGTTGCTTTACCAATACGTTGTTTTTTACCAGATGCAGATACTACTTTGAACCACACTTTCCGAGCATCTCCTGATTTTCCAATCATGCCCTCAATAGCCGCCATCGCAGCATCATCTTCATCGTATAAACCTGTAAATGAATAACCTAACTGATGAGAAGTAACGTCTGTCTCCCCTTCGCCGTTCCCATCATAGTAGCCAGTAGTTTCAGTTTCTTCGTTCGAATTATCATCAACGTTGGAAATCCACTTTGCTAACTCCAACCAGCCGTCTTCGCTTGGTGTATCCGCATTAGTAGTTGTAATTAATTGAATAAAATAGCTTTGTAAGGCATTTTTGCGTCTCATTTATTTTCCCCCTCAAATGTGGTTAATTTTGTTTGAAAATCTAATAAAAAAACGAACCAACCTTGTTCATCAGCATCATTGATGAAAGGTTTGCTCGTTATAGTTAAATTGTTAAATTCAAAAGATCCATCAGAGCTAGCAACGTCTGACACACGCTCTAACGAATCAGAGATAAGCCAAAGCGTTTGCTCAATTCTATGACCATCTTTTGACTTCATTGCAATTTCATAATTTAATTGTACGTCTTTAACACCATCATAATATTCTGTGATAGGTTGTCCGCCTGGTAATGGATAAATTACTAAGCTTTCTTCAGCAGAAAGATATCCTTTTTTTATTTTTAATGGCAGTTCTGGAATACTATTAATCTTATCTTTTATCCGATCGATAAAATCCATTATTGGATACCAGCTCCTTTCAGATACGCTTTTTTCCAAGAAGGCATATACAGTGATTTTGCTTTAAGATCCCATCTTGGACCTGTTCCTGGAGTAGTATATTTTTTTCCATTTAGATAGAACTGTCTCCTTGCGTATTTCGTTTCATACAGAATAGCGCTGCCGTCACTTTTGATATGCGCACTTTGGCGAAGGATATTATTTTTTTTAGGTACAAATGAGTTCATGTCAGCCATTGCTTGGTTGGCTAATGCGTATCTTCCTCGCTTCATAGCCTGTGGGCTGACTTTAGCTCTAACTCCATCAAGATTAACTTTAATACCCATCAAATCACCTCTAATTCGTATGAATAGATAGCATCTGAATACGCTTCTGTAATCGTATCGATTTTAGTGATGACATGTTCTTTACCATCATAAATAACTAATGATTGTTTTTTGAAATTCGGTAAAGGGATAGTTAAAGTGTTATAACAAAAAATTACTGCATTATAGAGCACCTGCTTGCCACTTGGCGAAAAAGAATACTGACTTCCTCGGTCAATCCGACAATTTTCTATAGTTACATAATCTCCATAAATAGGTTGGTTATAGTCTCCTTCTCCTAAATATTCTCGATAAATAAAAGAATCCACTAGAAATTGTACTGGAGGTTTTGGCATTACCATGATGGCACACCTCGATATAACAAACCCGTTCCTTCTAAATAAATATAGATATCCTCAGCAACAAGTGATTTACTCTCATTTTTCCCTGAAGGATTATATCTACTAGAGTTTGAGATACTCGTTCTTCCAGCAGAAAAGCTTTGTGGTGTATTATTGATACTTTCATAAGTATCTGCTCCAACTTCATCGAAATATATAATTTGTGAACATAGAGCTAGCTTAAATTGTTTTACACGAAAACCAATTGGATCTTCCTCAATTTTATTAAATTGATAAAAATAGTTAGTGATGCTATCTAGAACAGCAGTTGCTTTTGACAAATGCTTTTCGAAAGCAGCTTTAAAATCATCTGTTTTCCCAGTAAGATCTTTGAATTCTTCAAATTCAATATAAGGCATATAACATCCCTCCTTATTAAAAGAAGAGGGAACTATGCCCCTCCTCCTGCTTCTGTTACAGTAACTTCGCATGTCGCTGTTTTACCATTTACTGTTGTTCCAGTAATCGTTGCTGTTCCTGCGGCAACACCTGTGACTTTTCCTTGTACAGGAGTTACAGTAGCAATTGCTGTATCGCTAGAAGAAAACTGAACAGATTTATCAGCTGCATTTTCAGGCAAAACAGTTGCCGTTAATGTTTCAGTTGCCCCTACTTCAAGCGTTAGTGTTGTTTTATTCAATGTAACGCTTGAAGGGGCTACGCTTTTGGGGAAATTTTTACTACTCGTGATTCATCAACTAACGCAACACTATAGTGTTGATCTGCGTTAAACTTGGTTAATTTATGGTCAATGTCACGAGCACTTTCAGCTAAGATACTACGTTTCATAAATGTTTTCAAAGCGCCAGATTTAACAGCAATTCCGTTACCTTCAGTGAGTTTTTGCGTCCGGACAATTTCCCAACCTAACACTTCTCCAAATGCTCCAGAAACTAAAATATTATCACCTAATTCCGATGCACGGGTCCAAGCTGTCGCTGCTTCTTTACGCAGTTTAGCCGCATCTTTATAGGACAAAAACAAAACGCCGGTAGAATCTACATCCTCAAAATTATCAGGAGCATCTACAAATGTGTTTTCTAATGTATCAATCAAGTCTAAATTGATTTCTGCTTGCACTTCTAAAGTGGCTGTCTGTGCAGCTACTAAAATATCGTTATCTACTTTGGATGCGATAGACATACGAATTTGCTTTTGTGCTTCCCCCACTGGGTCTCCGTAGCCTGATAATGCAGCTTCGTCAGTAATCTGCACTCCTTTTGCAGCTTTTTTAATCGTATATTGCGCTGTTTCTGTTGTTAATTTGGTGTAATCAATTTTAGCCCCTTCAGCAACATCCACTGCATCTCCAATATATATAAACTTAGGCACCGTAATCGTTGATCCGGGTTGACCTGTTAAAGTAGTATCAATAGGAGCAATCCCACTAAATTTAATTGCTTTTGGTAATTGTGCGGAGATCATAGGCGCTAAGACCTCGGGATCCACTAAATTTGCTAATAATGTTGTTTCGTCTGCCATAATAAATTCCTTCTTTCTTTTACTATTGTGTAAGTTGTTTGAATACTTCTGGTTGTTCTTGTTTTAATTTGGCTACTTCTTGATAAGACATTTTAGCTAAATCGTAACTAGGCGTTATACTGCCAGCAGGATTTCCAGGGGTAACAATCGTTGGTGTCGGCGGAGTTGGTTCAGGGTCTTTTGCTTCTTGAAATAAGAATGATTTACTTTCTTGAAGTCCCTTTAATTGTTCTTCAAAACCTTGTAATTTGCCGTCGACAACTTTAATAGTGTCTTTATCTAGTTGACCAAGCACAATTTCTTCATCAAGCGCATTCGCTTCTTTTAAAGCTAACTTAATTGCAAAGTCTTTTTGTTGCTCTGCAAGTTTTGTTTCAGAATCAGATTTAACAGCATCAAATTTACTCTGTAAGTCTGCAAGTTGTTGAGTCAATTCCTCGTCACCTTTTGCAGATTCTTTAAGTGCATCTAGTTCTGTTTGGTTAGAATCAAGCTGTTCTTTAAATTGATCGCGTTCTTGTTCTGCAGTAGCAAGATTTTTGTTCAATTCAGTAACAGTTTGTCCATGCATTCCCATCACAGAATTTACTTGTTCATCTGTTAAACCCAGTTCTTTCAATTGTTCTCTTTTCATTCTTCTTCATCCTTTCGAGTTTTTACGTGGCAACGACCACGATGGAGCAGTTTGTCTTTTACGCCTTAACAGGCTAAACAAGGCAAAATAAAAACAGCTAAAAAATAGATGTTTACTGATCGTATCTGAAATCTTTTAGCAATGTGCCAATTGGTGTATAAACTTTTTCTCTTGCATAATTTCTACTTAAATACTCATTAGAATCAACTAGAGTACGCAATCGACTTTGTGTGGCTCTAATTTTCTTCACCCAACCTTTTGCGTTTTCGTCTTGTCCGAGAGCTTCTGAGACCATTCTATTCTTTTTATATTTCACAACCTGACGTTCTAGGTAGCGTTGCTTCTTAGTTAATTCTGCAACCCTTTTATTTTCTTTTTCGTTGAATTTAGGTTGATTATTTGTATTGACACTAGGAATAAATGGGATATGCAGATGTTGACAATTTACACCTCGGTGCCCGCCTGCAGTTTCATATTCTGCTTGCCAATACGGGTCGTAGATACTTCTATATTTCCAATTGGGAGGTAAGTCAGACATGGGTCGTAAGTCAACCACATGACCTTGAATCTTTGAACATGCTTGTCTTGCTCCCATATGGCTTGTGACTAGCACTGTGTGGACACTATACTCGCTCATGCGGTCTTTTCTTAATGTGTCATAGGTATTTGACAGGGTAGACTTTAAAACTGTTCTAACATACCGCTCTAAGCTCCATGTATGCCCTCCCTTATCAATAAAAGTAGACTTAATACTTTTTTGAGCCCATCCTTGAATCGTTCTTTCTAGTGCTTCATCGAATGTAAAAAGACCGCTGTTAAATGCAGCAGTCGTTTTATTGATTATTTCTGTATACATTTGAGTGGTAGCTGTTCCGTAACCAAAATTGGTAGATAGTAACGTTTGATTCACATAATTGTTTATGTCAGACCATATTTGATCATGATAAGCTTTCATGACATTGTCTAGGTTCGATGGCAAAGGCTTAGGATCGTAAGGTAGTTGTTTGTCTAAGTCTCTGATTATCTTTTCTCCCGAGCTATCAAACATACTTTCAATTTCAGATTCAGCAATTCCTGTTATTTGAGAAATCACTTTTGCAGTTTCTTTATTAAATAGATGCAACTGCTGCAGTTTTTCTCTTTGCCAATCTAAAATATTATCATGCCCACTATTCAATCGTTTGATGATAATACGTATTAATTCGCCTTCTAACGATTGATATAGATGAGCCATATTAGATGACCATAAATCTAATTGATGAGGTGTAATAGCCATTTTATCCCTCAATTCCCCAACTTCGTTTGGTTTCTTCATCCAGTCTATGCAACATACCTTTAATTTTTATTCTAGGATACTCCGTTGACGAGGTATTTAATATAGCGATTTCAGAAATGTATTTTCCAACTTTGATACCATTAATAACAATCCTCGATTCATAATTTTTTTCAAAACCATTTGAGCAATAGGAAAACTCTTGTAAATGGGGTCTCTTAATGATATGTTCCGCCATGCCGTGATTATAAACCATTATTCCTCATCTCCTAGCTCACTTTTTATCTCTATTTGTTCTTGTTCTGAATAATCCATATCAAGAGTTTCAGCTCTAATCTCATATACTATCCTTTTTGCTTCTTTCTCTGTAACTCCAGTAAGTTTTTGAATAGCAGTTAACTTAGATGTTAAGCCAGCTGTTACCAGTTTAGAGTAATGATCAGCCTTGGCATCTTGCGATTGGAAAACACCATCATCAAAGTCGATATTTATTCCTAATTCTTTGACAGGATTAAATAACTTGTATGCCACAGCAAGTTCAAAAATCGTAGTGATCAATTCTTTCAACGCTTCTTCTACAATAAGAACATTATCTGACCGAGTAGAAAAAGTTTCAGAATTTTCACTAATTATCTCTGTCGCTGTTTTAACAGACTGACCATCAAAGCTAAATGTTCCACTAGAAAAGCCTGTCTGAAGTTCAATAATTCGCAAAATGAAATTGATACTTGCTATAAATTCAGTTGATCGCAATGATGGAGCGAATTCATCAATAAAAGGTTCATCAGATTTAAGCCGTTGAAAAACAGATGTTTTACTGTCAAACCGCTTCACTGGTTTTCCATTGCTGTCATATTTAACTCTGAAAAAGTGATCAGATGCTAAAATTTTTCTTCTAGCTTCTTCTATTTCCCACATAAACTCATCGTATTTTTCATTGATATCCGCCAATTGTCGCTTAGCATTGTCGATCACACCCAAACTTAGTGGGCTATCTAAATTAATATTATTTTTACCCGCTAGCTTTATATACACAAAAAGAGGACGACTAAAACCATCTAAGATTGTCTCCTCCTGCAGATTTTTGTACTTTTCTAAAGAGTTGAGAGGAATCCTCACACCAACTTGATTTTGTTCTTCAGATCGATACAATTCGTTTCTGATGCGGTACTTTCCGTCAACCCATTCATGCAATTCTAGCAAAGTATAATAGATTGTCTTTTGTCCCTCGGCTTGCTGAGTTACAGTAGCGATGGCTGCTTCTGAAATATCATTGGTATTGGATTGTAGAGGGAAAAATGTATCAGCTCGACAAAATGAAATTTTGATTTTACCTGAATTAGTATCCACGTAAGGCCTCAAAGCTAAACCGCCAATGGCATAACCAGCCTCTAGCTCTTCTCCGAAGTTTTTCCTGAATTTATTGTCAGCAAATACCGACTGCAAAAATTCATCAGCTTTTTCATCATCCAAACTGATGTTACATCCATCGTTGAATACTAGCTTAGATAACTTTCTGGACACTACTTTGGATACGTTCAACGAGTGAAAAGGGCGCGTCTGCCTATAACCATCACTATTGATATATTCTATGTCCCCATAAACGTTTCTATAAATTTCTTTATTGTTCCTTATTCGATTTAATTCGCTATCACTCATAGCAATCTTTGGATGATCTGTGATACTATTCAACGTTTCAACCATTCCTATTTTTGCACCTCCAATCCTAAACAAAGCTTTTAATTTATCGAACATTCGTCCACCTCTTTTCTAGGCGATGTAAGTTTTGTAGAAATAATTGTTTCCATATCTCGCTTCATCGAGAGCGTGATTATATTTATCAATCGGTAATCCATTGTCATTTCTTACGTACATAGATATTTCTTTTTCAAAATTATAGTGGTCATATTCTTCTCCGTTTTCCAAGATAATGAATTGTCCACTAGTCATTGTATTTTGGAGACGCTCAATGCCGACTTCGATTTTTAACCCATTACTCGAAACTTTGTCAGAACTATTATTATCAGCTTTATCAGTCTCAATACCAATTAAATCCAATTCTGTTCTTAGTGTTTTACATGCTGGATCGACAAAGAACCAGTTCCATCGAGGGAGATGTTTCCATTTTGTATAGCACCACTCAACAAACTTTTTGATTTCTTTAGCGTATGTAGACATCGCCTTGGTTTCTCCAGTGTCAGTTCCGCTATGATAGTAGTTAGATAAACGATACAAATAAAACTTTCCTTCGTGATGAGTAACCACCCAAAAAGCACAAGTCGTAGCATCAGCTTGCCCACCATCTGCAGTAAAAAATGTTTCAACTATATTCCCTTTTATCTCGGTAGCTTTGTTTTTCTTGTCAAACATAGCATAGATAACACCTTGCGGTAATACTCGATGTCCGTACCAGTCACGTTCTAGAAGATATTCACTACTAGAAAGCTCATCAAAAAGTTCTTTCTTTCGTTCCTCGCTTAAAATTGGATTGTCGTTCGGTGTCCAATGACGAAATAAAAAACGCCCTGACTTCTCAAAACGTTCAAGCAATTCAAGATTAGGATGATTTGGCGCTGGCGGGTTTTGTTCACCCAGATGGTAACGCCATTCAGCAGCGAATGTCCGTCTAAAGCATTCATTGATAAAGTCTTTGTGCAATAGATTAAATTCGAGAAATGTCACAGAGCCTAAAGACATACCCGTGATAGCACCAACAGAGTTTATCTTCCCTCCGCCTTTATAATAAATTTTCTTTTCACCGTTTGGAGCATATAACAACAGATGATCACCATGTTCATCGTGTCGTATATCGGAACAACCATCAAATATATGGACCAAGCCTAATCCATCTCCATCCATAAACATTCGATAAGCTTGTTCCTGGTTATAAGCAGTTACAAGATGGTTTTGATCAGGGGATCTCAAATAAAAATCAGCCATTTTAAAAATATCGGAAGTTGTCTTCCCACTACGAGGTGTTCCTTCATTCAATTCAAAAGTAATCCCTTGAACCACTTGATTAATATTACTAATCTGTTTCGGGCTAAACTTCAGTTCCATTACTTCCATCGCCTCCAGATTTAACATCTAAGAGAGCTTGAAGTAGGTCATTGACTTTTCCTCCAGCAGTTAACTTATCTGCTTTACTTTCAATTATTTTTGCTTCAGCAATTGCCTTTCTAACCTGAGCCTTAGATAGTTTGTCTGAGCCATTAACGTGATTATAAAGCAACTCAAGAGCTTTAAGTTTAGGATGAAACTTCACTTCTAAAGATGAATCTATAACTTCTTCTCCATCGCCAATCGGTCGTAAAGTTCGATTACTTTTTATAGCTTGAATTACACTCGTATCTATATTATCACTTGAAAGCATGGTTATATTTCCATCTTGATCCCAAGTCATATATTCTCCGATGTCCGAAAAAGCAATTTTAGCTATTTCTTGGATCACACGATCAGCAGTTATTTCTGTTCTACGACTTCTTTCATTCATTAATTCAGAAATACGAGTTTGAATTTCAACATTTTTCAACAACCGTTGTCCTTGAGAATATGCAGTTTTGCTGGAATATCCGGCTCGAATGGCCGCTTGCGTTGCATTAAGATCAATTAGATATTCTTTTACAAATTGTTCTTGTTTATTATTTTTTAGTTCAACCATTCTCACCACCTCTCAGTTTCTTGATTGTACTTAAATATACTTTGAAAGATTTTCCTGTATGTGTTTATCTGAATAGAAACCATGACCGCAATATACTAAACGGCATGCATCAATCTCTTTCGGTGTAGCTTCTCTGGTCATTTCAATGATGGAGTACTTCTTTTTAATCTGGACTGACTGGACAACTCTAATTGGATCATTTGTAGTCGGTTGCGGATATCTATTAGATAATGACACATACCAGTAATTTCTCATTATGTGAACTCCTTTATGTAAAATAAAGAGACCACTTAGAAAGTGATCTCTTCAAGTTTAATATAATTAAATATTTACTTTCTCAGCCATCAAACTAATTAAATCTACAGTCGATTGATTATTTGGTAATTTCCATGTATATGTTTTACATTCTTTACCTGTTTGATCAAGCACAATATTTTGAAAATCTTTATACATTTCTTTACTTGTTAAATGGAAAACTTTATTTCCCCAAACACCATAAACTTCTGGTCTACCTTCTATCATATATGCGAACATTTTCATCATTCCTTTTCTTTTATTTTCTGTATCTTCATCTGTCGAATCTCCAGATGTTAAAATTGGAATTGGGTTCAGCCATGTTCCATCATCAATATCCCAACTTGAAAGAGCCAACTGCCAATTCTTTTTTGTAATACCTAAATGTAAGTGAGTACTAGTCAGTCTCCCTAGAGGTTGACCTACTGTAACTTGATCACCAGTTTTTACATAATAAGTATTACCGAATTCTTGATACATTACTTGGTATTCACCAATTTGCAATACAATTGCGTAACCTATTCCTGAACCATAATATCCCGCATAAATGACCTTACCATCATTTACTGCTTTGAAATCTCCTGAGTACTTTGCCGAGCCAAAATCATATCCATCATGGAAATACCCTCTTCCACGAGGATAAGAAGTTTGTCCGAACTGTTGTCCTTCTTCATATGGCTTTAAATTGCCATCAAACGGAAGTCGCCAAATCCCCATTTCCCCAACTCCTTTACATATAGTTACACGAATAGACAGCAACGGATGATAGATAATAAGAACAGTTAGAAGGAGTTGAAATTCACATCCTTATTCTTAATATTTCCGCTGCTGTCTATCGAAGCTTAATTAAACGATGAGGGAGATTTCCTCCCTTACATTTTATTTTGTCGAAGTCCTGTTTCCTAATCTTTCGACACTATCATAATATCACTGGTAAATAGCTAAAAACCGCCATCATTCCGCCAAAAAACCGCCAAATTATTTATAAGCAATTACTCTTCCGTGTTTATACGCTTCTGCAAACTCTATTAGAGCTTCCGACTTCATCCGTTGTATACTTCTTTCTGAATAACCCACTTCACGGCTAATTCTGTAGTTTGAGAAGCTATCTGGCACACAAAAGCTGTAGTAGAGTATCTGACGACTAATCAGACTAAGAGCCATCAAAGCCGCTAGAATCGCATCTCTCTCTGCTTCTATATCCATCATCTGAATCAATGCATCCTCTGCCTTATTGCCGTGCTTCGGTGCCTTCGGCATATCCGTAATAATCGGCGACTTAATATCTATCAAAGAGCGACCTGCCATCCGCTCCAAACGCCGAAAGTTCTTCAGCACATCTCTCGCATTACATCTTGTCTGTTTGAAATCTACCTCTCGTAACAATTGCATCAAGTCAAACCGCTCCTTTATGTGATATAATAAACTTGTCGAATTTATTAGAACAGTCGGAGCGATCCGGCTTTTTTATTTGTCATTGATTAGTTCCATATCCACCAATCTAGCCACCGCTAAATTCTCTTTGCTTTTCGCTAACCACTTATCACATTCCATCGTGTTTTCAATACGAATGATCGCTGAGTGATTATAAACATGTTCTACATATCCACGAAACGGATAGATGAACTCTTCTGCTTCACAACGAACCATGTCACCGACTTTGACTTTTGGTTTCTTACGTGTTTTAGGGTTCTTAGTCGGCATGTCTAGCATTAAACCTCCAATGCCATGACTGCTAGCGTAAAATCCGTCTTTTAGTTTCATCTCATTTCCTCCCATTTACGATCATCATTTAATATTGAAACTCCAAACTTTCGAATAGCGTCACTTGCATCTGCAACACACTGACTTGCCACTTTATATGTTTCGTCTACAGACATTCCGTATTCTTTTTCAAACTTTGCCTTTAGTGCATTCAGTTCTTGTTTTCTCACTTTTGTTACTCTTCGGTGTCTGTTGTTCATACTAATTCCTCCTTCACAATCTATTCGCTATATATGAAATTTCAATCAATTCAACAACAAAAAATAGTTAAATTATTTTTTTCTCATTAAAACGTTTTCCACTTATGTTTTAAGTTAAAAAATATAGGTTATTTTATCTTAAAGTGTATAATTACATTTGCTTTACAATAAGCTTATCAGGAGATGATGCACATGAATAAATTATTAAAAAGAGATTTAAATGCTGGCAAATTGATATTAGGTACACTCATTGTTATATTAGGTATATTAGGTTTATTATATGGCCCATCTGTAATTAGCATTTTAGCTTTAACTGTCACAGGTCTCATAGCGTTTCGTTATGTTTACGGAAAAGGAAATATAAAGTATTTATTTTCTAAACCTATCGCTCCAATAAAAAATATTTTTATCTATTTACTTCTAAACATCGTTGTGAGTTTTATCGTATCCTATGTTTTGGAAAATTTATTGCATTGGAATCTTTCAGGAAATTCTGTTACTGAAGCCTTTCAGCCACTATTGTTAATCGTTTTGCCTATAATGATACTAGGTGAAGAACTATTTTCTATTTATTTTCTTTCAATCTTTTCTAGTAAATTCAGTATTCCTATCGCTAGTGTTTTTTCCGCAATTTTATTTGGATTGATTCATTATTCAACCTATGACAATGGTAATGTATTTCATACTCTAGTCCATATTCTTTTAATACAAGGAGTTGCAAGGTTAATTTTTAACCAAGCGGCAATTAAAAGTAATTCATTGATTACAAGTTGGAGTACACATGTTATATTTGATTTTGTTGCTATATTGATAGCTTATTACTTTGGTTAAATTTATATTTTAGCTAGTCACTACTCGGCTAGCTTTTATTTTTTGCCCTTCATGTATAACTAACAATTTTGTCATACTAATGAATTCTTAATATTTTTAATATACAATTAATTAAAAAATTAGGAGGCGTTATAGATGAAAAATTTTAAAGTTTCTATTCTGTTTTTTATTGTTAGTTTGATCTTGTTTGCGACTCATTCATTTGTTGGTTCTTACGTTGATGCAAATGGAATATTGATTGAGCCTGCATTCTTTTGTATCCCATTAGGTTATTTGTCTCTTATCCTCTCAGTTTTTACAGCAATCTATCGAATAATCAAAATAAATTTTATAAGCGCTATATCGAAGTAAACGGCCATTTGGTCGTTTTTTTCATTACTGCTATCTTATGCACGCTTATTCCTCCAATCTACGAATTTCCCTTCTTAAATTCTCTATGTGCAAATCGATTGCCTTTCTCGCCGTTTCATTGACCATCACTGCCTTTGTTCGTTCCAGATCGTCAATCTCACGCTGAAGGCTTCGAATGCGCATTTGAATCGCTTCTTCTGTTGTCATGATGGACCACCTCGTTAAAAACGCTCTTCCTTGAACGTATTCCGATATTTTTTAGCTAAAATCAACGGAACTTGATATTGATGACAGAACAACTTTGCCTTGATCTTAAAGTCTTTTGTCTGCATTCCTTTGACATCTACGACTTTGACAAGTTTGCCGTTTTTATAAAATGTGAAGTCAGGAATATACTCGATCTTGCGATACTTCTTTCCTTCTAGTTCAAATTTCGGCATCAGTTCAAATCTTTCTTGAAGTCTCACTTTCCAGCCATTCGCTTCCGCTTGCCACAAGGCTAGATCGTAGTACTCTGCTTCTGCGATAGAATCGAACTTGATACCTCGATGGATAGTTTTTCGATTACGATATTTATTCATTCTCAAGAAGCGCCTCCTTCTTAGCCTGATAAGCAGCAAAGCGGGCTTCTAATTCTGCTTTTTTATCAGGATCTAGTGTCTTTTCTTCTTGAGGTTTGTTGACCCAATCAGGCAACTTTTCACGCCGTACATTGTTTTGACGTTTAGGAAGATAGTTTTGCTTTTTCTTGTTCTTAAAAGCTTCTTGGGCTTTTTCTGCTGATTCCATTGTCTTAATTCCTTGATTACTCCATGAATTTAATATCGCTTCAACGTATTTTTTCAACCCTGGCATCTCAACGTTGTTTTCGAAAGCTAATTTAAAAGCAAAGAGAATCATATCTGCTCCCCAAGTTTTAATCATCGGTCCTAATGCTCCTTGCAAAAGTCCAGTAGGTGCTTTCCCCCAGTTTTTTTGGATGAATTCATACACGCCTATATCATCTTCTTTATTTGTCTTGTTTTGTTTTGTATTGTTTATATAAGCTGAAGGATTTACTGTAGAATCTACTGAAGGATTTACTTCCCTATTTACTTTCGAATTTACTTTACCATCTACTGGAATATTTCCAGTAGTGGGATTTTCTACTGTATTATCTACTGTAGTTTTTACTGTAAAATTTCCAGTTAGATCGGAAAGAATATAAACTCCAGCTTTTGTACGACCTCTCTTTTTATATTGAAGGAGTCCATTTTGGATCAATTGGTTTCGATTATTAATCAATGTTTTTTCAGACGTTTTAGTCATTGCTTGTAGCCTTGTATTGGCAATCGATAATTCGCTCTGCCATCCACTTCTGTTTGCTATAGCCATAAGCTTGTACCAAAGCAATTGGGGACCAGCGCCAAGCTCGTTATATTCAAGCCAATTGTCGAAAGCATTAAGCTGTCCGATGTAATCCAATTGAGTCCCTCCTTTCGTTCTAGTAATTTGAGGGAGAAAACTCCCTCATTATTTGTTTAACGGCGGATTAGATGCATCAAATAATCCAGTTTGTACATCTTCTGCAACAGGTTCTGCCTCTTTTAGTTCTGGTTCAATTTCTGACAAAGTCGTTTCTTCAATCAAATTTTCGTTTTCATCTAGTCGGAAAACTTTCTCATCTGAAGTAACTGCCGTTTGCATCTCTACTGACAAAATTCCCCATTTTGAAAGAAGATTACGTAATACTGTCTTAATAGCCATTGCATCGTAATTATCTTTCCAAGCACCTGTTAATTTATCTTTGTCAAAGCCTTTGGCGTTCTTGATCCGATGGCTTTCAATTTCTTGTTTGGTCCAATAAACTGTTTTTTTGAATCCATTTAATAATTCGAAGAAACCTACATAACCGATGACTGTATCAGATTGTTTGGCTTTATAATCGAATTGAAATTCTTCTGTGAAAGGATTCCAGTCAATCAACTGACCTTCGTATATTTCTAAAGCATTTAGCGCTTTGTATTGACCAGATCGTTGTGCTAGCTGAATATAGCCCTTATACCCCAAGATAAATTGTGCTTCATTATGTGTAATCCATTCTTTTCCAACTTTTTCTTTTCTATTGAATGGAACAACATAGGCATATCCTAAATTTTTGTCGATGGGTAGATCCATAGTTGCTGCTTTTAGTGCGGAAGCAATAATGGTCATTGGTTCAGCTTTAGATAGATAGTTATCGCCACCAACTAAAGTCATGAGCGATCCCATAAAAGAATCCGATTTTTCATGTAGAATATCAGTAAATTTTTTCTTCATTGCTGGCGTACTCATCAAAGCTTTAAAACCTAACTTTGATGGGTCAACCACTTGAGTATTTTGTTCAGTCAGTTGTTTTTTTAACGATTCATTTGTTGCCATTTTTCTTTTCCTCCTTCAGTGGTAATCCACAAATCGTACAATAACTCCAAGATGTTTCTCTAACTTCGCTTCCACAGCGGGGACATCTTTCCATTATTTAATCTCCTTTTCTGTCACTCTTCTAGATTCAGTAATGCTATAGATTTCTTCATCACTTGCGATATCTGGATATTTCTCTGCTAGTTTCTTCGTGTTCATGCGTTTAGTACTAACAAGTTTCCAGCTGATGATGTTCCTTTGTGTAATGCCAATACTTGCCTCACGTTTTCCTAGCTCGCTGATAATCTCGTTGTCTACTTGACGGATAGCTGACTCAATTTCTTTTTTCGTCCGCTTGAGTTCTCTTTTTTGCTCGATAAGTTCATCAAAACGTGATGGTAGAGCTGTTTGATTTTCTTCTACATCTGCATATTTTTCTTTTAAGAAGTCAGCAGTCGCTTCACTTCCGTCAATTACAGGCTCGATACCTTCAACTACATTTGTTTCCCAAAATTCAACCAAGCGTTCTGTAATTGTATCGATTAATTCTTGATCTCTCGCAATTCGCTTCCAAATGAATCTTTGTCCGCCAATCAGCACAGCGATATAACAATAATCTTTGTTCAAAACATTCATATAATGTTGAACCTGACAGAGATAGCTAAGCGGGACTTCTTCTCCTTCCCACTCTTTACCAAGAAATTGGTTAGCTGTTTTGCATTCAAGAATGGCGTTTTCCCCTACTACGTCACGATCAATATTTGCTCTTAAAAATGGATGTAACGGATGTTCAAACACTTGGTTTCTTCTGCGTACTTTTTTGCCTGTTCGTTCTTGAAATTCTTTGGCAACAACTTCTTCTAAGACATTGCCCCAATAAGCTGGTTCATTTTCTGATTCTTCAATTACGACTTGTCCTGTTTTTTCTAGCCAGAGTTGATAAGGTGATTTCCACTTATTCAATCCTAAAATCGTTCCGACATCCGAACCTCCGATACCTTTCTTACGGTCTTCGAGCCATTCTTGATAGCTCATTTCTAAGGTAGATTTACTCATCGTCTTCCTCCTCTTTATGTGGCGTGCCCCATTCGGGAGTCGTTAAATATTGATCAAGCGCTTGTCCAAAATCATTCATTGTTTTAGCCTTCCTTTCGTGCTAAAATACAGTTAAGTTATTTTGTTATGTTGCCGATTAGCGATTGCCGTCGCTGGTCGGTCTTTTTTGTGTTGGCATTTTGAAACTTTCTCTTACAGCAGTAACCGCTACTAAGGTTCCCCAATAAATAAGTGCATATGCTGGATTAATACTTGCCAGTACGATTGCTACTAGGCTCATAAGCAAAGCACTTTTGACAGTCATTTTAAATACCGTTCTCATTACTTCACTCTCCTCTCTAATTAGTATTGCGTTCTTCCCATTCTTTAACTAATTCAAAATCGTATTGCAAAACACCTCTAACTCTTCGGGAAGGTAATGGATCATTATTTGAATTAGTCCATTTGGAAATAGTAGCTACTGAGACACCGAAATATTCAGCAATATCTTTAGCTTTCTTCCATACTCTTTCTTTTGGCTTCTTTTTTGGAGCTAAAGGAACCACTTTTTCCATTTGTGAAACTTTCATTTTAACTCTCCTTTCATATATCCTTGATTTACCCAGTACGATAATCGCTGCTCACTGAGCTTACGGGTGTCGATACCAAGCATTTCGCATAATGCACTGATAAGAGTTACTTCAACCATAATCTCGTCTAAAAACTCATAGGCGTATGAGATTATTTGTTGACGATCGTCAGCGGTTAAATAATTGACTTGTTTGAGAAGAATTTTCTCAACTTCTTGTTTCTTCTGTTTACGTTCGCCAGATTCAATCATTTGCAACTTATCTAACGAAGATGGATCTCTTCTATAAACATCACCATCAATTGATTTGAATAGACCGAAAAACTCATGAATCACTTGAAGAGTAAAATCAGAATCTCGAAAGTGATCAGTTAAAGCTTGGGCATTTTCAAGTGTGACTGGCTTTGTATTATGTGGCGTTGACCAATCGCTTAGTGATTGTTGTGATACATTGATTTGCCTTGCTATTTCCTTCTTGGTTTCACCACTCTTATTAATCGCTTCAACTAACGGCTCTCTAATCACCACTGATTGTTTTAGCATTTTCCCCACTCCTTTTTCTTATTTACCCACATAGTAATATGAACAAATTCCCTATATTATTGATTTATAAATCAAACAAAAGCCGCTTCATCTAATTCTCGTTGAAGTTCTTTTTGAACTTCTGCAACTAAGCGATCAAGTTGATCATCGTTAGCGCATTTGATGATGTGAATCAAACGTGGTCTAGCATCAAGTACAATGTTTATTTTTTCTTGTCGTGTCATTTGGTAACCCCCTTACGTGTCAATTCGCGTCTTTCTTTCTCAAAAAAAATAGTCCAATCGAAGTCTAATGCGGATGCTATACGCATAGCATTCTCGACAGATGGTCTACGTCTTCCTTGCTCTATAGATGAATACGTTGTTCTTGGTATATCAGCTAATCGAGCTACTTCATCTTGCGTCATTTTTTTTGATGTCCGCATTTTAACTAGCCAGTTATTCATTAAAAAACACCCCCTTTCAATGTGTCGAATTGCGTACTTTTATAGTACTACGCATTTTGACGCACGTCAACGATAAAATACTCTTTTTGACACATTTTTTTGTTTATATTTATTATACGCAATATGCGTAGTATGATTAATACGAAGCGAATCATTAGGAGGTGTAAAAAATGTTTGGTAATCGTTTAACAGAATTAAGAAAACAAAGAAATTTAACCCAAAATGATATGGCAAAATTATTAGGTGTTGCTAGAACTACGTACTCATCTTACGAACAAGGCAGAAGAACTCCTGATGTAGAAATCCAAAACAAAATTGCAGACTATTTTGGAGTAACTTTAGATTATCTTCATGGAAGAAACCAAAAGAATGATTCGACTTATACTAAAAAACAACAAACTGTTGCTGCTCACATTGATGACGATGTTTCAGATGATGAAATGAAGGAAATATTAAATTTCATTGATTACATTAAAAATAGAGATCACAGTAAGTAGGTGTTGTTGAGTGGATAAGGTCGAAAAATTCATGTCTAAGTTTCCCAATTTAGAATATAAATTTGAAAAGTATATGCCAGAGAAACAAAAAGGATTGTATATCGATAATGTCATTTATTTAAATCCAGAACAATCAATTCAAGAAATGGCAAGCACTATAACTGAAGAAATCGGTCACCACTTATCTAGCGTTGGGGATATTGTCGATCAGGACACTAATGAAAAAAGAAAACAAGAACAAAAAGCTAGAGATATTGGCTTTACACTGCTGGTTACTCCACAAGATTTTATAGATTGTTATAATGAAAGATTCACATTTATGTGGGAATCAGCAGAATTTCTAGGCATAACAACAGAGGCGTTAAAAAATGCAGTTAGAACATATTCTAAGATTTATCCAGACGGTCTAGCTTATAAGAACTATAAAATCTTATTTAAGTCTAATGGAACTGTAGGCGTTTTCGAGTGGTTTGATTGATTGCTGTAAAGTATTATGAATTTCTAAATATTATAAATATAAATAATGGAGTGAGAAGCATGGGCTTGTTTGGCAATAGCCAAAAGAAAGAAGAAAAAATAAAAAAAAAATTATTAATTCAAGAAGAAAATGAAGAAAAGAAATTACTAAAAAAAAGACAACAAGAAGAAAACTTAAGAAAATTAAAAGATTTTACTCCTAATAGAACAATTGAGAAAAGTATTTTTATAGATACAGAAAAACGACAATTTAAAATCAAGGGGCTCTTTAATTCTAGTTCTATTTATGATTTAGATAAAATAAACAGTTACGAATTAGTCGAAAATGGAACTTCTATTTCTTCAGGAGGATTAGGAAGAGCTGCTATAGGTGCCCTAGCTTTTGGTGGTGTAGGAGCCATCGTTGGAGCAGTTACTGGTAAAAAGAAAGATAATACTATTATAGAGCATCTTAATATAAAAATTAATATGAATGATCTGGATAAACCAGTTATATATTTGCCACTGATCAGTAAGAAAACAAAACGTAGCTCAATGTTATATAAAAATGCTATTGTACAAGCTGATAAAATATTATCAACTTTAGACATATTGTTAAAAGAAACCTCTAAAGAACAAATAAATATTATAGCAGAAAATCAAGTATTTTCTCCTGCTGATGAGTTAAGAAAATATAAAGAACTTTTAGACGACGGAATAATTAACCAAGAAGAATTTAATATAAAGAAAAAGGAATTATTGGATTTATAGAAATCATCTCTAAATTGAGAAATTAACAAATTTATACGGACTTCCTGAAAG
>k87-511867_pt1 | contig 38473 bp, 26 predicted proteins | sample MGYA00084031_6733416 | MGnify analysis MGYA00084031
AGGAGCCAGTGGCGGAAGAACCGGCTGAAAAGCAGACCTCAGAGGAGCCAGCGGCAGAAGGATCGATTGAACCAGCCGCAGTAGAACCAGCCTCGAAGCAATCGGGAGAAGAACAGCCGATTGTCTCTGTATCGAATGCCGGCATGCCGTTTATCGGGAAAGAGACCAACGCGGAACAGAAGGAAGCGGAACAGCCTGTAGAGGAGCAGACTGCGCAGGAGATGAGCGCTTCTCCCCGGGCAACGATTCAGCCGGGTCTGGAAGGCAGCCGTTCCCAGGAGAAGCGGGAAGAGATCGGCTCCGCAAAAGACGAGTCTGTGAACAGTTCTTCGCAAAGCGTTCCGCCGCATTCCTTTGCGAATCCAGCCAACAATTTGCAAGGGGTCGCGCCAATTGCTTCAGCAGCCGAGGTGGCGGCCAGTCTGGCTGCATACGCTGCGGAAAAAAGCGAGCCGTCATCCGCACCGCAGAAAGAGACAAACGAAGCAAATCCACAGCAGCGGCAAGCTGCCGATGTCACCCCACAGCAGCGGCAAGCTGCCGATGTCACCCCACAGCAGGGGCAAGTTGCCGTCGTCAACCCACTACAGCGGCAAGCTGAAGTCGTCAACCAACAACCGGCTCCGCAACCGGACGAGCAACCGTTATTGCCGTATGCGAGTCCGTCCCTTGAGCTGCTTGCCCCATCGCCAGAGCAGGATGACGATGACGACGAGCATACGCAAATACAGAAGCTGCTGCTGGAAGAGACGCTGAGCAATTTCAACGTAAACGCACAGGTCGTCGGCATTGTGAAAGGTCCTTCGGTGACCCGTTTTGAAATACAGCCTGCGCCAGGGGTGAAGGTGAACAAGATCACCAGTTTGATCGATGACATCAAGCTCAATCTCGCTGCCAAAGACATTCGGATCGAAGCTCCGATCCCGGGACGGAACGCTGTCGGCATCGAGGTCCCCAACTTGAAAAGCCAGCCGGTGCTGATCAGCCGCATTATCGGGTCCGAGAAATTTTTGCAGCATTCGTCGCCGCTGGCTGTTGCCCTGGGTATGGACATCGGCGGAGAGCCGATCATCGCGGACATCAAAAAAATGCCGCACGGCTTGATTGCCGGTTCGACCGGTTCAGGAAAGAGCGTCTGCATCAACTCGATCATTGTCAGCCTGCTGTATAAGGCGACACCGGAGCAGGTGCGTCTGCTGCTGATCGACCCGAAAATGGTTGAGCTGGCTCCGTACAATCATCTGCCCCATCTGGTTACGCCGGTGGTGACTGACGCGAAGCAGGCGACGGCTGCGCTCAAATGGGCGGTGGAGGAAATGGAAAAACGGTATGCGCTGTTTGTGGATGCGGGAGTGCGCGATATTGACCGCTACAACCAAACGACGGATCAGCCGCTGCCGTACATTGTCATTGTCATCGACGAATTGGCCGACTTGATGATGGTTTCCCCTCAGGATGTGGAAGACTGCATCATCCGAATCGCACAGAAAGCACGTGCATGCGGTATTCATCTGCTTTTGGCGACACAGCGCCCATCCGTTGATGTCATCACCGGGAACATCAAGGCAAACGTCCCTACGCGTCTGGCCTTTGCCGTCTTTTCTCAGGTGGACTCACGGACGATTCTCGACCAATCGGGAGCGGAGCGCTTGCTCGGGCGGGGCGATATGCTCTTTTTGGAAAGCGGAACGACACCGATTCGCCTGCAAGGAAACTATGTGACGGACGAAGAGATCGAGGCCGTCACCCAAGCGATCAAAAGGCAGCGAAAACCGGCGTACCTGTTCAGCAAAGAGGATTTGGAGCAGCAGGTACAATCATTCGACATGGGAGACGATCCGTTGTACCACGAGGCACTGCTGTATGTGGCCGATCAGGGACAGGCTTCCGCTTCCGCCCTGCAGCGCCGTTTCCGCGTAGGCTACAACCGGGCGGCTCGTCTGATCGAAATGATGGAAGCCGACGGCTATGTAGCCGGACAGAGCGGCGGAAAGCCTCGCGCTGTGTTGATCACGCGTGAAGACGCTGAAGCGTTGACGGAAGGGACATCGCTGTTTTAGCAAGTTCATCAGGGGGCCTGGTGGCCGGGATGTTATTCTCGGTAACAGGCCGTCTTTTTTTATTGCATGGTTGCTCAAAGCGATTGTTCGTTGTATTCTGAAAAGTATGAGAAAAGGAGAGGCGGGGATTGCGATGGATTTGGTCCAGAAAAAATATCAACGCATGGATGAGCATACCGTCCTGTTTAACGAGGAGTATTACCTCCGCGTCATGAAGCTGTCCATAGACGGCCTGGATGCTGCTGCGAGAGAGGAGCTGTTTACGCATCTCTACTCCTTCGAAAGTGCTGACATCGAGCTGGAAATCGATATTTCGGAGGAGGAGCAGGGCAAGTGGTACTTGCAGCTTCTCGTCCCGCATGTCCTCACCTTGCCAGAGGCGGCAAACAAGCGCTTGACGCGGGGAGAGGAACAACTTGGCGAGCATCTGTCTGGACAATCTCAGGCGGCTTTCACTTTTCGTCTGGCAGAGGAGGAGCTGTATCATTACGTGAAGAGGTACAATCCGAATCTGAATGTGACCGCATGACCTGCATGATCTGATGTGGCACAGCTTTTTAACTTGTTTGGGGCTAAATCCTTGGGGGCTTGCCCCTTTTTTGTTTTGAGAACGGGGCCGGGGCGGGAAAAGCGTGTTTCTCTGCTTGGCTCCGGGATCCGTCTGCATAAGAAGTGTGAACAGTCCGCTCCGGAGCGTTTCGCGGGGGAGCTGCCGGCTTGTATGTACAAAGTGGAAAAGGAGCTGCTAGTCTTGCGCAGCTCCTTCGTTGTTTATGAAACACTTCTTTTTCCTGGGAAGCAAAAGTGATCATTTAACTACAATAAATTCTTCATGATTGAAAATCATTGTAGTTGCTGTACGTCCTTCCGCTGTAGTGCCTGACAGGGCTATTACAACGCCTTTCTCATTTTTACTCGTATCCCCCTCCATAACAACACGGAGCATGTTATTGCCGCGGAAGGTATTCGGTCCGGAACGCACTCTTAGAAATGCACAGTTTCCTGCGGGTATGGTAACCGTTCTGCGGAAAATTCTAATCTCTGGGGGTAGATGGGTATGATTGTCTCTCTCGACAAACATGAACCGATATATTTACAGCTGAACTAATGTTCGAAATGTTTTTTAGCCCGATTTGTAGAAACTTTATTACCCCCCTGCTATTCCGACGGCCGCGGCCCATATCGCGGATCATACAGGCTCTTCACCCCTTTCGCGAAGACTGTTCTTTGTGAAAGGGGTTTCTTTTATGTCCTTCTGAAATGGACACTTGTCTTTATGGGGTAAATAATTTAACCTATACTCATGCAGTTTGTGATCGTTATACACAGATGGAGGAGTCGGAGATGAAAGTTGCCAAATTTGGCGGGACCTCACTGGCGAGCGCCGCACAGATAAAAAAAGTATGCGAGATTGTCAAGTCGGATGAAGCGAGAAAGCTCGTCGTCGTTTCAGCACCCGGAAAACGGTACAAGGAAGATACGAAGGTTACCGATCTTCTCATCCGGTACGCGGAAGCGCGTCTGCAAGGCCAGCCCGCCGAAGAAGTTCAAAGCCGGATCATCGGCAGATATCAAGACATTATCCGGGAACTGGGCTTGCCTGTCGAGGCGGCGGAAGAGATCGCCGCACAGCTGAAAGAGGCGCTGCACTTCATACCTGCCGAAGATCCCGGCCGGTTCATGGACAGGGTAAAAGCGGCGGGAGAGGATACGTGCGCCAAGCTGGTAGCCCGTTACCTGCAAAGCCAGGGCAGGAAGGCTGTCTATGTAAACCCCAAGGATGCCGGTCTGGTCGTGACTGGAGAGCCGGGGAACGCTCATGTATTGCCTGAAGCGTATGAAAAGCTGCGCAATTTGAAAAGCCAGTCCGGGATCGTGATTTTTCCGGGGTTTTTCGGATTTACGCCGGAGGGCGAGCTGGTCACCTTCTCCAGGGGAGGCTCCGATATTACTGGCTCCATTCTGGCTGCAGCCGTGCAAGCGGAGCTGTATGAGAACTTTACCGATGTCGACTCGGTGTATGTCGTGAACCCGAGTCTTGTTGAAAAACCGAAGGAAATCCAGGTCATCACCTATCGGGAGATGCGAGAGCTCTCCTATTCGGGCTTTTCCGTCTTTCACGAGGAAGCTTTGTATCCGGCGTATCAGGCGGGTATCCCCGTCTGCATCAAAAATACGAATAATCCGCAGGCACCAGGCACCATGATCGTCTCAGAGAGACCGTTCCACGAAAATCGGGTATCCGGAATCGCGGCTGACAAAGGCTTTTGCAGTATTTATGTGAGCAAGTATTTGCTCAACAAAGAGATCGGCTTTGGCCGCAGGCTGCTGCAAATCTTTGAGGAAGAGGGTCTCTCGTACGAGCATACGCCGTCGGGGATTGACAATATCTCTGTCATTTTGCGGGAAAAGGATTTTACCCCGCAAATCGAACAGCGGGTAGTGAACAGATTGAAACAGGAGCTTCAGGCCGAAGACATCATCGTCGAGAGAGGCCTTTCACTCGTCATGATCGTCGGCGAAGGCATGCGCCGTTCCGTGGGTACTTCGGCGCGAGCAACATCCGCTCTCGCCAGAGCCAAGGTCAATCTGGAGATGATCAACCAGGGCTCCTCCGAGGTCAGCATGATGTTCGGCGTAAAAGAGGTAGATGCGGACAGGGCCGTGATCGCGCTGTATGAGGAGTTTTTTGCCCAGTCCGAAGAGGCATTGGCAGACATGGCCGTGACGCTGAAAGCTTGAGCAAGGACGTTTGCAGAAACGAGCCAGGCCATACAGTCGATTTGTTCAAGGTCGTCCGAAAATAAATAACAAGCCCCCCTTCAGAAACTGATGAGAATCGGATCGGAGGGGGGTTTTTCTGTCCAGGACAAAAGAAACGGGATGGGAAAAAAGTATCGGTCAAGTTTTCCTCCTTCCCGCCATACGATTGTACTAACTATATAAATGGTCTTGTGTCGATAGGTGTAAGTACGAAGGCGGAGCGGCGATAGAGCTCACCAGTTCCCTGCTAAACGATCGGGACAAGACGGAGGTAGATCCATTTGCATACAAGGCGACAACCGCCAGATTTGGCCCGCAGTCTCTCAGTTACGTGATCATCGCCGAGCAGGAGCAAAAGCGGATCGCGGAGCTTTTGCGGCAGGCTGTGACCACCAAAAGCGAAAAGTCTCAAAAAGAGACGAAAGAATCAAAATGAGTCAAATATAGTATCGTTTTGATTCTTGTACGAAAAATGAAACCGTTCACTGCCTCCCCTCCTCCATGGCATGAGAGTTGCACAGAAATAAGCTCTGAATAGTCGATTCAGAGTATCGAATCAGAGCATCGATTCCAACCAATCGACTCAGCAGCAATGGAGCATTCCTTTATTGCGGGTAAACAAGGAGGAGAGAAATCATGTCAATGGAAACGGGTATTCGCTATTTTCTTCAAGAAACAGGGAACCAAACGATAGGCCGACCGCGAGAAGCGGCGACATTTTTGGATGAGGCCAAAACGCAGGAGGTCATCCGGTTCCACCGCTCCATTCACGGCTACAAGCCTGCTCCGCTTCATTTCCTGAAACACCTGGCTGAGCGTCTCGGCGTGAGAGCCATTTTTATCAAAGACGAATCCTACCGCTTTGGCCTGAACGCCTTTAAGGTGCTCGGAGCCACTTATGCGATCGGCAGACATTTGAGCGCCCGGTTGGGGATTCCGGTCGAAGAGGCGAGCTTCGAGCTGCTTCGTTCGGCTGAGGCAAAGCAAAAGCTCGGAGCCGTAACGTTCGTCACTGCGACCGATGGGAATCACGGCAGAGCGGTCGCCTGGGCAGCGCAGCAGTTGGGACAAAAAGCAGTCGTCTTTCTGCCAAAGGGATCGGCAGAGCAGCGGGTGGAAGCGATTCGGCAGACAGGAGCCGAGGCGCATGTGACAGATGGCAATTACGACGAAGCTGTCCGCTTGTCGAGAAAAATGGCCGAGGAAAACGGCTGGCAGGTCGTCCAGGATACCGCATGGGAAGGCTATACGGACATCCCGCGATGGATTATGCAGGGCTATACGACGATGGCCAGGGAAGCGCTGGAACAACTCGAGGAGTCCGGAGAGCCTGTGCCGACACATGTTTTTCTGCAGGCGGGGGTTGGCTCGATGGCTGCAGCCGTGCATGGCTATCTGCAAAGCTGTTTGGGAGATCAGGGGCCGGCCACCATCATTGTCGAGCCTCATACGGCAAATTGCTTGTACCAGTCGGCACAGATAGGCGACGGTGCTCCGCATACGGTAGACGGTGATCTGGAGACGATTATGGCCGGGCTTGCTTGCGGAGAACCGAACCCGATCGCCTGGGAGATTTTGCGCGATCATGCCGCAGCTTTCGTGAGCTGTCCCGATTGGGTAGCGGCGACCGGGATGCGAATGCTGGCAGCTCCCCCGGGAGATGACCCCCGCATCATTAGCGGTGAGAGTGGAGCGGTAGGACTCGGCTTGCTTGCGGAAATCATGCGGTCAGGTGAGCTCTCTGCGCTGCGGGAACATCTCGGGCTGGGCAAAGACTCGGTGATCCTGCTCTTCAGTACCGAGGGAAATACGGATGCGAAACAGTACGAAGACGTCGTATGGGGCGGAAAGTATCCACTTGTTCCAGATCCTTCTTGTGCCTCCCGCCAGCTATAATGGAGGGAGACGGAAAACGAGAGGGGATGCGCTGTGTCATTGCGGGAAATAGCCGACTCGGTTCAACAGATTGCGGAGGCAGTCGCGTCCGTATTGCACGTGGAGGTAGAGATAGCTGACCATCAGTTGCTGCGAATCGCCGGTACAGGCAAGACTGAGCCGGGCAGATTGCAAGCGATGGCCGGAGAAGATTTTGTCTACCAGGCAGCGCTCAGGACGGGTCAGCCTGTCGTGATCGACAGCCCGGGTACCGATCCGCTCTGTCGTCCTTGCATGCATTACGGGAATTGCGCGGAAACCGGGGAGAATTGCTGTCCGATTCGGGTGAACGGGATTGGCGTGGGAGTGATCGGGCTGCTCGCCTTTGATCAGAAACAGCGGGATCGGCTTTTTTCCGATGTGGGCTCCATTTTGCTTTTCTTGCAAAAAATGGCAGAGCTGATCGCGATGCAAATAAAAGAACATCAGATGTATCGGGAGCAGCAGCTTGCCCTGGAGAGACTGCAGGCGGCTATGCAGCAGGATGATGCGTTTGCCGAGATAACCGGAACCAGCGCCGTAATCACACGGGCGAAAGAGATGGCAAGACGTGCGGCAGAGAGTGATTCCACCGTCCTGCTTCTGGGGGAAAGCGGCACGGGAAAGGAATTGTTCGCACGAGCGATTCACAAGGCCAGTCCCCGCAGAAACGAACCGTTTGTTTCTCTCAACTGCGCCGCCATTCCCGATACTTTGATGGAGAGCGAGTTTTTTGGATACGAAGAGGGGGCGTTCACCGGAGCCCGCAGAGGAGGAAAAAAGGGACTGTTTGAAACGGCTGACAAAGGGACGATTTTCCTCGACGAGATCGGGGATATGCCGATGCATTTGCAGGGCAAGCTGCTGCGTGTCCTGCAGGAAAAGCAGGTCGTCCGCGTGGGAGGAGAGGGCCAGCCCGTCGGTGTCGACGTAAGAGTGGTGGCGGCGACCCATCGCGATCTCGCCCAACTGGTCAGAGAGGGCGCCTTCCGGCAGGATCTGTATTATCGTCTGCATGTCATCCCGATCCATCTGCCTCCGCTAAGGGAGCGCAGGGAAGATATATTGCCTCTGGCCCACCTTCTTTTGCAGAAAAACGCTGCACGTTTGGGAAAACAGCTAAACGGCTTTACGCCGGAGGTACAAGCCAGGTTCGTCCAGCATGACTGGCCCGGTAACGTACGGGAGCTGTCCAACGTCGTCGAGTATGCGTCCACGATGGAGCATCGCTTGTTCATTTCTCCGGAAAATCTCCCCGCCACGTTGTGGACAAGCCCATCTGCTGAAGGCAAGGCCCAGCCTGTCGTCGGGCCGGGAGAAGGCTCAAGCTGGAATCTAAAGCAGATCGAGCAGCGCACAATCAGGCGGGTCATGACTCACCTGGAGAGAGCAAACAGGCCGAAAGAGGAAGCGGCGCAGCTTTTAGGGGTCAGTCGGGCGACTTTGTTCAGGAAACTGAAAGAAATGAGAATATGTGAACGGTCTCACAGAGATCCATAATTTGGTATATTTTTGGCTCCGCCGCCATTTTATGCTATGATAGCTTTCGAGGAAATTTTGAAAATCGAAAGGCGGGGTTGCCGGTGAAGCTAAGAGAGATCTGGGAATGGGTCCGTTCATTGGCATTTGCGCTAGGACTTGCGCTTGTGCTCGGCATTTTTGTGTTTCAGCCGTTCAAGGTAGAAGGGCATTCGATGGACCCAACCTTGCAAGATCAGCAGCGAATCTATGTATCGAAGCTGTCCCATACGTTTTCGTATTTGCCGGACTACGGCGATATCGTGGTAATTGACAGTCGCGTGGATCGAGAGCGCAGCTTTCAGGATGACCTGGTCGGCCATCCGCTCATCCATCTGTTTTTGGGAAAAGAGAACGAAAATTTCATGTATGTAAAGCGTTTGATCGGCAAGCCGGGTGACGTCATCGAGATTAAGGACCATCAGCTCTATCGAAATGGCGAGAAGCTGAGCGAGCCCTACATCAAGGAAAAGATGGAGGGAGAAGACGGGAAATGGGCCGTGCCGGAGGGCCACATCTTCGTCATGGGAGACAACCGCAACAACAGCCTGGACTCCCGCGAGATCGGCTTTGTCCCGTTCGATCATGTCATCGGCAGCAAAATAGAATGGAAGGTTGGAAAGTAAAAGGGTTGCCATTTCGGCAGCCCTTCCCTTGTCTGACAGAATTTCTGCCGGCAAAGCCGGATTGCGAGGAATCCCATGCAGGGCATAACCCAGCTAGTCTCACGGAACAGGAGGAGATCGCATGACGACGCTTTTGATCGCGGACCGGGACGCCAATGAACGGACGGGCATCAGTTGGCTTGTTTCCACATGTGCCATCCCCTTTGACGAGGTTGTCACCGCCGGGACGGCTTCCGAGCTGTTCCGCGTCCTCGAAGGAACAAGGCCGGATGTCGTCTGCGTCGAGCTGGACATGGTGTCCAAGGAACAGTGGGAGCGACTGAAAATGCTGACCTCCCAATACCGGCCGACAGTCATTGTAACAACAGCGGAGGCCACCTTTGAGCGCGCCGTACAGGGCATCGAGCTTCACGCCATCGACCTGTGGGTCAAGCCGCAAACTCCCGAGCATATCCGGCGTGTCCTGACCCGCTGCTGCCAGGACAGGACGGTGGCCCGAAAAGCAAGCGAAGTGCAGACTGACCATTACGGATCGGCGGTATCGTACCGCAGTCTGTTTTTGCCTCTGGAAACGCCGGGAAGGGGACTTCAGCTGATGCTGCTGCAGCTCGAGGAGACAGCGCGGCACGGGGATTTGCTGACATTTTTGGAGACATATCCGTTTCGGGACAAGCCTGCTCTTTTGCCGCTGAGCGACGTGATCGTCTGTCTTTTCGATCTGAAAAACGAGGCGCCTCTCGCTTCGCTGCTGGAAGTAGGAAAACGGCTGCTGATGGACTGGGAAGCGCAGCATTCGGAGTCGCTTTCGCTCGTTTTGTACGACGCCGAGGATCAAATGCTCAGTCTGCACCAGAAGTACAGGTATGCCGTCGAAGCGCTGGACATCCGCTTTTTCAAAGGATACCGGCAAATATCGGTGGTGGAGAACAAGGTGAACTGGGCGGTCATCGATCCTTTTCTGACTCCGGCGGAGCAAAGGGCGTGGATTGACATGCTCCACGACGGCGACCGCGAACAGGTGAAGCAGTGGATGTACCGCCAGTTCCTTCATAAAGAAGAGCCGTATCCCGAGCCGGGGCTGCTTCGTATCCGCCTGACCAGCATTTTGGCCCAGGTGAGAAGATTTATGAAGTCTCACTGTCTGGACGAAGGAGCGCTGGAGGATTGGTATCACCGCGTATTCGATACGATCTTATACACGCCGGTGCTCTATCGGATCGTCCAGGAGCTGCTTTTGTTCATCTACGAGCTGCTCGATTCCGCGACGACGAATCGCGAGGGAGCCCGCCTCGATATTATCGAGCAGGCCATCCGCTACCTGGAGGAAAACTACGCCCGCGCCGATTTGCGGCTGGAGGAGGCAGCGCGGCATGTGGACCGCAGTCCCGCCTATTTCAGCTCGCTTTTGTCAAAGCGTCAGGGAGTGTCCTTTCGCCAGATGCTGACGACGATACGCTTGCGCGAAGCAGAGCGGCTGTTATTGGAGACGCGCCTTTCCATCCAGGAGGTTGCCGAGCGGACAGGCTTTGTAAACGCCAATTATTTTAGCAAGATTTTTAAGGAAAAGCGGGGGACAACCCCTCGTTCGTTTCGAAATCAAAAGAAAAGCAATAAATCGTAAATTTTTTTCTTTTTCTGGTTGGAAGCGCTTCCGGTTATCCGAAATCTCCGAAAAAACCGAAAGGAAATCGAAATAAGGATGCCTGTTTTTCCCCGATTGGTCTCTTCTATACTACATATACAAAGACCTATTGGGGAAAGGGCAGGTGCAATGATGACGAAGACACAATCGATTCAAGAGTTGATCCAGCAATATTCAGGTACAAAGCTTCATGCCAAGGGATGGGTACAGGAAGCGGCGCTTCGGATGCTGCTCAACAATCTGAACGAGGAAGTGGCGGAGCGCCCTGAGGATTTGGTCGTGTACGGCGGCATTGGCAAGGCAGCCCGGAACTGGGAATGCTTCGATGCAATTGTCGAAACATTGAAAAACCTGGAGAGCGACGAAACGCTCCTGATCCAGTCCGGCAAGCCGGTTGCCGTATTCAAATCGCATGCGGATGCGCCGCGCGTGCTGTTGGCCAACTCCAATCTGGTGCCGCGCTGGGCGACCTGGGACCACTTCAACGAGCTCGACAAAAAGGGCTTGATGATGTACGGACAGATGACCGCCGGCAGCTGGATCTACATCGGCAGCCAGGGAATTGTGCAGGGGACGTACGAGACATTTGCCGAGTGCGCCCGTCAGCATTTCGGCGGTACGCTGGCAGGCACGATCACAGTAACTGCCGGTTTGGGCGGTATGGGAGGCGCTCAACCGCTCGCGGTATCGCTCAATGGCGGGGTGAGCATCAACATCGAAATCGACCGCACACGCATCCAGCGCCGTCTGGAAACGCGCTATCTCGATGTGATGACAGAAAGTCTGGATGAAGCGATCGAGATGGCGAAGGAAGCCAAAGCGGCCAAGAAGGACCTGTCCATCGGTCTTCTGGGCAACGCCGTAGACGTCCTGAACGAAATGCTGCGGCGCGGCTTCATCCCCGATGTACTGACTGATCAGACGTCCGCCCACGACCCGTTGAACGGGTATATTCCGGTCGGCATGACGCTGGAGGAAGCGGCAGCACTCCGCAAGGCTGATCCGAAAGCGTACGAGGCGAAAGCGGTGGCGAGCATCGCCGAGCATGTCCGCGCAATGCTGAAGCTGCAGGAGCAGGGTGCCGTTACCTTCGACTACGGCAACAATATCCGTCAGGTGGCGAAAAACGAAGGCGTGGAGGATGCGTTCCGCTTCCCGGGGTTTGTACCCGCGTACATCCGTCCGCAGTTCTGCGAAGGCAAAGGTCCGTTCCGCTGGGCGGCGCTCTCGGGTGATCCGGAGGACATCTACAAGACAGACGAAGTGATTCTCCGCGAGTTTTCCTATAACACGCACTTGTGCAACTGGATTCGCATGGCCCGCGAAAGGGTGTCCTTCCAGGGACTTCCGGCGCGCATCTGCTGGCTGGGCTACGGCGAGCGGGCACGCTTCGGCAAAATCATCAACGACATGGTGGCCCGCGGCGAACTGAGCGCTCCGATCGTGATCGGCCGCGACCACCTGGATTCCGGCTCTGTCGCTTCTCCGAACCGGGAAACGGAAGCGATGAAGGACGGCAGCGATGCAGTTGCGGACTGGCCGATCCTGAACGCCCTGATCAACGCGGTAGGCGGAGCAAGCTGGGTATCCGTCCACCACGGCGGCGGCGTAGGCATGGGGTATTCGCTGCATGCCGGCATGGTCATCGTGGCTGACGGAACGCCGGAAGCAGAGAAGCGCCTGGAGCGCGTCCTCACGACCGACCCGGGCATGGGGGTAGTCCGCCATGTGGATGCAGGCTATGATCTCGCGGTGAAGACAGCCAAGGAAAAAGGCGTCAAAATCCCGATGCTAAAGGAGTAAGCGCCATGAACAACAAACCTGTATGGATTCGCCGGGCCAGCCAATTGGTGACGCTGGCCGGCGGTTCTGCCGCACCGGTGACAGGCAAGCGAATGAATGAGCTGGGAATCATCGAGAACGGCAGCCTCTGGATCGAAAAAGGCCGGATTGAAATGGTCGGGACGGATGACGAGCTGCAAGCGGCGTATGAGGGGCGAGCCCATGAGGCAGAAGTCATCGACGCGTCCGGCAAGCTGGTAACGCCGGGTCTGGTTGATCCTCATACCCATCTCGTCCATGCCGGAAGCCGTCAAAATGAATTCAACATGCGCTTAAACGGCGCTACTTATATGGAAATCATGAACAACGGCGGGGGCATTCACGCGACGACAGCCGCGACCCGCGCTGCTGATCACGCGACCCTGTTTGCCGAGAGCAAGAAGCGGCTCGATCAATTTCTCCTCCACGGGGTCACGACCGTAGAAGCGAAAAGCGGCTACGGCCTCACTCTCGAGGATGAGATCAAGCAGCTCGAAGTGGCACAGCAGCTGGACCAAGCGCATCCGATTGACATCGTCAGCACTTTTATGGGAGCGCATGCCGTCCCTCGCGAATACAAGCACGATCCCGATGCTTTCGTCGAGCTGGTGATTCGCGAAATGCTTCCCGAAGTCGCCCGCCGCAAGCTGGCAGAATTCAACGACGTATTCTGCGAGCGCGGAGTGTTTACCCCCGAGCAGTCCCGCCGCATTTTGGAAGCAGGCGTGGAGTATGGACTCAAAGCAAAAATTCACGCCGATGAAATCGAGCCGTATGAAGGAGCCGAGCTGGCTGCCTCCATCGGCGCCGTATCGGCTGACCACCTCCTGCGCGCTTCTGACAAAGGCATTCAAATGATGGCAGAAGCGGGCGTCATCGGTGTCCTCCTGCCGGGGACCGCCTTCTTCCTCATGGCGGAGTCGGCCAATGGCCGGAAGATGATCGACGCGGGAATGGCCGTAGCGATCTCGACGGACTGCAATCCAGGCTCTTCGCCGACTGTTTCCACGCCGCTGATCATGAATCTGGGCTGCCTGAAAATGGGCATGACCCCTGCGGAGGTATTGACAGCCGCGACGATCAATGCGGCCCACGCGATCAGCCGCGGCGGGCAGATCGGCAGTCTTGAGCAGGGCAAGCAGGGGGATGTGACGATATTTGATGTGCCTGATTACATGACCCTGCAATATCGATACGGCATCAACCACGTTCACACAGTTGTGAAAAAAGGCATCACGGTAGTAAAAGAAGGACGGTTGGCGTAAAGCGTCATAACCCGGTCCAGAATAGAGAGTGCGAGGGGGCACTCTCTCCTCGATTGGGTGATGGCAGGCAGCCTGTGCCGTTTGAAAAAGAGAGATAGCAGTTATCTGGATAGGAAAAGGGAGAGGGACCGACAACTCAGCCAGAGGAGGACCCTTATGGACTATCATCCGCAAAACGGGCTTGCTGCAGAAACGAATCCGGCCACTGCTCCAGCTACGCCGGCCAATGTATGGAAGTTTCTCATTTTCAGCTTGATCGGCATTTTTATGTTCTTTATCCCGATAACGGTAAACGGAAATTCCTCCATCCCGCTGGACCATATCGTCACCTGGCTGCGGGGCACTGTCCCGGGCGTCATCCCTCTGTATGCTTTTGTGGTGATCCTGCTCGGAGCGATCTATCCGTTCGCTACAGGCACGTGGAAGAAAAACAAGGTGAACATTGTCTTTTCCTTTCTCAAGGTGCTGGGTGTGATCGTAGCGGCTCTGATCTTCTTTCAGATCGGACCAGCCTGGCTGATGGACAAAGACATGGGGCCGTACCTGTTTGAAAAGCTCGTGATACCGGTTGGGCTGGTCGTTCCGATCGGTTCCATTTTCCTGGCTTTGCTGGTCGGCTACGGCCTGTTGGAGTTTATAGGCGTACTGGTTCAGCCGATTATGCGTCCCGTATGGAAAACACCAGGCCGCTCCGCTGTCGATGCGGTGGCCTCGTTTGTCGGCAGCTACTCGATCGGCCTGCTTATTACAAACCGCGTCTTTAAGGAAGGCAAGTATACGGTCAAGGAAGCGGCGATCATTGCCACCGGCTTTTCCACGGTTTCTGCCACATTCATGATTGTGGTGGCGAAGACGCTTGATCTGATGGCCTACTGGAACCTTTATTTCTGGGTCACGCTTGTGGTTACGTTTTTGGTGACGGCTGTGACCGTCCGCATCTGGCCGCTCAGCAAGATGAGCGACGAGTATTACGATGGCAAAGGGGACCCGGAAAAGGCGGTGACCGGACGCAGGCTCCAGCATGCCTGGAGCGACGCGATGCACGCCGCCCAATCGTCGATGTCGCTTGGCCAAAACATCTGGGTGAATCTGCGCGACGGCTTTATCATGACGATGGGCATCTTGCCTTCGATCATGTCAGTGGGCTTGATCGGCATGGTGCTGGCCCAGTTCACGCCTGTTTTTGACTGGCTGGCCTATTTGTTTTATCCGGTCACGTGGCTGCTGCAGCTTCCTGAGCCGTTCCTCGCGGCCAAGGCATCCGCGATCGAAATCGCCGAAATGTTTTTGCCCGCGCTGATTGTGACCGGAGCGCCCCTGATCACCAAGTTTGTGATCGCGGTAGTCTCTGTCTCGTCTATCCTGTTCTTCTCCGCCACGATTCCGTGCATCTTGTCTACGGAGATTCCGATCAGCATCCCGCAGCTGATCGCGATCTGGCTGGAGAGGACGATTCTCACGCTTGTGTTTACGACCCCGCTCGCTTATTTGTTCTTGTCGTAGGACCGTAAGAAAACAGAATGACCGCAAAGAAATGAGCACAGGCTGGTTGCACTTGTAAAAGAGGCAGCCAGCCTTATTTTTTCAAGGCACGTGTACATGCGATTGGTTTTCAACCGCTGGGAGAGCTGTAGCCGGATTAGCCATATGGAGAAGGTTCATGATATTCTTGCTTTACATCATGCAATCTACAACAGGAGGACTCGATGAAGAAGCTGAAAAAAATGCTGAAGAACAAATTCGTTTTGTGTCTGCTTGTGCTGGCTGCATTTGTCTACATAAACAACAGCTCTCTGTTTACAAAAGCGAGCAATGAAGCTCCGCTGCTGCTGGCCCATCGGGGTATGGCCCAAACCTTTCATATGGAAGGAATTACAGGCGAGACGTGCACAGCGGAGAGGATTTACGAACCGGAGCACCCGTTTCTGGAGAACACGATCCCGTCTATGGAAGCGGCTTTTCAGGCTGGAGCCGACATTGTCGAATTTGACGTTCAGCCCACCAGAGACGGCAAGTTCGCCGTTTTCCACGATTGGACGCTAGGCTGCCGGACCAACGGACAAGGGGTTACGCGCGAGCATACCCTGGAAGAGCTGAAGCGATTGGATATCGGGTACGGCTACACAGCCGACCAAGGAAAAACATATCCGTTTCGCGGAAAGGGAATCGGCTTGATGCCGTCGCTGGAAGAAGTGCTGAACCATTTTCCCGAGCAATCGTTTTTAATCCACGTGAAGAGCAACGATCCGACCGAAGGAGAGCAGCTCGCCGCCTTTCTCTCTGGATTGCCCGCCAGCCAATTGGAGCGGTTGACTGTGTATGGCGGAGATGAACCGATAGCGGCCCTGAAGGAAGGCTTGCCCAGCTTCAGAGTGATGTCGAAAGCAACGATGAAAAGCTGTCTGATCCCTTACATTGCTGCAGGCTGGACAGGCTACGTTCCAGCCGCATGCGAGCATACGCAGCTGCATATTCCCGAAAAAATCGGCCCTTGGCTGTGGGGATGGCCGACTCGTTTTCTGGAGCGCATGGATAACGCCCACACACGCGTTATCGTGGTGGGAGGAGACGGAAGCGACTTTTCAACCGGATTTGATACCCCCGAGGATGTAAAGCGGCTGCCTTCCGGCTATACCGGCGGCATCTGGACAAACCGGATTGACCGAATCGGTCCTCTCTATCAACAGAAATAACATGCTTTGCGGGGAGTGCGGCTCCATTCAGAGCAATTGACAACGGTTACACGATCTGCTTAAATCAAACTAAGTTAATACGAAGTGACGGAGAGATGGAGACCCACTGTTGAATTCCCCGATGAAGGGGAGTTTGCAAAAGGTGGGTTTTTTTCTGTCTGCAAGCTGTTTTGCAGTAAGATGGAAATGATCGATGCATCCTAGTTGGAGGAAGGACGTTATCGGAAGAAAGGTGGATCTTGATGAATTTTAACGGCCAAAAAATACTTCCTGCTGCCCGCCATATGAAGGATTTTGATCATATTTTGGAATCCCCCTACGAATACGGGGTGTTTCTGGATACGCATATCGCGCAATTGAAAGGCTTGTATGACATGGCAGAGAAACATAAGAAGAAAATGTTTTTGCATGCCGACCTCGTGCAAGGCTTGAAAAACGATGAGTACGCCGCGGAATTTCTCTGTCAGCAAATCAAGCCGGCGGGATTGATTTCAACCAGGTCGAGCGTCATTTTAAAAGCGAAGCAAAAAGGGGTATTGGCGATTCAACGTATTTTTTTGCTGGATACCAATGCATTGGAAAAAAGCTATTTGCTTTTGGAAAAGACGCAGCCCGACTTTATTGAAGTCCTCCCGGGCGCCATGCCTGCGATCATAACAGAAGTGTTTGAACGAACGAAGATCCCGATCTTGGCAGGGGGACTGATTCGAACGATTGATGACGTGAACATGGCCTTGCAAGGGGGAGCTTCGGCTATTACCACCTCCAATCGGAAGCTTTGGGAGCATTTTGCTCCGAAAGGCTGAGGTGCGTTTCGGAGCTTTACAAGGCGGACGTTGTCCAAAAATGGTCGCCTCGTCCTTTGGTACAGAGGCATTCGCGGCCCTGGAAAAAGCTGCAGTAATGCAGCCGGGCTGGAAACGAGCGGTAATTGCAGCTATGGCTTTTATCGGAAGGCATATTATGTTATATTATTGTATAAGTTAATATTTCGTCTGGAGAATCGGAGAGACCTCAATGCATTATAGTTTAGCTATAGTGTTCGTTGGGGTCTCTTTTTGTTTTTCTGTACAACCTCGGGAGGGAATGAAATGGCAGAGACATTTTCAAGTGCGCAGAGAACAAAGAGATTGGAAGAAATGAACAATCAGCTCTTTGACCTCGTGGTGATCGGAGGAGGAATTACCGGAGCGGGCATTGCCCTTGACGCGACAACGAGGGGCATGAAGGTTGCCCTGGTCGAAATGCAGGATTTTGCTGCGGGAACGTCCAGCCGTTCGACCAAGCTGGTCCACGGCGGCCTGCGCTATCTGAAACAGTTTGAAGTGAAGATGGTTGCGGAAGTCGGACGGGAGCGGGCAATCGTGTACGAAAATGGCCCTCACGTGACGACACCGGAATGGATGCTGCTGCCGATCCACAAAGGCGGGACCTTCGGCAAATTCTCGACATCCATCGGCCTGCGAGTCTATGATTATTTGGCCCAGGTGAAAGGCTCAGAGCGCCGGAAAATGCTGAATGCCCAGCAGACTTTGGCCAAAGAGCCGCTGATCAAGCAAAAAGATTTGTTGGGCGGAGGGTATTATGTAGAATACCGTACAGATGATGCCCGTTTGACCATAGAGGTGATGAAAGAAGCCGCCGAGCGCGGGGCGCTGCCGGTGAACTACGCCAAGGTTGAGGAATTTTTGTACGAAAACGGCAAGGTGAACGGCGTCAAGGTCGTCGATCAGCTGGACGGCACCGAATACAAGCTGTACGGAAAGAAAATCGTAAACGCGACAGGACCTTGGGTAGATACGCTGCGGGATCGGGACAACTCCAAGAAAGGAAAATTCCTGCAGCTGTCAAAAGGGGTGCATCTCGTCATCGACCAAAGCCGCTTCCCGTTGAAACAAGCTGTCTATTTTGACACGCCCGACGGACGCATGGTGTTCGCCATCCCTCGCGACGGAAAAACATATGTAGGGACAACCGATACGTTCTACAAAGAGGAGATTTCCCATCCGCGGATGACGAGTGCCGACAAGCAGTACTTGCTTGATGCGATCCGCTATATGTTCCCTGCGCTCGATATCAAAGACGAAGACGTCGAATCAAGCTGGGCAGGCGTTCGCCCGCTGATTTACGAAGAAGGAAAATCCGCTTCGGAAATCTCGCGCAAAGACGAAATTTGGCAATCCGATTCGGGATTGATCACCATCGCCGGAGGGAAGCTGACGGGGTACCGGAAAATGGCCGAGATGGTCGTCGACATGGTCGCTGATTTGCTGCAAAAAGAAGGAAAAGGGACATTTGGACCTTGTGCAACGAAGCATATGCCTATTTCCGGCGGAAAAGTGGGAGGCAGTGCGAGCTTGCCCGCCTTTATCGAACGGAAAACCGAAGAGGGAACGAGATACGGCTTTACCCGTCAGCAAGCAGAGCGGCTGGCCCGTTTCTACGGCTCCAATGTAGATGAACTGTTCCGCTTAGCCGAAGGGCACGCCCAGGAGGCCGCGGAGTCCGGTCTGCCGCTTGACTGGTTCGTTTCGCTGCGCTATGCGATGGAAGCGGAAATGGCAGTGAAGCCGGTCGATTTCCTCATCAGACGGACGGGTGCTCTGTTCTTCCGGATCAACGAAGCGAAACAGTGGAAGGATGCCGTGGTCGCGTACATGGCCAGCCATCTGGGGTGGAGCGAATCGCAAAAAGATGCGTATCTGCAAGAGATGGACATGCATATGCACGATGCGGTCACGCCGCTGGAGGCGTAAAAACTTCAGGACACCATAAAAGACAACGGAACGAAAACACAAGAAAAAACCACGCGCTTGGCAGGTTCCTATGCGGAACGGTTGCCATGGCGCGTGGCTTTTTTTTTATCTGTTGAAGCAATAGGGAGCTGAGCGCCACGGGGCGGTCAAAAAGAGGCTTCCTTGGAAGCGGCTCTGCCCGACACCGCAAGCTTGAGCTTTTTTCGCTGAAACAGGTTGTTGCTGATCAAAGCCAAAATGATCAAGAGCGTTCCTCCGGCATCGTACATCGTGATCTGATAGCCTTGCCAGACGGAGATCAGAAAAGTGGTGACCGGAACAAAGTTGATAAACAGGATGCCGTTGATCGGTGTGAGCAGCTTGACACCCGCGTTCCAGCTGAGCAGAGCCAGGATTCCCGCGACTCCGATCATGAAGCCAAGCTCGTAGCCGACGGAAAATACCGACTGGAGCGATGGGGCGTGCAGGACATCCAAGGCTGTCAGCAGCAGGACGATCACCAGGGAGGTCCCGGTTCCCAGCACGCAGCTCAAAGTGGAATACCGCAGCACTGACCACGACGCGAAGTGGTTGCCCCCGATCGTATAGATCACCCAGCCCAGTACGCCGAGCAATATCAGCAGGACAGGCAGCAGGCTGTCTCCCCCCAGGAGGAAGGAGCGGAAGTCGCCCTTCGTAATCACCAAAAAGCAGCCGACCAGGGCGAGGGCGATGCAGCCGATGGTAAACGGTTGAGGCTTCTGGCCTTTATACATCCACAGCACGAGTACGGACAGCATCGGCATGAGCGCTTCCATGACGGATGCGAGGATCACTCCCGAGGTGCCCAACTGGTTTTGGCCCCAGAAGACCAGCAAGTTGTATAAGGTAAATGCCATGGTCCCGAAAAACCAGAGAGAGACTCCGCGGCCTTCGAGACGCAGTGCTTGTCTGCCTTCCTTGATCCAGAGAAAAACAAGCAGCAGCAGGGAAACAACCGAATAACGGATAACGGAAAAGTAAAACGGGTCCAGATGGGCAAACGCGCTTTCTGCGACCGGAAACATGGCGCCCCACGCCATGCTGGCGATCAGGCAGAGCAAGGCCCCTTTCATGATGTGCTCTTTGTTCATAGGTGACTTCCTTTCGCAATTCACTTTCGCTAACAAATTTTTCACGATGACTATCATATTCCGAAATTACCATCATGTAAAATGATTGAAAATGATGAAATGTATCATTGTCAGTGATATAATGGGGGTGGAAGATAAGCGGCGGAAACATAGAAAGAGGGAGCGAAAATGGAGATCAGCGATCTGCGGATTTTTCAGGCTGTGGCTGAGCTGGGCAGTGTCAGCAAGGCGGCGAAAGAATTAAATTACGTACAGTCCAATGTGACAGCCCGGATTCAACAGCTGGAGCTGAAGCTGGGGACCGAATTGTTTTATCGGCATCGCAGGGGAATGAGCCTCAATCCCGAGGGGAAAAAGCTGCTGGGGTACACGCAGAAGATCCTGGCGATGATGGAAGAAATGAAGCTCGCCTTTCAGGACGAGGAAGACCCATCCGGTCCGCTCCTGGTCGGCTCGGTGGAAACTGTCAGTTGTTTGCCTGACATCTTGTCCGCCTATCACAAAAAGTATCCGCGCGTAGATTTGTCGCTGATGACCGGCGTCACGGAGCATTTGATCAGGGACGTCCTCCAGTACGAGCTGGACGGGGCGTTTGTCAGCGGTCCGGTCCAGCACCCGGAGCTTGTCCAGGAGCCCTTGATCGAAGAGGAGCTGGTCTTGATCGCCAGGGCCGAGGATGGGCCTGCGTCGCTGGAGGAATGCAGCACAAAGCCGCTCCTTGTGTTTCGCTCCGGCTGCGGCTACCGCTCTCGTCTGGTTCATTGGCTCGGCAGCCAGGGCATTGCGCCGACGAAGATCATGGAGTTCGGGACGCTTGAGACGATACTGGCCGTCGTCGCATCGGGGCTGGGCGTTTCGCTGGTTCCGCGGCCGACCGTGTCACGGTTGGAGAGAGAGGGGAAGATTCGCTGCTTCTCCATACCCGAGGAATATTCCACGGTCTCGACCGTGTTCATCCATAGACGGGACTCGCACATGACGGGAACGATGAAAAAATTTCTGGAGACGATTCGGGCGCTTCACGCAGGATGAGCCGTTCGTACAAGAAGCGATGATAAGCATGAAAACGGATGACAAGCATCAAAAGCGGCGTTCCATACGCGGCATTCAGGGCCGATGCGATTGCGCGCAGCACCGCAAGGAACGTATCGGCCCGCTTTTTGTCTCCTGGGGCAGCCGCCTTGTTCAGCAACGGTTTCGTGCAGGAACCGTCTTGTATAGCAACCGTCCCGTGGAGCAGCCGTCACTTGTGTCCCAGGGTGTACAGCCCTGTTCAAGGAGAGCACACGGAAAGCATATTCGAAGGGCGCAGCGCCTTTTTTTGGAATCGCCATTGTGCTACACTATCAAGCGAGATACATAAAACCGATAGAACGGGAGGAAATCGAATGGCAACGCATCTTGCTGATACCACCGTCTTAAACAACGGAATCAAAATGCCCTGGCTCGGCCTCGGCGTGTGGAAAGTGAAAGAAGGGGATGAGGTGCAGCGCGCGATCCTGTCGGCTATCGAGACCGGCTACCGCGCCATCGACACCGCTGCTGTTTACGGCAATGAGGCTGGCGTGGGCGATGCGATTCGCGACAGCGGAATTGCCCGCGACCAACTGTTCATCACGACCAAGGTATGGAATTCCGATCAAGGCTACGAGACGACGCTGAAGGCGTTTGACGAAAGCATGAAAAAGCTGCGCCTGGATTACCTCGACCTGTACCTGGTGCACTGGCCGGTACAAGGCAAGTATCTGGATACGTGGAAAGCGTTGGAAAAGCTGTACCGCGACGGATACGTGCGAGCGATCGGAGTCAGCAACTTCCACGTGCATCACTTGGAGGATTTGAAACAGAACAGTGAAATCGTCCCGGCCGTGGATCAGGTAGAGTACCACCCGCTCCTGACACAAAAAGAGCTGCTCGCTTATTGCAAGGAGAACGGCATCCAGATGGAGGCGTGGAGCCCGCTGATGCAAGGCAACCTCGACCAGCCGGTGCTGGTGGAAATCGGACAAAAATACGGCAAGTCTCCTGCCCAGGTAATCCTGCGCTGGGATCTGCAAAACGGTGTCGTGACGATTCCAAAATCGGTCACGCCGGAGCGCATCCGCCAAAATGCCGACGTGTTCGACTTCACGTTGACAGCTGAAGAGATGGAGCAAATCAGCCGCCTTAATCAAAACAAGCGTTTTGGTCCGGACCCGGATAACTTTGATTTCTAGCATAAACGACGAACGCCCCGACCTCTGCGAGAGCTGTCGGGGCTTTTTGCTTTCTGTACGGCAGAAGGCTCGTCTAGCCTTCCTTGGCTTCGCTCGTCCGATTTTGGATACTACCGTTTATAGGAGCGGATGCGGCGGTACTGGCTTTTGTCCTTCAGCTTCAGGAACAGGGAAATATCGGGCCGCAGGTTGGCTTCGATGATCCAGACCCGTCCCGAAGAATCCAAAGCCATATCCAAACCGTACACCCTCTGATTGGCATAGTAGGTGCTTAGCTGCTTGGCGGCTGCGACCGCCACCGCTTTCAAACGCTGAATCAGTTGATCGGCAGAAGCGGATCGAAGCGATGAGAGCTGTATCGCGGAACGCAGCGGCAATACTCTTCCTCCGCTCCGCTTGATGTTGGTGATAATGTAGCCGGCTCCAGCCACCTTGGCGAGCATTCCGGTCACGACCCACGAGGAGCCCGAACGGCGCTGGACCATGACACGAATGTCAAACGGACGGCCGTTGACGCGGGCGAGCGAGATTCCTTTCTGCACCAAGTACTGCGACTTGATCCGGCTGCGGATGTAGCGGTAGGTGGCTGATTTGCCGCGAATCGTACGTTTGCGGCAGCCGCGATGGACCTTGTAGTGGTTATCTCCCAGGCCGGTGATCAGGATGACACCGGCACCGCCGCTGCCTGCGATCGGCTTGGCAATAACTTTTCGATACTGTTTTAAAAAATGGCGGAGCGCATGCTTGGAGAAGAGTCGGGTGCGCGGAAGAGTAGAGGCCAAGCGGGAATTTCGACGCAAGACACGGTATTTTTTCAGCTTTGACTCATTGTATTTACCCACGAGCGGTCATCCCTCCATGAGCTGAAGTTATGGTTTCATTCCTTTTCAATCTATGTTTCTATCAGCGAATAGCGATGGGGAGATGTCCACTCAGGGGAAAATTAGGTGGATGGCGCACTTCAAGGCGCACTTCAAAAGGAATGGCCGCGTTGACAGCCTGACAGGACCGCGTCACATTCTGCTCTTTACTCTTCGCCGCTTTTTTTCGTATACTTAAAAATAGAACCTCATTTCATCAGGTGAAACGTACGGAACCGATTTTAATGAAGCAGGTGGAACGAATGGAAGAACAGAAAGCTAACGTGCGAGCCGTAGAGCGGGCGCTTGACATCCTGCTTTGCTTTACGGATTCAACCGACTTGGGGCTAAGCGAGATCGCCGGGCGGTTGTCGCTGCATAAAAGTACGGTACACCGCTTGCTGGCCACTCTGGAAAACAAGGGATTTTTAATACGCGACGCTCAGACGGAGAAATACCGCCTTGGATTTCGCTTGTGGGAGCTGTCCGTGAATCTGGCGCATTCCGATGACCCGGCCACCCTTTGGCTGCCGGAGATGGAGCGTTTGCGGGATGTCGTCGGGGAAACGATCAGCTTGTATGTCCGCGACGGCAATGAGCGGATTCGCATACAGGCAGTGCAGAGCAACCAGGCTATCCGGAGGGTCGCGCCTATCGGGGCACGCATGCCGCTGTCAGTAGGCGCATCGAGCAAGGTTCTGGTGGCATACGCGGAACCGGCTGTCAGGGAAGAAGTGCTAAGTGACCCGCTTTGGCCCGAATCGATCGACCGCGACGCATACCTGGAACAGCTGGAGCAGATCCGACGCCAAGGCTTTGCCACCAGTGTCGAGGAACGGGAGCTGGGAGCAGCAGCAGTAGCCGCGCCGATTTTTAACCGGAACGAAAAATTGGTTGCCGCGCTGGCGGTATCAGGTCCCTCCAACCGCCTCACGCTGGAAAGAATGATGGAGATTGCGGAGCCGATCATGGAATCCGCTTATCGCATGGGAAAAATGTTAAAATGAACAGGGAAAAGGGCGGCCCCTCAAGCAGGTTTTTCTACTTGGGGGATCGCCCTTTTTTCATTGCTTTCCACTCGTCCATGAGCAGATTCCAGAACGGTTTGACCGCGTTTTCCGCAAGGTAGTGCTTGCCCCGGCTTTTCACGTACTGGCACATCTGCTGGTAATAGTCCGGATCTGATAGCTTCCTGTAGCACTTGAGAATGTCGTGTTCGTCTTTGACAAAGAGCGGATACTTTTCTCCAAGCAGATGGATGTTGCCGACGGTTTTGGTGGTAAGCACAGGCACACCGAGCGCCATGTACTCCAGGACGCGGGAAAGATACGAATGAGACGGATTTTTGTCTGATGTGTTGTCGTAAATCAGGGCAAGGCCAATTCCGCTTTGCAGAATCATCCGCTTTGTTTCCCACATCGATTTTTGTCCGTGATTCCGCACACCTCGGGAACGGAGCAGCTCGTGAGCCTGTTTCCGGTAACGGATCACGATAGACGGGTAGAGCACATTGAGCTTTGCCCCCGGAAATTCCTTGCGAATCAGCCTGATGGCGTTCACGGCCGTTTCTAGTCCGTAACGGGGGCGAAGCACCCCGGCCATAATCAGGTCGAGCGGGGGATTCGGCTGCGGCTGGGGGTCCTGATCACCGGAATATCCCTCCACGAATTGAGGGAGGACCTGAATTTTGCGATCCAGCTCCCGAGCGGAATACCTCGTTTTCCGTTCCAGATATTCGCGGTAGCGCCTGGCATTGGGCACGGTTTGAAAAAAGACCATGCGGGAGTTGTCGAACAAGTGATTGACCTTGTTCATGATGATCGGGTCGTTCAGATTGTAGTGAATAGAGAGGAACAACAGCTTTTTGCCCAGGGAAGGCTTCTTTTTGATAAACTCGCGAGCCTGTGTCCGGTTGCGAATAAAAATAAAGTCGTAGCTGTGCTTCTGATCGAGACTGATAATTTTGCTGTTCAGCTCCGCGGCTTGATAAAAGCGAACATGGCGAAAGCGAAAGCCCCCCATCCCGTTTACATATCGAAACGGCAGGACGCAGTGCAGGACAAATCCCTCGCGCTCTTGGGCAGGGAGCCGTTCCACTTCCCGGTCAATCGCCTGGAGCATGATGAAAAACTGCAGGACATTCCCTTTTGGCTTGAATTTTTCTAGGTGGCAGGAAAAACAGATTTTCACGAAATTCTCTCCTTAGGTTCTCTCTCTTACAAGGTATGCAAATGCCTGGAGAGCGGGGAAGAGAAATTTTTGAGCCGGGTGGATGATGAGAGGGAGAGGGGGAAGTGAGGAATGGTTGACTTTAAAATTAACTCAAGTTAATTTATTAATATGAGTTTGTATTTATTTGCGAAGGAGCTGCTCCCATGGAACGAAGCATTCCGCTCAGGGAATGGAAAAAAGCGAAAACGAAGCAAGCACTGCTGCATGCGTGTCTGGAATTGATCGGAGAGAAATCCTTCCGCGAGGTGTACGTCGAGGAGATCTGCAAAAAAGCGGAGATTTCCAAGGTGACCTTTTTCAAGTTTTTTCCCCAGAAGGAGGACCTGCTGATTTACTACATGCGGCTGTGGGTGACCGATCGGCTGCTGGAGCTGGCCGATTCGCCCAAAAGGGGGCTGTCGGCGCTTCGTCACGTATTTCAAAAGGTGGATGAAAACGCGAAGCAGCATCCGGGTATTATGCTGAGCCTTATCGGTTTTTTAACTGAGGTGAAAATGCATCCATGCATGCCGGAGCTGACGGAGGCGGAACTCCATTTGTACTATCCCGGAAAGGAAGAACAGGCGGGTTCGCTTGTTCCTCGTCTCGACGATTTGTTCCGCCGTTGCATAGAGCAGGCCATGGCTGATGGCGAAATTGCGGCTGATGCGGATGTAAATGACCTGGTTATGGGACTGCACACGATCTTTTACGGTGCGTATTTGACCGCCCACATCTATCAATCGCAGGATTTTCTCGGATGTTACGAGCTTCATGCCAAACTTTTATTCAGGTAGGTGATCCAGATGGGGAAAATTTTAGCGGGGCGGTATACGGCAGAGATGGAAGGGCCGTTTGTCGTGTTTGTCATCGGTTTGCATGTGAACAACTGGCTTGCCGTGAATCAATGGCTTCCTGTCGTAAAGGCGATGAATGGCATGCTGCAAGAATTGTATCGAAACAAGGAGCTGGGCTTTCTTGACGCCGCCTTTTTCATGAGCGCACGGGGCCCTGTCCAGATTCAGTATTGGCGCTCGTTTGACCAGCTGGAGCAGTATGCCAGAAGCGGGGAGCTGCACCTGTCTGCGTGGAGAGATTTCAATCAAAAGGCGGCAAAGTCGGGAGGGGTCGGATTTTTTCACGAAACGTATTTGGTGGAGGCGGGAATGTACGAGTGCATGTACGTAAACATGCCTGTGTATGGATTGGCCAAAGCCGGTCAGCACGTCCCGGCCGTAGGCAAAAGAGAAACCGCCCGGCGCAGGCTGGGAGGCGAAAATGCTCCTGCCGTTCCGACGCCGGATGCGTAATCGTTGCCAGTGTCCGTCTTTTTTTGGTCCAAATCGAAAGCGGACGTCTCGAAAGGGCTTATCGCATATGGGAAAACAGCGGCGGACTGGGGAGAGGAACGCAGTCCGCCGCTGTTGCGCCTGTCGTTTTCAACTATTGTTCCACGTTACATCGAGGATGTTAATCTTTTGGTTGCCGTGGCGACTTGATGATAAGCCGTCTTTAATTCTTCTATCGCTCTCGAATTGTTTGAGATTTGAGCGGTGATTGCTTCGATGCTCTGCATCATCAAAGATACCGATTTTGCGATATCCGTCAACTGAACCGAAATGGTTTCCGCCGACTGTTTGCTGGATGCCGCCATGTTCCGGACTTCATTCGCAACGACCTCAAAACCGCGTCCGTGTTCACCGGCTCGGGCAGCTTCTATAGCGGCATTTAGACCTAGCATATGGGACTGAGAGGCAATTTCTTTGACAATTTTCGTTACGGATTGGATACTTTTTACCTGATCGGTAACTGCTTCAGATTCAATATTCAACTTGGTCATCTGGTTCAAGATGAGCTTTGAGGCATCCAATACTTGATCCGTGCTGGCAGTCATCTCCTCGACCATAGCCATCAACTCTGCGGTACTTTGCTGAAGAACTGATTCACGTTTTGTGATATCAGTAGCCACCTTGACGACTGCTTCCACTTTGCCATTCTCAATAACAGGCATATAAGTTGCTTCCAGCGTCAGCTTTCGTCCATCCTTCGAAATCCGTACGATCTTTTCTTGGGATGCTCTCCCCTGACGCAAACCATCCCACAAATTTACATACGCTTTGCTTGATGCATATTCAGGCAAGCAAAACTGGCTGTGATGGAGGCCGACAATTTCATCGACCGCATATCCCATTGTGGAAGCGAAAAGTTGATTCGCCCAAATAACCCTTCCTTGCGTGTCAAACCTGATCATGGCTAAATGATTTTGAATCGACGATAAAATAGCGAATTTTTGATCGGTCACGGTTTGCATGTATGGAATTTCCTCTCCCTGTATATCAGTAGTTGGTTCGCTCGCAACTGCTTTCATTGCTGGATTCCAAGAGCTATTATCGCCTGATGCTCTGAATAAATTCTAAACAACTTGTAAACGGAAAAAACCGGAGCTCTCAATCGCTCCGGTTTTTTTCTACTGCCGTGCATGGTCGCTAATACAATTCGAATCCATGCTGCTTCCGTTTACTCGATCTTGCTCCATGGACAGAAGCGACACGGCTCCGCAGGTTTTCCGTGTACATTGGCTTCGCCAGCTCGCTTTTGGGCCTCTACTCGTTTTACTTGCTTTGCCAAAAGTCCTGCGGTTCCCGATGCTGACCGTCAGGCCACTTATCCGATCATCAAAATCTCGCGAATGTCCTGTTCCGTCAGGGACGACAACGCGGCCTCACCAGGCTTGACCACTTCCTCGATCAGATGCTTCTTTTTCTGTTGAAGCGCGTACATCATCTCTTCCACGGTCCCTTGGGCGACGAGGCGAATGACTTGGACGACATTCTTTTGGCCGATGCGGTGGGCACGGTCGGCTGCCTGTTCTTCCACAGCGGGATTCCACCACAGATCATAGAGAATGACGGTGTCCGCTCCCGTCAGGTTCAATCCGGTGCCCCCTGCCTTTAGCGAGATGAGGAACAGGTCTCGTTCACCCTCGTTGAACCTGTTGCACAGCTCAATCCGCTCTGCCGCTGGCGTTTTCCCGTCCAGATAAAAAAACGGCACTCCCTGACAGCCAAGCTCCCTTGCGATCATTCCAAGCATTTCGGTAAACTGCGAGAATACCAGAAGCCGCTTTCCCGCGCTGCGGCATTCCGCGACAATTTCCAGCAGCTGCTCGAATTTGGCCGAGCTTCCTGCGTAGTCCTCGATGAAAAGGGCAGGGTGGCAGCATAGCTGACGAAGACGGGTCAAGCCAGCCAGAATTTTGATCCGGTTTTTATCAAAGGTCTCCTCGTTCAGATGCTTGAGTGTCTCCTGCTGCAGCTTGGACAAATAGGCGACGTACAGCTTTTTCTGCTCCGGAAGCAGCTCGGAGGCTTGCAGCGACTCGATCTTGTCAGGCAGCTCCTTCAGCACGTCCGCTTTCACCCGGCGCAGCAAAAAGGGACGAACTCGCTTCGCAACCGCTTCCCTCGACATGTCGTTGAATGCCCGTCGTCCCGGAAACAGTCCGGGGAACACCGCATCGAAGATTGACCACAGCTCCTCCAGCGAGTTTTCCACGGGTGTTCCGGTGAGGGCAAAACGGTACTTGGCCTGGAGCTCTTTGACCGACTGCGCCGTCTGTGTGGCGTGGTTTTTGAAGGCCTGCGCCTCGTCCAGGATAAGCGTATGAAACGACTTTGACGCATACAGCTCGACATCTCTCCGCAGGAGCGGATACGAGGTAATGATCACATCTGCCTGGGCGGCATCCCGAATCTTCCTGCTGCGCTCTGTCTTGCTCCCGTCCGCGATGACGGCCTTTATTTCCGGAGCGAATTTCTTCAGCTCGTTTTTCCAATTGTACATAAGCGAAGCGGGTGAGATGATCAGCGCTGGGAGCTGCCGGCTTCTGATCTCCGGCAGTACGGAGACGAGAAAAGCAATGCTTTGCAGCGTCTTTCCAAGCCCCATATCATCCGCGAGAATACCTCCGAAGCGGTAGTGGGCCAGCGTCTTCAGCCATTGGAAGCCGTACTTTTGATAGTCCCGAAGCACAGATGCCAGACTGTCCGGCACAGGGAAATCGAGATTGTCCGGATTGCGCATGTTTTCCAGGAGATGGCGGAACGATTTGCCCAGCTTGACGGCATTCCCTGGTCTGTGGGAATCGATCAGATGAAGCCCCCGGGCTACCGGAACGCGGAAGTCCGAGCCTTTCAGCTCTGCAATGCGGATGCCCATGTCGTCGATGAAGCGGCCGATTTCCCGAAACGCCTCATTCTCCAGCGGTACAAACGCTCCGTCCGGCATCCGGTAGTATTTGCGCTTTTCCTCGATGGATTGGAGCAGTTGGCGAATGTGCGACTCCGGGATCCCGTCTATATCAAACTTGAATTCCAGCCAGTCGGTTCGTTCATCCAGATTCACCGTTACCTTTGGCGGAGTGTACCCGGTATGCAGTCTTGTTTTCACGGCAGAGGTGGCGTATACCGTCAGCAGCTTCTCCAGCTCGGGAACGACGTGGTACAGAAATTCGTACTGAGCGTCCTCATCCTCCATGAAATAGCCGCTCTCCGTCCTGATAAAAGGGGATTGCTCCATCAGCTCCAGGATTCGCCGCTCCTGCTCTCCGTCCCGCATGAGGATGCGTTCGGCGCCGCGATGCTGCCCGTCTCCCTCCAACGGATTGATCACAATGTCGCCGTATTGAAACTCCAGACCGGCGAGCAGTCGATCCTTTACCCGGTCCAAATACAGCTTGGCTTTCAGTTGTGTTTGGATGATGCGCTCAGAGACGGAGCGGGCGATGCTGACGCTGCCGAGCTTCATCAATCCGGGTGCGACCGTAACCATGAATGGCTCCATCTGTCCTGCCGGAATCAGGATTTGCCGCTTGCGGGAAGCCTCAAGCATTTGTTTCAGCTCCGCCAGTCGCTTGCACTGGTCGGCTGGCAGCTTGATCAGCTTCCCTTCGGAAAGAACGACTCCGTACGATTCCATCACGGTGATTAAATCCAAGCCCTGGACGTCCAGTTGAAAGCTTTCCGAGTCGGCCTGGTCGAACGCAAAGCAAAGCGGGATCAGCTCATCGGAGATGTGGACTCCTGCGAATGCTTGCTCTTTGTCCATCACCTGCACGTTCGGGGCGGACGTGAGCAGGGGAAGAAGCGACTCCCACATGAAAGGGGGAATGAACAGCATTCGTTCGCCGCTTTTGTTCCTCGTTTGCAGGAGGTACGCGCTCACGGTTTCGCGGTACAGCTTTTCGTTGTGAAAAATGTGAATCAGCTGTCTGATGACGGCATCGTCTTCTTTTTGAAAACGGTGAAGCTCAGGGTCGTAGGTGAAGTGCTTGGAAAAGACGAACGGTTCTCTGCGCTCGATACACTCGAGGAACTCCTTTATTTTCTGGACGACGTACAGCCGTTTTGGCCCGACCTTGAGCTCGATGCCGAACATCTGCTTGCGGTAGCCGTACAGGACAGGCTTCAGAGTGAAAGACACATCGAGGGCTGTCCGGGTATCAAAGAGCGGCCGCACATGATTCGGGCGGGTCGGTTTTTCGCCGAACAGTCCCAGAACGCGGTTGGTCAGCTGTACATCTCCCGCAGAAATCCCGGAGGAGGGCTGGGTGGCAGAGAAGCGGGGTTCCCGCTCTCCGGAAGTCCCCGAATACGGATTTTCCAAGGCTTCTGATCGCCGTCCGGCCCCTTGCGAGTAGCGATTCATGAGCTCGTTTTTCTCCATATCCTCGATGCCGTGCAGGACGGCGGCAATGTGCTGGCAGAACTGATCATAGGAACCGAGCGAGGGACAGGTGCATTCCGCCTCTACGTTCCCGTCCGGATGAAACTCGACAGCGACCTTGTAGCTGCTGCCTGTTCCTTTGACCGTGGCTTCATAGACGGAAGCTTCGGGATCGTATTGCGTAAAAGTTACTTTTCTGGCCCGGTAATACGCTTTTCCTCTGTCGGAAGAGATCCGGCCGCACAAAGACGTGATGATCCCTTTAGTCAAATGAAAGCCCATGGATTTCATCCTTCCTCGATAAAATAGTCCTGTCTCTTATGATAACACACAAGAGAGCCCCTCTGGACTGAGTACCGGTATCGATACTGAGCCAGAGGGGCGAGTGGGGGATCAGGCGTATGTTTGTCCAGGGTTTAAAACGTAGGCAGGTTGTCCAGATTGTTCTCCTTGATTCCGTCCGGCTCGCTCCGCAAAATGTCACGGCCGTATTTGTGGAAGACGTCGACATGGGCAAGCTGACCTGCCTTTGCCTCCTGCAGGGCTGTCACATAGTCCAGCTCCCGTCCCGTATTTGTCTTGAAAGCGATCAGATCGCCGTCGTCATTTTTGCGGACGGCAACGATGCTCTCCTTTCCATCGGCGGATAGCGGCGCTCCTGTCCCACCGCCATTCTCCTGCCGGGCCTGCCGCTCGCCCTCTGCCTTGTAAGCGGCGTAAATCTGTTCAAAATCTCGTTGGTCCATTGCGCAGTCCCTCCTTTTTTATAGGGTGCCTTGCCAGGGAAGGAAGATACATTCGTTTTGCGCTAGAAAAAGAGATCGTGTATGAAGCTGATCAAAAAAATGAAAAAAACAATGCTCGAAATGATGCGAGTCATGTCGACCCGAAATTGTGAAGGCTCATAATCGCGCTTAGACAAAGCAGTGCGAGGATACAGAGCGGTAAGCCCTGTGATCGCTAAAAAGAAGAGGTAAAACAAGAAATCGAAAATAGACCCCATGGATAAAATCACCACCCGTTACTGGTCATTTACGGATTGGCTCGGGAGACGGTTTCACAGTCCATGAGTGACATTCTATCAAAGGGTGCGGTTTGTAAAAAAAGGCAAATATTGCAGCAGCAGCCGTTAGCTCGCGCAGGATGGGGAAGCCGGTTGCACAAAAAAACAGGCAGAACACCGTCTAAGACGATGTCTGCCTGCTATGGGTGGGTGCTGTAATGGAAATATTGGGTAAAGCTTATGCGTTTACCGGTTTGCCTTCGTCGAGAAGCTGACGCAGAACGGTTTGCAGAATACCGCCGTTGCGATAGTAGTCTACGTCAACCATGCTGTCGAGGCGTACGATTACGTCGAATTCGAAGCTGCTGCCGTCTTGGCGAGTCGCTTTCACTTTGACGCGTTGGCCAGGCTGAACATTGTCAGAGAGGCCGAGGATGTCAAAGGTTTCGCTGCCATCGATGCCGAGAGACTTCCAGCTTTGACCGTCTGCGAATTGCAGCGGCAGTACGCCCATGCCTACCAGGTTGGCGCGGTGGATGCGCTCGAAGCTTTCTGCGATAACAGCCTTGATGCCGAGCAGGAAGGTGCCTTTTGCCGCCCAGTCGCGGGAAGACCCTGTACCGTACTCTTTACCGGCCAGAACAACCAGTGGAGTACCGTCTGCTTGATATTTCATGCACGCATCGTAGATGGACATGACTTCGCCCGTCGGCAGGTATTTGGTTACCCCGCCCTCGGTGCCAGGTGCCACTTGGTTGCGGATACGGATGTTGGCAAACGTACCGCGCATCATGACATCGTGGCTTCCGCGACGAGCGCCGTAGGAGTTGAAGTCTTTGCGTTCTACGCCGTTTTCTTGCAGATAGCGGCCAGCCGGGCTGGTCGGCGAGATGTTTCCGGCAGGGGAGATGTGGTCAGTTGTGACAGAATCACCGAACAGCGCGATGGTGCGTGCTTTCAGTACTTCGTCGATGTGACCTGCGTCTCCAGCCAGGTTTTTGAAGAATGGAGGCTCCTGGATGTAGGTGGATTTTTCATCCCACTCGTACAGATCGCCTGTCGGAGCGTCGATTTTGTTCCACTCTTCGTTCTGTGTGAATACTTTTGCGTATTGCGCACGGAACAGCTCCGGATTCATCGCTTTGCCCATTGCTTCGTTGAGCTCTTGCGGAGTTGGCCAGATGTCTTTCAGGTAAACGGGTTGACCGTCGTTGCCGATGCCGATCGGATCTTTGGTCAGGTCGATGTTCACGTTGCCAGCCAGCGCGTATGCGATAACGAGCGGAGGAGAAGCGAGGTAGTTCGCTTTCACCTGGGCGTGAATACGGCCTTCAAAGTTGCGGTTACCGGACAGGACAGCCGCTACGGTCAGATCGTTGTCAGCGATTGCCTTGCTGGTTTCTTCCGGCAGCGGACCGGAGTTACCGATACAAGTGGTGCAGCCGTAGCCGACGACGTTGAAGCCGATGGCGTTCAGAGAGTCGATCAGACCAGCGTCGATCAGGTATTGGGTAACGACACGGGAACCTGGAGCCAGGGAGCTCTTCACGAACGGAGGCTTTTTCAGGCCTTTTTCAACCGCTTTCTTCGCCAGAATACCTGCGCCCAGCATAACGCTCGGGTTGGAGGTGTTGGTACAAGAAGTGATTGCCGCGATAACGACGGAGCCTGTTTTCAGGGTCGCAGTTTCACCGGTCGGATAGGTTACTTGCGCTTCAGCAGCGATTTTCTCTTCGGACAGACCGAAGCCGCCTTTTTCGATTGGCGTACGCAGGCTTTCGTTGAAGGATTCCTTCATGGAAGTCAGCTCTACGCGGTCTTGCGGGCGCTTCGGACCAGCCAGGCTCGGTACGACGGTGGACAGATCCAGTTCCAGTGTTTCGGAGAAGACAGGATCTGGCGTGTCGTCTGTACGGAACAGGCCTTGTGCTTTGGTGTAGGTTTCCACCAGATTGATCAAGGACTCTTCACGGCCGGTTTGACGCAGGTAGTTGAGCGTTTCCGCGTCTACCGGGAAGAAGCCCATGGTCGCGCCGTATTCAGGAGCCATGTTGGCAACCGTAGCGCGGTCAGCCAGCGAGATGTTGGACAGGCCAGGACCGTAGAACTCTACGAATTTGCCGACAACGCCTTTTTTGCGCAGCATTTGTGTTACAGTCAGTGCCAGGTCGGTAGCGGTAGAGCCTTCTTTGAGGGTACCGGTCAGCTTGAAGCCGACGACCTCTGGCGTTACGAAATAAAGCGGTTGGCCGAGCATTCCTGCTTCTGCCTCGATACCGCCAACGCCCCAGCCGAGTACGCCCAGACCGTTGATCATCGTGGTGTGGGAGTCGGTACCTACGAGGGAGTCAGGGAAAGCGACGAGCTCGCCGTTTACTTCGCGGGTAGCGATTACCGATGCGAGGTACTCCAGGTTTACCTGGTGAACGATACCGGTCGCAGGAGGAACCGCACGGAAATTGTCAAAAGCGGTTTGAGCCCAGCGCAGGAAGCGGTAGCGCTCCTGGTTGCGTTCAAATTCCAGCTTCATGTTGTTATCGAGAGCTTTGTCGTTTCCGAAATCGTCAACCATGACGGAGTGGTCGATAACGAGATCAACCGGTACGAGCGGGTTGATGCGCTTCGGATCTCCACCGGCGCGCTTCATGGCGATGCGCATAGCGGCGAGGTCTACGACAGCAGGAACACCAGTAAAGTCTTGCAGGACAATACGGGCAGGCATGAGCGGCACTTCTTGATTGCCGTCGCGTCCTTTTGTCCAGTTTGCCAGTTGTTGTACGTGTTCTTTGGTAATGGCGCGGCCGTCAAACTGACGAACTGCCGCCTCCAACAGGACTTTGATCGAGAATGGCAGCTTGGAGATCTCGCCGATTCCTTGTTCTTCCAGGCCTTGCAGGCGGTAGTATGCGTACGCTTTATCGCCCACTTGCAGGGAAGACTTCACGTTGTAAGCATCGTGTGTAGCCAATGTGCATAACCTCCCTAATTATTTCGGGGTTTCATCTGGTGAAACATAGTTTCGTTTCTTCATTACGAACCTATTATACTCGATTTGTTTCCCCGCTTCTACCCCAAATTTCATCCTTTATACACAAAATCACTCGGAAAAAACACGATGCCGCTTTGACGGTAGAGCTAGGAAAAATAACCAGACTCCATGTATTATCCCGTTTACATTCCGTTTACATTCATGCGGTATCGTTTCTCCATGCATAAAACCGGATGGGAAGTGAAACGAACGGGAAAATCGCCGCATTGCCAAAGAAATGGTGCAAGGGTGTTGGGGGAATCAAGCGGAAAGCTTTAGGAGAGGAGAAATCATTATTTATGGAACAGACACATACGCAAACGAAGACAAAAACAGGAAACTGGCGCTCTTTTTACGAGCTGATCAAACAGACCAACCCGTCCAAGCTGAAGTTGGGCGTGGCCTTGTTCATGAGCATCGCCACGACGCTTGTCAGTCTGGTGATCCCGCTGTTTACGCGAAATCTTGTGGACAGCTTTACGCTCGCTTCGATCACCACCGGACAGATTGTGCTGCTGGCCGTGGCCTTCATCGCCCAGGCCATCGCAGGAGGGCTGTCCATCTATCTTTTGAATCACGTGGGGCAAAGCATCGTCGCCGCTCTCCGGGACAGGCTGTGGAAAAAGCTGCTCGTCCTGCCCGTAAGCTATTATGACAACCACCGGACCGGGGAAACGATCAGCCGGATGACGAATGATACCGGAGTCGTAAAAGGGCTGATCACGGATCACCTGTCCAGCTTTTTCACCGGGATCATCTCCATCATCGGTTCGGTAGCGACGCTTCTCTACCTCGACTGGCAGATGACGCTGACGATGCTGATTGCCGTTCCGCTGTCACTGCTCATTTTGGTCCCGCTGGGGCGGCAGATGTACAAAATATCGAAGGGACTGCAAGACGAGACCGCCAGCTTCACCACCATCATGAATCAGGTGCTGTCGGAAATCCGTCTCGTCAAGGCATCCAATGCCGAGCCGCACGAGTACCAAAGCGGCAAGCGGGGAATAGAGAACCTGTTCCGTTTCGGATTAAAGGAAGGCAGAGTACAGGCGCTGATCGGTCCGCTCATTTCGTTTGTCCTGATGGTGCTTTTGGTCGTCATCATGGGATATGGAGGAATGCGCGTTTCCACGGGCGCTTTGACGGCAGGAGAGCTTGTCGCGTTTATTCTTTATCTGGTTCAAATCATCATGCCGCTCGGGCAGTTCACCCAGTTCTTTACCCAGCTGCAAAAAGCGATGGGTGCGACAGAGCGGATCATCTCCACGCTGGAAGCCGATGAAGAAGACCACGCTTCGGGACGGCCGCTGGAGGATGCGGGGCTGCCGATCCATATCGACCGGGTGACGTTTGCCTACGAAAACGGGGAGACCATTCTCGACGATGTAAGCTTTCGGGTCGAGCCGGGGAAAGTGACGGCGATCGTCGGACCGAGCGGCAGCGGGAAGACGACTTTGTTCTCCCTGATCGAAAGGTATTATCAGCCGACTGGCGGAACGATCCGGCTCGGCGACAGCCCGATCAGCGACTATACGCTGTCGTCGTGGCGGAGCAAAATCGGTTACGTGTCCCAGGAAAGCCCGTTGATAGCAGGGACCATCCGGGATAACATCTGCTACGGAATCTCGCGTCCTGTCAGCGAGCAGGAGTTGAGGCAAGCTGCTTCGATGGCATACGCCGATCAATTCATCGACGAGCTGCCGGAAGGATATGACACACAGGTCGGCGAAAGAGGCATGAAGCTGTCGGGCGGACAGCGTCAGCGCATCGGCATCGCCCGGGCGCTGCTGCGCAACCCGCAAATTCTGATGCTGGACGAAGCGACCTCCAGTCTGGACAGCAAATCCGAGATCATCGTGCAGCAGGCGCTCAACAATTTGATGAAGGGACGCACGACACTCGTCATCGCCCATCGCCTGTCTACGGTCGTAGATGCCGATCAGATTGTCTTTCTGGAAAAAGGAAGGATTACCGGAAAAGGAACGCACGAAGAGCTGCTTGAAACACATGCGATGTACCGCGAATTTGCCACGCAGCAGCTGCGAATGAAACAGGAGGTGTAGGCAAATGGCCAAACTGCTGGTTGTCGATGACGATCCGCATATTCGCGAACTGGTCAGGGTCTTTTTGCAAAACGAAGGCTTCGATATCCTGGAGGCAGCCGACGGTCAGGAAGCCATGGCTATCATGGAGACGGATCAGGCGGATCTGGTTATCCTCGACATCATGATGCCCCGTATGGATGGATGGGAGCTATGCCGCGAGCTCAGGAAGCATTACGACACCCCACTGCTCATGCTGACAGCCAAGGGAGAGACTGCGCAAAAAATCAAAGGCTTCGAGCTGGGAACGGACGACTACCTCGTCAAGCCGTTCGAACCGGCGGAGCTCGTTGTTCGCGTCAAGGCGCTGTTAAAGCGGTACCGGATCGCAGCCTCGCACACGGTACAGGCCGGTTCGCTGCAATTGAACCGGAAGACATTTGAAATCGGGATGGGCGGCCAAAAGCTGACGATTCCTCCCAAAGAGTTCGAGCTGCTGTTCAAGCTGGCCAGCTATCCGGGGCAGACCATCTCCCGCGAGCAGCTGATCGAGCAGATTTGGGGCTTTGACTTCGAGGGCAATGAGCGAACCGTCGATGTGCACATCAACCGCCTGCGGGAACGCTTTCCCGAGTCGGAGTGCGGCTTTCAGATTCGAACCGTTCGGGGGCTCGGGTACCGACTGGAGATCAGGCCATGAGAGTTCATCCGCACAGGAAGGTGATATGGCTCAGAGTCCTTGGCGTCATCGGCTTTGTCATCTACATCAATCTTTGCTGGTCTGCTGCGTATTGGATTACGCAAGGCCTGTACCCGAAAATCGGGATCGAGCCTTCCGAGTTTGTCAGGGGACTGGTCAACTCCTTTTTGGGCTTTCTCATCTTTTTTTGCTCTATGTTTCTTCTTTCACGGCTTGTCAGGCCGCGGCATGTGGAGCTTTTCCAACTGCTGATCGACGCATTGAAACGGATCGCCAAAGGGGATTTCAGCGTCAAGCTCGATATCAAAATGGAGCACCAGTGGGGGCAGCTCGTCGAGAACATCAACCATATGGCGGAGCAGCTGAACGAAATGGAGCAGATGCGCCAGGAGTTCATCTCCAACGTCTCTCACGAAATCCAATCTCCGCTGACCTCGATCAGCGGCTTCGCCCGCGCCTTGCGAAGCGAGCATCTCACCCGCGAGGAACAGCTCCATTATCTGGATATTATTGAAACGG
>k87-559159_pt1 | contig 38234 bp, 35 predicted proteins | sample MGYA00084031_6733416 | MGnify analysis MGYA00084031
CGTTAGAATACGGACAATGATCCCTTCATCCCTTTTAGCCAGGGAGCTTGTAGTGGGCATTTTATCAAGGGCGAGTGAAACTCGGGCGCAAGCCTTTACCCTTGATGAAATGGTCACTACAAGCTACACTCCTGAACGGGATGGAGGGAAATGTCTAAAATAGGACAGAATCACTGACGAGTTAATAGGACATTTTCACTGACGCTTGACAGTCCCACACCCCGCCCTTGACAAAGCACGACAAGACAGATACATTTAGTGCCAACGCGTAACTCGCGGTATCCGCGCGTTATCGAGGTATAGCGGTTGCGATAGACAAGGAGGCATCACCCGATGGAAATCGGTATTTACACTTTTGGAGAGCGTACCACTGATCCGGAAACGGGGCAACTCATCAGTCCAGGCGAGCGGCTGCGACGCTTGCTGGAAGAAATCGAACTCGCCGACCAAGTCGGTCTGGACGTGTTCGGCGTCGGGGAGCATCACCGGCCCGATTATACCGTTTCTGCTCCGGCCATTGTGTTGGCCGCTGCAGCCGAACGGACGAAGCAGATCCGGTTGACGAGTGCGGTGACGGTCCTCAGCTCTGACGATCCGGTCCGAGTCTTTCAGCAGTTTGCCACTTTGGACCTTATCTCCCAGGGGCGGGCCGAGATTATGGTCGGGCGCGGCTCGTTCATCGAGTCTTTTCCCCTGTTTGGCTACGATCTGAACGACTACAACGACCTGTTCGAGGAGAAACTTCAGCTGCTCCTAAAGTTGCGCGAATCTGAGCGTATCACGTGGAAAGGAAAACACCGTCCGCCGCTGGACGACCGCGGCGTTTACCCCCGGCCTGAACGCCCTCTGCCTGTCTGGGTCGCTGTAGGCGGCACACCCGAGTCCGCTATACGCGCCGGCAAGTTCGGCCTGCCGATGGCGTTGGGGATTATCGGCGGGATGCCGGAACGGTTCGCCCCGTTCGTCCAGTTTCATCGGGAGGCCGCCCGGGAAGCAGGACATAAAACGCCGCGTCTTAGCATCAACTCCCACGGCTTTATTGCCGAGACGTCGCAAGAGGCAGCGGACACCGCGTTTCCAGCGTTTAAAATGATGATGGACCGCATCGGGCGAGAGCGGGGCTGGGCCCCCATGACGCGTGAACAGTTCGAGTTTTCCCGCTCGCTGCGGGGGGCTGACTTCGTCGGCAGTCCCCAGGACGTGATTGAAAAAATCCTTTTCCAACATGAGATTTTCGGGCACGACCGTTTTCTTTTACAGCTGACAGTCGGGACGCTTTCGCACAAAAAAGTGTTGCGGGCCATCGAACTGTTAGGTACTGAAGTGGCACCGGTGGTTAAGCGGGAACTCACGCAAAAAGGAGCCTCCTCTTAAGCAGGGGGCTCCTTTGCCTCTTCACTCTCTCCACTCTTCCCTTGATCTTCCGATCAGTCCCGCACCAAACTCCGTCTCATCTCACCTTCACCCGTAACGGTTTACTCGCCCGCTTGGGTTTTGGTCGACTGACGCAAGACGAGCTCGTGTTGCAAAATGACGTGGGGGTCTTCCACTTCTTCTTTATTCATCAGTTTGGTGAGCAACCGCATCGAGACGGCGCCAATGTCGTACATCGGTTGGGCAATCGTGCTCAGCAGCGGACGCACCATCGACGAAATGTTAATGTTGTCGAAGCCGATGACAGATATGTCTTCAGGTACACGTTTCCCCGCATCTTGTACGGCGTGGATGACGCCGACGGCCATCTCGTCACTGGCGGCAAATACGGCAGTGGGCGGCTCGTCCAGTGCCAACAGCTCCCGCATCGCCTCCATCCCTGACTGATAGCGGTAATCCCCAACACGAACGTATTTCTCGTCAAAAGGTACTCCTTTTGCTTCCAAGGCCTCCCGGTAACCTTGGTAACGGGGAAAGCCGTTGACCGGGTGGGTGAGCGGGCCGGTAATGAGGGCGACGTGTCGGTGTCCTTCGTCGAGGAGCAATGTCGTCGCATCCACTGCGGCCTGTTTGTTGTCGATGTTGACGGAGGGCCAGCGGTTCTCGTCGTCGTACGTCGCCGTCAGGACGATTGGAACCGAAGCGGTACCGAACGCTTCTTTATGGTCTTCGGTCACCTCGTTTCCCATAAATAACAGCCCGTCCACTTGCTTTTCGAGCAATGTATTGATAAGGCGCAGCTCTTTCTCTTTTTGTTCGTCGGAATTGCACAGGATGATGTTGTAATTGTACATGTTGGCAATGTCTTCAATCCCCCGAGCGACTTCGGCAAAGAACGAACCGGATATGTCGGGAATGACGACTCCGACGGTCGTCGTCTTTTTGCTGGCCAATCCGCGGGCCACGGCGTTCGGCCGGTACCCTAACCGTTCGATGGCGTCCAGCACTTTTTTTCGCGTTGTCGGTTTGACGTTTGGATTTTGGTTGACAACCCGTGAGACGGTGGCCATGGAGACGCCTGCTTCACGGGCCACATCGTAAATGGTGACTGGCATAATGCGCTCTCTCCATTTTCATTCGTTTTCATTCATATACAACACAACACATGTTGTTTGTAAGCTATTTCAGTTACACTGACTTAATTCTATCATTTCCTATTCATTTCCTTTCAATACTTTGTGAAAAAAATATGAAAATCTACTGGCGGCGAAAAGGGGACTGTTCGATTCAATCCCCTTTCGCGCCTCTCTGCTGCAACATTGAAAGGACATGGGGAGTTTTCCCATTTTAAGACACTTTCGTCGGCATGTGCAAGAGACCGGAGTCGTACAGTGCCTGCGTCAACTGTTCGAACTGGGGAATGTTGATTTGCTGCTTCGCATCGGAAAGGGCGACAGCCGGCTCGGGGTGCACTTCCACCATGATGCCGTCCGCCCCTGCTGCGAGGGCTGACTTGGCGATAGGGAGCAAGATGTCCCGCCGCCCTGTGGAGTGGGTGATGTCCACGATGACCGGCAAGTGTGTTTCCTGTTTTAAGATTGGCACGGCCGAGATGTCCAGCGTATTGCGCGTCGCTTTTTCGTAAGTGCGAATGCCCCGCTCACACAGCATCACTTGCCTGTTGCCTTGTGACACGATGTACTCGGCAGCGAACATGAACTCTTCAATCGTCGCCGACATCCCCCGCTTCAACAGCACGGGTGTCGACACTGTTCCGACCCGTTTCAACAGTTCGAAGTTTTGCATGTTGCGGGCGCCGATCTGGATGACGTCCACGTAGTCCGTCGCAAACGAGACGTGTTCCGGGGAGACGATCTCGCTGACGACCTTCAATCCGAATTCGTCCGCCACTTTGCGCAATATCTTTAAGCCTTTCTCACCGAGACCCTGGAAATCGTACGGGGACGTACGCGGTTTAAATGCTCCGCCCCGCAAAAACGGGACCCCCATGCGCTTGAGCGACTTCGCCACTTCGCGCACTTGCTCCTCACTTTCGACGGAACAGGGACCGGCAATCATCATGTTGTGGCCATTTCCGACTTCTTCGCCTCCGACCTTGACCACGGTGTCTTCGGTATGCTCTTTGCGGCTCACTAAAAGCACTTTTTTCTGATCGTTTTGCTGCAACTCCAGTGACGCTTTGAAAATCTGTTTAAATAAATAACGTACCGTGTTGTCGTCAAACGGTCCGTTGTTTTTGGCCACTAATTCGTCCAGCATTTTTTTCTCGCGGATGGGGTCGAACTTGTCTATCCCCTGCTTCGCCTTAACCTTCCCGATTTCCTGTACGATGGTGGCGCGTTTCGTGATCGCGTCCAATATGTCCAAGTTGAGCTTATCTAATTCTTTCCTCAGTTCTTCCAACCTGTCGTGCGCCATATGGTGCAAACCCTCCCGTAAGCTTTCTGTCATTATAGCTTACGTTTCCCCTGGTTGGCTACCCCAAAATGAGACAAAATTAGTGCAACCGCGGCTCGGAAACAGACGGTTCGCTGGATATGCGCTCAAACAGGTTGGAGATGTCCCGTTCTTTCTCTGGAAAGGCGAATGTCTCGTACTCGATTGTTTCGTCAAGGTTAATCATGATCGAGGTGGGGTACTGGATATCGCTTAACCCTTTCAAACTTTCCACCTTCGTCCCGATGTAAGTGAGCAGTGATGCCAACGTTTGTTCGTCGGGGACGCGAACGAATACGAAACGCTTCGTGTAGTCGCTCCACGGCCGGCTCTTTTCCAAAAGGAACGAGTACGCACTGGGATAGACGAGAGCCGCCTCGGACTTGTACAGTTCTTCACTCCACTGTTCAGGGTGCACAATGCGGATAGAGTCGTCCTGTGGAATGTGCAGCGTCTCTTCCTGACCAGCCAGCACTAAAACAGAATGTTGCATCGGCTGAACTGGAATGGGATCGTCCTTTACAAAAAGGGACTGCTTTGTAAAGGGGATGACCAGGTAAGCGAACGAGACCGCCACGGTGCAGACCGCCACCCATTTAAATAGCCCGTTAAACTGGAAGGGCGCTTCTTTTCGAATTTCCTGCTGAACGTCTTCCATAGACGAGACGAGGGCGACCATCTCTTTCAATTCACGTCGACACGCAGGGCAAGTCCTTGTGTGTTCCAACAGCTTACGCCGATCTGCTTCGCTAATTTCCTGATCGACGTACAGTTGTATGTAATGGTCGTATTCTCGGCAAGACATGCGGTTCATCCTTTTCTACTGGAGCACGACGTTATTCAGCCATACGGTCTCTCAACATCCGGCGGGCGCGGAATAGCTGTGTTTTCACCGTCCCTTCGGGAATGTCCAATTGCTCGCTAATTTCGGCGTACGTCAATCCTTCAAAATGGCGCAGCACGATGACCCGTTTGTATATGTCCGGGAGTTTCGCGATCTCTTCCTTCACTTTGTCCAACATGATGCGTTGTTCCACTTGTTCTTCCACTGATTGCATGTGAGAAGACGTCGGGTTGGAGACGATGAACGCGTCTTCCAGTGCCACCAGTTTTAAACTTTTCTTCCGCTTCTGATCGCGGAAGCGGTTCGTCATCATCGTTCTCAACCAGGCTTTCAAGGACTTTTCATACACGTACTTGTGTGATTTGCAGTGTGCCTGCCACATCGTTTCCTGGGTTAAATCTTTCGCGTCCTCTGTATTTCCTGTCAAGCGGTAAGCGATATTGTACAGATAGCGACTGTGTTGTTGTATCCGCTCCATAAATTCATCCGTCACAGCTTTCGGATATAAAAGTGCCGACTTTTCGGATTTCATAAGAACCTCCTAAATGAATGAAAAAAGATGATGACCCAACGTATTCCATCAACTAAACAATCTATTATGTATGAACTTGCGGAATGATCAATCCCACTCGTCCTACTTAACGCTGAATATTGACGTGTTGTTTCAGTTCCATTATTAACAGACTGTCATTCCTTTGACAAGTGACGTTTTTCGACATGTTAAAACCCCCACCCGGCCGGGTGGGGGCGTGAGGCTATTGGGACAATTCCTTAACCTTCGCTATCTTCATTTGGAATGCGGTACACGTCCCGGTACTTCTGTTCCAAATAAGCGACCAGGTGGCGTGCGTCCAGATCTTCTCCTGTTACACGCCGCAGCAGGTCCCGCGGGTCGTACATCGCACCGTGACGGTGAATATGCTCTGCAAGCCACGCCTTCACGGGGGACAAGTCCCCTTCTGCCACCGATCGTTCGTAATCGGGGAGGTCCTTCCCCAGTTTGTGCAGAAACTGGGCGGCGTAAATGTAGCCGAGGGCGTACGACGGGAAATAGCCGAACGAACCGCCAGACCAGTGCACGTCCTGTAAAACCCCTTCCCCGTCGTGGGACGGCACGACGCCTAAGTACTCCTGCATCTTGTCGTTCCATATCTCAGGCAAGTCGGATACGCGAATCTCCTCGTTAATCAGGCCCTTCTCAATTTCGTAGCGGACCATGATGTGCAGAGCATACGTCAGTTCATCGGCCTCAATGCGGATGAGGGACGGCTTCACCACGTTGATCCCCCTGTAAAACGCGTCCAAGTCCACCGACTTCAGCTGCTCGGGAAACTGTTCCACCAATTTGTCGTAATAGTGGGACCAAAAGGCGTAACTCCTGCCGATGAAGTTCTCCCAGAATAGGGACTGGGATTCGTGAATGCCCATGGATGTCCCAGTACACAGTGGCGTGCCGAGGAGGTCTTTGGAAATGTTTTGCTCGTACAGGGCGTGCCCTCCTTCGTGGATCGTGCCGAACAGCGCCGTGCGGAAGTCGCGGGTGTCGTATTTCGTCGTCACCCGCACGTCTCCCGGGTTCAAAGAAATGGCAAACGGGTGTACCGTCACGTCCAGGCGCCCGGCGTCAAAGTCGTACCCCATCTCTTCCAGTATGTAGCGGCCGATGGCGCGCTGCCCTTCGACCGGAAACGTCTGTCCAATAAACGAGGTGTCCGGTTGGTGGGGAGAAGCTTGAACGGCTTCTAACAGACGGACGATGTTTTCCCTCAACTGGGCAAAGACGCCGTCGATCTTAGAAACGGGAACACCAGGCTCGTACTGATCGAGCAAAGCGTCGTAACGGTTTTCCTCGTAACCCCACAACTCGGCGAATTCGATGTTGAAGCGGACGATTTTTTCCAAATACGGTTCGAACTTTTTGAAGTCGGCGGCCGGCTTCGCTTCTTCCCACACCGACTCCGCGATGGATTGGAGCTCTACGTATTCCCGGTACATATCTTTCGGAATTTTGCGGTATTTGTCGAATTCTTTTCGCGCCTTTTCCACGGAACGCCTTAACACTTTATCCAAAGGCGTTTGGCTGTCAGCCTCTTGCAGGGCATCTAAATACCCCGCCATCTCGTCAGACGTTTGCATGGAAAACAGCTCTCCAGACAACGTCCCGATGACTTTAGCCCGCCGTTCTACCCCTTTCTTCGGGGCACCCGTGCGCAGATCCCAGGCGATGAGTGCCAGCGCCTCCTGGTAGTGCGACATTTTTTCCAAAAGGGCCTGAAACCTGTTGATCGTATCTTGTCTTTCGCTCAACAAAGGATCCTCCTCTTTCGTATGGTGTGAGAATAAAAGGTCCCATGGACGAAAGCGTGGCGTTCCATGGGATTGAAGAAGCGTCTACTTGCGTTCGCGTTCTTCTTCGCTCTCTTTTTCGATTTGGGCCACAGTGTCCTTGACCGCCCCTTCCACCACTTCTGCCATGTCGGACACGGCTTCTTGCATCTCTTCTCCAGAATCGCCCTTCGGGTACACTATTTTTTCCACGATGTCACCAGACTGCTCTCTTACGGTTTGCCCGACTTCTTTTGCCTTGTGCTTCACAGTGCGTCCGACTTCCTGGGTCTTGTCTTTCACGGTCACCCACTGGCGGTTGAGGTCGGAACGGGTGTCGCGCCCTGCTTTCGGTGCCAGCAGCAAGGCAGCAGCCGCCCCAATCAGGCCGCCTACGATCGTCCCACACCAAAAATCTTTTCCGTTGTTCGCCATTACGCATCCTCCTTTTGAGGTGATGGTCCGCGTCTTTTCATTTCTTTCCACTTCTGCCACGTCTCCAGCCCGAAACCGGTAATCGCCAACAAATTTCCCAACTGTTCCCGATGGCGTTCCGCCTGTCTCGCCACAGCCGACGACACTTGGTTGACACTGTTCCCCACATCTTTCACGGACACGAACAAACTGTCCAGCTGTCGGCTCTTCTGATTCAAGTCTGCTGCGAGCGCCTTCGTCTCCTGCAGCAAATCGACAGACTGCTCGCGAATCATCTCCCAGTCTCCGTCGATGCGCTCTACTGTTTTGTTGACGGATTGCAGTGTTTCCTGGAATGTTTTAAGGACTCTTACGATGTATGCGACGAGTACGACAAAGGCGACCGCGATCACCGCCACGCTGATCTCTACGACCAATCAAGCACCTCCTTCGCCTTACGATCCACTTCCGCAAGTGACACACACTTTCACCTATCCTCCATAATATGATATCAAAACTGGGTTGGTAAAGGAGGATTTCCCGTGGGAAAAAAGATACAAATCGAATTTTCGCCAAATGCGATGCAAGAGCTCGAGCGGTTAAAGGAACAGACAGACGCCACGTCTTACGCTCAGGTGCTCCGTACCGCTTTGCGCATCTACGGCTGGTGCATCGACCACCAGCAAATGAACCGTAAAATTTATGCAAAAGATGCTGACGACCGCGTGATTTACGAGCTGCTGCTCCCATAGGGTGGGACTGAACGGGGGTGTCGATTCGATGTGCGTTCGTGATGGAATTGATCATCGTCATGAGGAGCGCTTCGGGCAGAAATTTCGCCTCACACAACTGAAAGGGGACGAAACGTGGTAAACTGTACTCAAACCCAACATTTCCCGTTATAATAAGGGGCGGAACGAACTTCCCGAGGAGATGAATCAGATGAGAGATACGAAAACCGTGGTCGTGATGAAGGGTGACCAAACGGGACAAGAACTTTTGGAAGAAGCGATGCGCATCTTGCAGCCCGACGTGATCGGGTTCGACATAACGTTTGAAGAGTACGACCTCAGTCTCGAGAACAGGCGGCGCACTGACAACGAGGTCGTACACGAAGCAGCCCAGGCGATGAAAACGTACGGTTTCGGCATTAAGGCGGCGACGATTACACCGGAAGCAGGCGATGACGTGGGCAGCCCCAACGCCATACTGCGCCGGGAAATCGACGGAAAAGTAATCGTCCGCACCGGACGGCGCATTCCGGGTATTCGCCCTGTCGGCGGGACGTACGCCCCCATCTCCGTCATCCGCATGGCGGTCGGCGATGCCTACGGCGCAAAAGAGTGGCGCGACGGGAAAGGGGATGACGAAATCGCCTGCCGAACAGAAGTGATCGACCGCAAAACGTGTCGCGCTGTGGCGGAGTACGCGTTTCGCCACGCGAAAAAAATGAATGCCAAAGTGTTCGGCGGTCCCAAGTACACGGTCAGTCCCGTTTACGAGGGGATGTTAAAAGAGGAGATGGACCGGGCGAGCGAGCGTTACCCTGATGTTCCTTACGATCCCCAGCTCATCGACGCCACATACGCCCTGCTCCTCAACAACCACGGCGACCCGCTGGTCATCCCGGCGTTAAACCGCGACGGAGACTGCCTCAGCGACATGGTGCTGCAGTTGTTCGGTTCCATAGCCGGAGCGGAATCGATGCTCATCAGTTTCGACGACGAACTGAACCCCCACGTCGTCATGGCTGAAGCCCCCCACGGGACGGCCCCGAGTCTCTTCGGCAAAAACATCGCCAACCCGATGGCGATGATTTTAGCCGCCGCTTCTCTGTTGACCTACTTTAACGACAAAAAGGCTATTACTGCATCCCGCGCCATTTACGAAGCGACGATTGAATCCGTCAAGGAAGGGACGCGCACGGCAGACTTGGGCGGCAGTGCGACGACGACCGAGTTCACCGACGAGATCATTTCCAAAGTGCAGACGAAACTGGACGTTTGGAGTACGATTGAAGGGTTTTAAGACGAGTAGCGGACGACGAACTTGACATACAGTATCGTCTTTTTGACCGGAGGAGGCAGGAGTTCCTCCGGTCTTATTTTGTCTGATCGTTTCCTGTATAAATTTCCTTTCCTTTGCTCCAGACGCGCTGGACGCGGCACTGCTCGTCGACGACGACGAGGTCGGCCAGCTTCCCTTCGCGGATGCTCCCCATCTCCCCGTCGACACCGATGCGTTTCGCCGGCGTCAACGACGCCATTTTGACCGCTTGGTACAACGGCGCCTTGCCGTACTCCACGACGTTCCGCACTGCCGCGTCTAACGTCAGCAAGCTGCCGGCGAGGGCCCCGTTTTCCAGCCGAACCGTTTCACCGTCACTGATGACCGGCAGGCCACCTAGTTCGTACTCTCCTTCCGGCATGCCGACGGCCCGCATGCCGTCAGAGATGAGCATCACGCCGTCCGGCCCCTTCGCCTTCAGCAACAATCGGATGGCGCCAGGATGTACGTGGTAGCCGTCGGCAATCAGTTCGAGGCAGAATCTGTCGTCCTCCAGCCCGGCGCCGACGACACCTGGTTCACGGTGGTGCAGGCCGCGCATTCCGTTGAAACAGTGAGTCAAATGGGTCGCCCCTGCCTCCGCAGCCGCGACGGTTTCTTCGTATGTGGCGTCCGAATGACCGACGGAGACGATAACACCTTTATCTACCAGCGCCCGTATCGTCTCCATCGCTCCCGGCCGCTCAGGGGCAATGGTCACGATGCGCAACGTCCCTTCAGAGTGCTGCATGGCCCATTCAGCATCTTCCGGCTCCGGATCGACGATGAACTCCGGGTTTTGCGCGCCGCACCGCTCCGGGCAAATCCACGGTCCTTCCAAGTGAATGCCCAGCACTTCTGCCCCGTTTTGCACATACGGGGCCTGCTGGACCACATTCTCCATCGCCCGCTCCAACTGTCGCTTCTCACCTGTTACCGTCGTGGCCAAAAATCCAGTCACTCCGTAACGCCCCAAGGTGCGGGAAATCGTCTCGATGGCGTCCGGGGTGGCGTCCATCACATCACAGCCTCCCGCTCCGTGAACGTGAAGGTCGATCAGCCCGGGCCATATGTATCCGTCCGTCTGAACCAGATCATCCGACTGGGTGTACTCCGTCAAAGGCGGTCCGACATATTGGATCGTCTCCCCTCGAAAGGCGACGATGCCGTCTTCCAGAATTCCGTCCTCCAATACGATGCGTCCTCGCAAAACTGTTTGTGCTTCCGCTACCATTCCTTCGATTCTCCTTCCGTCGAGCTTCCGCCAGAATCCTAACCCTCAGTACGTGCTGCCGCTCTGATGGCATCGGCACATATAGAGTGTATTGGGTAAGGGGGATGTCTGAAGGCCTGCTGGTACAGTATTGGTGTGGGGCATAAATGCCTGCTGGCGGTAAAGGGCCTCCATTGGCATTCAGTGATAGAAAGCCTCATGCCTATTGTATCAAATATTCTGATGTGGTCTATACCATACCTTCAAACAGTGAACTTTATCCGACGTAATACGCCAACACCCGGTCGACGGAAGGGCCGTACGTTTCACCGAACAAAGTCAGGTGCACGAGCAAGTAGTACAGTTGATACAAGGGTTTTCGCTCTTCGTAACTGCCGGAAAGGGGGGAAACCTCGTTGTACGCTTCGTAAAATCGCGGTGAAAAGCCGCCGAACAACTCGGTGAAGGCCAGTTCAAACTCCCGCTCCCCGTAGAAGACAGCGGGGTCGATGAGGTACGGTTCCCCTTCGGGGCCCGCGATCCAGTTCCCGCTCCACAAGTCGCCGTGGAGAAGCGATGGCTGTCCGTACCGCGGCAGCCACCGCTCCAAGGAAGCGAGCAAACGGTCCAGTTTGTCTCGCCTGGACGGCGGGAGCGCGCCCCGCTCCTCCGCCAGTTGCACTTGCGCCCCGAGGCGCTTCTCCCTGAAAAAATCCACCCAGTCGTTAAACCACCCGTTCGGCTGGGGCAGTCTGCCAATGTAATTGTCCGCCTCCAGTCCGTAACAGTCGTGATGGGAGCTGTGCAGCGACGCCAACCCCCTGCCCAATTGTTCCTCTGTGTGACGGCTTGTCCGTCCTTCGATCCACTCCAACACGATGAACCCTTGTGCGGGTGAACGGCCGCGGCTGTAACCGTACACGTCAGGAACGCGCAACGCCCCGGTCTCTTTTAACAAACGCAACCCTTCTGCCTCTTTTTGGAAGAAATCGCCCGGCACGTTCTCGTTGTACTTTACGAAGTACGTCCCTTCAAACGTCTCTACGCGATACGCCTCACTGATGTCCCCGCCCGACACTCGACGCACATCTGTAACCGGAGACGAATCCCCCGTCTCACACAAAATGCGGGCCAGTTTTTGCTTCATACTCCTTCCTTCTCCCTGATGTAGGCGAGGAGCCGTTCGCATCCTCTATCGATTAAATCGTACACTTCGTCGAAATTGCCGGTGTAGTACGGGTCGGGGACTGACGAGCGGCTGACCTCCGGAACAAAGTCGAGGAGCCTGGCGACCTTTCCCGTCTTCCGGTTGCCCGCCATCTTTTTCAGAACGTCCAAGTTGTCGTCGTCCATCGCAATGAGGTAGTCAAAGGTTGCGAGATCGTCTTGACTCACCTTTCTGGCGACGATGCCGCTGAAGTCAATCTTATGGCGGCGGAGCAGTTCACGCGTCCCCCGATGGGGCTTTTCACCTATGTGCCAGCTCCCCGTCCCGGCTGAGTCGATGGTAAAATGCCGGTCCAGGCCCTGTTCCTTCACTTTGTGGCGAAAGACAGCCTCCGCCATCGGAGAGCGGCAAATGTTCCCTAAGCATACAAACAGTACCGAGATCATCCTCTAACCTCCGTCCGATCATGATGAAGTGACTCCCTCACAGTGTACACTATTTTAGAACTGCAATGGCAAAAAAAAGCGGCTGGACGACATGTCCAGCCCATTAGCATGTAAAGAGGGTCAAGATTAAAGGAGTTAAGAAGCGTGGTAGCATCTACCTTGTAAACAAGAGGGTCAATCTTGTTTACACTTATACTATACCACAAACAGTCGACAATAGTCGACATTATTTTTGACATCTTTTTGAACAAAATGGGGAGTCGGACAGGTGCGATAGTCGTACTATCGCTTCACCGTGATCCTCATCGCCCAGAGCTAGGGAACTGGTAGCAGGGATGAGCTCTTGCCTACGACGTTCAGTCCGTTGTGTACAAATACATGAGCCCCGGGGGATTGACCTCCAAAAGTTCGGCGACAGACAACGGTTTCCTTCCCGCTAGCTGTTCAGCCGTTATGCGGAAAAGGGAGGACAAGTTGAACGGCTCGCTGTAACTGACGACTGTCGCGTCTGTTACGCCAGCCAATTCTTCCGCGGTCTGAATCGCATCCTCCAGCGTCCCCAACTGGTCGACTAACCCTAACTCTTTCGCCTGCTGTCCCGTGTAAATGCGGCCGTCTGCCAAGTCGCGCACGCGGTCTTCGGACATGCCGCGGCCGGTGGAGACGACTTCGACAAACCGGCCGTACGATTCGTCGACCACCGTTTGAAAGATGTCGCGCTCTTCGTCTGTCATGTCGCGCATGCCGGACCCCATATCTTTCATCTCGCCGCTTTTGATGATCACTTCCCTGACGCCGGCTTTGTCTGCCAATTCGCTGTAGTTGTAACTGGACATGATGACGCCGATGCTGCCGGTGATCGTCATCGGGTTGCTCACGATCTGGTCAGCTGCCGCGGCAATGTAATAGCCGCCCGATGCAGCTGTAGACCCGAAGGAGAACACGAGGGGAAGTCCCGTGTCTTCCTTTACTTGCACCAGTTTCCGGTAAATTTCATCGCTGGCCACGACGTCGCCGCCCGGTGAATTGACATGGACGACGATACCCTTCAGCGTCTTATCTTTCATCGCCTGATCCAGTTTCACGCGCATTTCGTCAGAACTGGTGCCAGCGGCTCCCAGCGTCGTTCCGGTTATGCTCGACATGATCATCCCGTCTACGTTCAGGAGCAGTATGCGATCCGTCCCCCCTTCTTTCACGACGTGTTCTTCCCAACGAGTCGCAACACCGCCTCCAGACGTGCTGCTGACATTCATGACAGCGACGATCGCGCCGCCGATTAACAGCACCAGCACGACAGCGCTGGCAACTGTCAACCAAATCCACGTTTTTCTACTCAAACATCAGGCTCCTCTCTATCTAGCGGTACCGTTACGTTTACTTAAACGTTTTTTTCTGCTTGATGGTCTCCGGCATGACAAAAATCGGGGTCAGCTCCCGGTTTTCTTCCACCATCAACGGCATCGGCGTAATCGGAATGTGCCCCTCGCCGTAAAACTTCATCGCCAGTCGGCTGATCACGTCGTACCCGGCCGAATTGCGTACATCCGCGACAATCAACACATCTTGATGCGGAATGGCGGCAATCATCTCGCCCGTTATTTTTTTCTGTAAGTCGTAGAGCAGCTTGTCGTTTAAAATGCGGCTGGCCGCATAGTGATCGTGACTGAAAAAGTAGAACCGGTTGTCAGCGACAAAATCCAACTTCGGTTCATTCGGCAGCTGTTTCACATTGTGCAGGGCCCAGCGGTGAACCTCGTCTGTTGTCACCTCGGCGTCACGGGCCATCTCTTCGTTGACGAGGACATAACTCTCTCCGAAATCCAGGGCGTACAGGACGATCGATTCAGCTGTATGTTCCCGCTTTAACAGACGCTTTCCAGCCGTCTCCCCTGTCGGGAAAGCGGCAGTGCGCATGACCGGATAAATCATATGTTGTTGTTCGCGCAAACGGATCGATTGCTCTGTGGCAGGTAAAGCCCGGGTGACGCGGGAGACGAACGCCTGCACGGCCTTGTCTTTCTCTTCCTGTTTTTCCAGTCGGTCCAACTCGTCTTTCAACTCGTGTGCGGGCAGCTCCATCTTTCGGCTGTCAGATTGACATACGATGTACCACCGTTTTCCGTCACGTCGAACCGCCCACTCCTCGGGATCTAAAGCCGACTGCAAGGCCTTCATTAGAAGGTCTGCCTCATCCTTTTTCATCATCATCGCCCTTTCTCGGTTTATTGTAACACACCCACCTCGAGAAATCCGCACATACAAAACTCCTCACCGTCAATGGTAAGGAGTGGATACGTTTTGTTCAATGGCAGAGGCGATGATGCGGTTGACATCCTCTCGTTTTAGTTTGTCAATGTCACCTTGAATCATCACATCGGCTTCGAGTTCTTCTTTCGTCAACAAACTGTATAATTCCGGGGTGATCGTCATGACGAGAGTCGACAGCTTCAGTGTTTCCACCTGCATCACCTCGTGCTTTCATTATAGCATACAGAGACGAAGAAGGAACCTGGACACCGATCTAATGTGATAACGGAACAGGGATTCATTGCGCGCCCTTTTTGACGAGAAGCGCGTGGTCTACTTTAATGCAGTGGTCCATGATGACGGTTAACCCGTGTTTACTGGCGTACTCGTACGCTTCTTCATTGTAGACGCCTTCTTGCAGCCAGAGAACTTTTGCCTTGATCTTCACCGCCTGTTTTGCAATCTCCGGGGTGTACTCACTGCGGCGAAACACGTCGACGATGTCCACCGCTTCTGGAATGTCCTCCAGACTGGCGTACGGTTGTTCTCCCAACACCGGTTCCGTCAACATCGGGTTAACCGGGATGATGCGGTACCCGTTTTGTTGTAAAGCTTTGGCAATCATGTGACTCGTACGCTCCGGATTGGCCGACAACCCGACGACGGCAATCGTCTTCGCCTCTTCCAATATCCGCTTCCGCACCTCTTTATCCGGCAACGTGTACATCTTCACCAACCTCCTCTGTAAAATCACTCCGACTTCGTCTGTCACCGAGGCTGCAATTGGACAGAACCGGGACGACCCGGGGATGCGCTTTTCCATCCCCATGTTACCGGCACCTGTTATGACAGGCCAGCTCACGCCGCACTCTAGATTCCACTGAACCGTTACGTTTCGGCAGTCAGTTCGGCTCCTTCTGCCGTCTTGTGCAAGTAGTCGAGCGTCACGGCACCGAGGGTTTTCGCTGCCACGAGCATCGCCCGCTCGTCGATGTTAAACTTCGGATGGTGATGCGGGTAAGCAACCTCCCAATCGGGATGTCTCGCCCCCGTAAAGAAAAAGGTCCCTTTCACGTGACGGAGGTAGTGGGCGAAATCTTCAGCCCCCATTTGCAGCGGCGCTTCTTCGACGTTTTCCACTCCGGGGACACGAGATGCCGATTTGACCAACCGCTCAGTCTCCTCCCGGTGGTTGACGACCGGGGGGTAGCCCCTGTCGTACTGGTAGCGGTAGTCTGCGTCCGCACTCATGCACGTACCGTTGACGATCCGCTCTATTTCGCGTTCGATGAAGTCCCGCACGCCGCTGTTAAACGTCCGAACCGTCCCTTCCAGCCGGGCCGACCCGGAGATGACGTTAAAGGCGTTCTCCGCGACAAAACTTCCGACCGACACGACAGCCGACTCCACCGGATCGACGCGGCGGCTGACGAGTTGCTGCAGATTCATGACGAGCTGCGATCCGACGACGACAGCGTCTTTCGTCAGATGCGGTTGGGCCCCGTGCCCGCCCTGTCCGCGAATCTCAATCTCAAATCGGTCGGCAGCGGCCATAAACGGACCTATGCGGTACTGGATGGTCCCGTAAGGCGTGGTGGCCCACAAGTGAGTGCCGAAGATGACGTCGACACCTTCGAGACAGCCGTCTTTGATCATCGCCATCGCGCCACCAGGAGCAAGCTCCTCCGCATGCTGGTGAATGAAGACGACATTGCCCTTAAGGTCCTCTTTTAAGCAGTTAAGTACTTTGGCCAACACGAGCAGCGTCGCCGTATGTCCGTCGTGCCCGCAGGCGTGCATCACCCCGTCTACTTTCGATTGATACGGGATGTCGTTTTCTTCTTGAATGGGCAGCGCGTCAAAGTCGGCGCGCAACGCGACAGTCTTCCCCGGCTTGGCACCGCGCAGAACGGCGACGACACCCCGTTCGCCGACTCCGGTACGCACGTCGTGCCCGAGGCGGCGGTGGTAATCGGCAACGTATGCCGGCGTCTTCACTTCCTGGAATGAAAGTTCGGGATACTGATGCAAATAACGTCGGATGTCCACCATTTCCGTGTAGAGTTCATCTAATCTGGCATACAGTCGATCTTTCACGTCCCAACGCTCCTTTCCTGGCACACTTTTATCATAACACTGCATGACGGTTCCGTAATGTTTTATTATATCGCTTCATGTATAATATCTTTAAAGGAAGTAAAGTTTGAATCATCGCTTAATTTTTTCATTTTTTCTAGAAAGGAGAAAGCGCTTTATGGAGTTCGGCATTCTCTCCCTACTGCCTCCGGTTCTAGCTATTATTTTAGCTCTTATGACGCGCAATGTCATTCCGGCTCTCTTCGTTGGCGTGTGGATCGGAGCGACGATGGTGAACGATTGGAACCCACTCATGGGCGTGTTCGCCAGTTTCAAAGATTTTATCATTCCGAGTATTGGCGATGAGTGGAGTGCCACGATCATTCTGTACGGTGCTTTTTTCGGCGGCCTCATCGCCGTGCTGCAAAAAACGGGCGGAGCGCACGCCATCGCCGAAGCGATTGCCAAAAGGGTCAAAACCCCCCGGGGCGCCCAGATATCGACCTGGCTGTTCGGGATCGCGATTTTCTTTGAGGACTACTTTAACGCGTTAACCGTCGGCAGTGTCATGCGCCCGGTCACGGACAAAATGAAAGTGTCGCGGGAAAAACTGGCGTACATCGTCGATTCCACTTCTGCCCCCATGTGTTTGCTGGCACCTGTGTCTACGTGGGTCGTTTTCGTGATGGGGTTAATTGGAGCGCAGTTTGCAGATCTCGGCATTTCCGAATCTGCGTACCTGGCCTATCTCAAAACGATTCCTTTTAATTTTTACGCGATCCTCGCTCTGCTGCTCGTCGCCCTCACGGTCTTGACGAAGCTAGAATTTGGCCCGATGGCCGCAGCCGAGAAACGGGCGCGGACGACCGGCGCCCTTTTCCGCGAGGGGGCAAAACTTCCGTCGGCACAAGACATTACCGATTCCACGCCGCCGGAAAACGTTGTGCCCAAGTTGCGCAACATGGTGATCCCCCTTGTCGTGCTTCTAGGGTTGATTCCCCCTCTGTTCCTGTGGACAGGCGGTTTTCCGGAGAACGACTTCGTGAATGCCATCGGTGAAGCGGACGGCTCCGTCTCGATCATGCTCGCAGCGTTTGTTGCGGGAATGGTCGGGCTGGCCCTCGGGGTTGGACAAAACATGTTCAGCGTCGGCAAAGCCATCGACATCTACTTCAGCGGCATTAAAGGCATGACACTCGTCTACATCATCTTGACATTGGCGTGGTCCATCGGGAGTGTGACGGAGGCAGTGGGGACAGCCGAATACGTCATCAGCCTCGCAGAGCAGACGACGTCGCCGCAGTTGATCCCCGTCTTGCTGTTCGCCGTCGGCATGTTGATTTCGTTTACAACCGGGACGTCTTACGGAACGTTTGCCATCATGATCCCTATCGCCATTCCGTTGGCCGTATCGATGGATGTCTCCGTCTTCCCGGCCATCGCCGCCGTCCTCAGCGGAGGCATTTTCGGCGACCACTGCTCCCCGATTTCGGACACGACGATCTTGTCGTCCGCCGGCTCTTCTTGTGACCACATCGATCACGTAAATACCCAGCTCCCCTACGCCATCACCGGCGGATTAAGCGGCATCGTGGCGTTTCTCACCGTCGGGTTGACGGGATCTGCCCTCGCGTCTGTCGCAAGCGGCATTCTCGCCATGTTCGCTCTCGTCTTCACCTTCAGCAAAATTTGGGGAGTCAACAGCAAAGGCCTAGACGTCCCGGCATAACCACGAAGGCTAATTTTTCACCTCCCACGACGCCCCCAAAGGCCGTTGGAGGTCTTTTCGTTCCACTAACTGAACGCGGCTTTCATCGCTAACTCCGTCATCACGATCATCGCCTGGTAAGCTTCCAACATGTCGTTCGCCTGGTATGTAACGGTGCTGCCTGCCTCGATGTGCGTTCCCGGCAGAAGATTGGCCCATTCCGCCTGTCCGTAATTGGCAAACTCGATCTTGAGGACCGGGTTGTCCGGCGGTACGAGTGGTTTGACCCGATCCCTGTTTGCCAAAGCCTGGGCCGTTTTTTCCCGCAGCAGCTTTCCGCTTTTTTGCGGGGTCAGGCAGCATGCCGCCGTCCGGGAAATGCACTCCTTCACAACAGCGGTCGTAATCCCGGGAATGAGCGTTTCCGCTTCTTTGGCGATCTCGTCGTCACCCGCCACCATAATGACTGGAACGCCGTAATAGCCTGCCAAATAAGCGTTTAAGCCGAATTCTCCGACGGCGACACCGTCGACGAACACGTGGCGAACGCCGAAAATCATCGTGTGGCTCAAGATGCCCCTCATCGCCGCCCTGGCGTGGTAACCGGCGAATATGGCGGCGTCAAAGCTGTCGTCAAGCCCCTGCATCATCGAAAACGGCTTCACATCGCCGGAAATGAGTTTCGCTTCCGGATGAAGTTTCTCAATCAACACGTTGTTCATTTTAGAATGGCTGTCGTTGACGATCACTTCGCCGCACCCTACGTTGAACGCCGCCTCGACGATGTGATTCGCCTCATCGGTCATCAACTGCTGGCCGCGGGTGTAGTGGCGTTGGCTTGAATCGACAAAGGTCTGATCGACAAGGCCCGTGATCCCTTCCATGTCCACCGACACAAATAGTTTCATCGTCTGTCAACCTCCTATTTAAAACAGCTATTGGTGCAGCCCCGCTTGATTGACGACGTTCTCGCACGGTCTGCCCGTTAACACAGCCAATACATTTTGGGCCGCCATCATCCCCATGTTCGTCCGGGTTTTCACTGAAGCACTTCCGATGTGCGGCAACAGAACGACGTTGGACAGATCTTTCAACCCAGGTTCCAGCTGGGGTTCGCGTTCGTACACGTCCAGCCCGGCACCGGCAATGACGCCGTGTTCCAAGGCGTGGACCAGGGCTTTTTCGTCCACGATCGGTCCGCGGGCGGTGTTAATCAAGTAGGCCGTTTCCTTCATCAGCTTCAACTCCCTTTCGCCGATGAAGTGGTGCGTCCCTTCCGTGTACGGCACATGGATGGAGATGTAATCGGCTCGCTGTAACAACTCTTCTTTGGTGACGTATTCGGCGTTCAGGCTCCGTTCTTGCTCCAGAGGTAACCGCGTCCGGCTGTAGTAGAGGACGTCCATCTCAAACCCCCTCGCCCGCCGCGCTACCGCTTGTCCGATGCGTCCCATGCCGACAATGCCCAACGTGGCCCCGTGTACATCGCTGCCGAGAAAGAGCTGCGGTGCCCAATTCTCCCATTGCCCGGACCGCGTGTACACGTCGCCTTCCACAACGCGGCGGGCAACGGTCATCAAGAGCGCCCACGCCAGGTCAGCCGTCGTCTCTGTCAACACCCCCGGGGTGTTCGTCACGGCAATGTTGTGTTCTGTCGCCGCTTCCACATCGATATTGTTGAATCCGACTGCGTAGTTGCTGATCACCTTCAAGTCCGGCGCCGCTTCGATGACCTCCCTGTCAATCGTGTCCGTGACGAGTGAAATCAGTCCTGCCTTTCCCTGCACACCTTCGATGATTTCCTGTTTTTTTAACACCCGGTCTTCTGCATTGTACGAGAGCTCTGTATGCTCTTTTAAAAATGCCATCACGGGTGACGGAAGTTCCCGGGTTAGAAACACCTTCGGTTTTCCCATCAAGATCACCTCCAGCGGTGGTAATAGGAAGGCGTACGGTCACTATTCGCCTTACACGGCCAAAATCCTGCAAAAAAAGAGGAATACCCGAAGGCATGCCGCTTCTACTCGTCGGGAACGACGGCAGAGACTGCGAAATGTCCCCATTCGTCATCGCACGTGTCAAAACGCCGTTCCTCTTCCGGATCGACGCACGGATACCCCTTTCTCTGGTCGATTAAGAAGAATAACAGAGATAAAAACAAAAGGCACAACAACGCAATTTTTAACACGAACTCCCCCCTCTTTCTCCCTTACCTGTTATGTCTTCTACACCTTTGTCAATAATCCTCTAATTTTCCTAAAAAAAATGCGACGAATGTCCTATGTCGTCGAAATCATTCGTCCCACTTCCATCTTTACGTTTTGACTTTTCGTTTATGACAAGTTTCCCTTGTTGTTCTTTTGCATAGGCTATCATGGGCAAAAGAACACCGAGGGAGGGTTGACACGTGAGCTCATCGGTATCCGACAACCAGCAGCCGGAATATTCCAGTGAACCGTACCGCGATGAAGGAATTCACGTTCAGCAGTATCCAGGTCATGGCGCTGTTCAAGGCTATGAACAACCGTGGTACAACACTCAGCAGCAGCCGTATGCCGAAACGAATCTGTTCCCGTTCGGATTTGGATTAGGGATTCCACTGTTTCCACCGTACCCGCCGTTCTTCGGACCGTTTGTCGGACCCTTTTTCGGTCCGTTCGGCGGACCCTTTGGCGGACCGTTCAGGGGACCTTTCTAACCTTATACATCTCCCCTGAACGAATCAGAGCGTCCTCCTCAGAGGACGCTCTACTCATTGGTAGCCAAATTCATTGAGAAATGGTTTCATTGGACGGCCACGCTTCCTGCGTATAGGCCATCTCCCAGAATGCAAGTTCGTATTCGCTGGCCATGACAAATTGCTCTTTCATACTGCGCCGTTCCTTCTCACTCGCGTCTTTGGCAATGCGGTCCAAAAGGTCGATTTGTTCCTGGACCGACGTTTGGAACCAGTCGCTGGCATACGTTTTGATCCAATTTTGATAGACGGGCTCCTTCGGTGTTGCATCGCGGTACTTGCGTCCAATCTCTCCGTACAACCAATAACACGGCAGCAGAGCGGCAACCGTATCCCCCAGCCGGCCAGACAGTGCGGCCCGGTACAAATGGGATGTGTAAGCGTAAGCCGTCGGTGCCGGCCGAAACTGGGCGAGGTCGTCATCCGTAATGTTCAGCACTTTGGCGTGTTCCCGATGCACGGTCAACTCCGCCTCTGCCGTCAGTTTCGCTTTTCCCGCCAACAGTGACGTCACCCGGAAGTCGTCCGCTTGCGCAGCCCCCATCGCATGAACTTTCCCGAAGTGTTTCAAGTAATAAATATCCTGCAAAACGTAAAACCTGAACGTCTCCAACGGCAAGTCTCCGCGCACAATCCCTAACACAAACGGGTGATTCAAACTTTTCTCCCAACTTGTCTTGGCTGCGTCGCGCAGCGTCTCAGAAAACCGCATAAAAAAATCCTCCTCGCTCTCGTGTCCGGCTTGTGAGGAGGAAAGTTTTGAAAGACGCACGTTTGTCCCAAATGAAACAACGTCTCCACTTCCCTCCGCTGGTACGAGCCAGATCAGGTTCCAAGGGTCTTAAAGCTTGTGCTTTAATCTCAGCCTCATACAAGGCGCCCCTAGCGGAAATGAATGTTGTATGACGATTTCATCATATCACGTTCCTTGAGGATGTCAATCTTATGAATTGTTGTATAATGAAGGAAGACTGACGAGAAAAAAGGAAGGACACTATGGCTGAAACAAACGAAACCATCACGCGAATACAGTTACAGGGCAAGGAATACATCCTGATCGGAACGGCCCACGTGTCGAAACACAGTGCCGAACAAGTGAAAGACGTCATTGAGGCCGAGAGGCCCGATTCGGTCTGCATTGAATTGGACAAACAGCGGTATGAGTCGTTAGTGAAAGGGAATAAGTGGAAAGAAACGGATATTTTCAAGGTGATTAAGGAAAAGAAAGCATCGCTGATGCTCGTCAATTTGGCCATTTCTTCTTTTCAAAAACGAATCGCCAAGCAGTTCGGCATTCAGGCCGGCCAGGAGATGGTACAGGGGATCGAATCGGCAAAAACGACCGGGGCCAACCTCGTCCTCGCGGACCGAAACATACAAATTACGTTTGCCCGCATTTGGCACAGCATCGGATTTTGGGGAAAGGTAAAACTTCTTTCGCAAATGATCGCCAGCATTTTTAATACGGAGAGCATCTCGGAAGAAGAACTAGAAAAGATGAAGTCGCAAGATGCGATTAACGCCATTCTCCACGAATTCACCGCCACGTTCCCCAAGTTGAAAGTGCCGCTCATTGATGAAAGAGACCAGTACTTGGCTCAAAAAATAAAAGAGGCCCCTGGGGAAAAAGTCGTCGCGGTCGTGGGAGCTGCCCACGTTCCCGGCATTAAGCGGGAGATCCACAAGGAACACGATTTAGCCCGCCTGAGCCAAATCCCGCCTAAACCAACATGGCCCAAAATCGTCGCCTGGTCCATTCCCCTTCTCATTCTTGCTGCAATCGCCTACACGTTTTTCACGAATCCGGAGGCGGGATATCAGCAAACGGTGAGTTGGGTGTTGTGGAACGGATCTCTCTCGGCCATTGGATCGGCCCTGGCGTTAGGACACCCCCTTGCCATTTTGACGGCGTTTGTCGCTGCTCCCATCACGTCGTTAAACCCCCTGTTGGCAGCGGGGTGGTTTGCCGGCATTGCGCAAGCTTTCGTGCAGCGACCGAGTGTAGCCGACTTCGAGAAACTTTCCGAAGATGTGTTTAGTGTGAAAGGTTTTTGGCACAATAAGGTGACGCGTATTCTGTTAGTGGTCGTACTGGCCAATTTGGGAAGTTCACTGGGGACGTTTGTCGGCGGAGCGGACGTCGTCCGTTTATTCATCGACAACTTATCATGAGTACTGTACTGGAGAGTTGAGGATGTATGAATATTCTGGTGACAATCAATGCGAACTACCTCAAGGCCCTCAAAGTGATGCTGAAGTCCATGTTTATCAACAACCCAGGTGTACCCTTTCACATCTACCTCATGCACTCTCGCTTAAAAGGGGAGGACGTCTCCGACATTGACCATTTTGTCGCTGAACACGGTCAGACGCTTATCGAAGTCAAAGTGCAAGGGGATCACTTTGACAGAGCTCCGGTCATAAAACATTACACAAAGGAAATGTACTACCGGCTCTTGGCCTTCAAATTTTTACCTGAGAATCTGGACAAGATCTTGTACCTAGACCCTGACATTCTCGTCATCAACGAAATTCAATCCCTGTACGATACGGACCTTTCCGGCTTTCTTTACGCCGCTGCCTATCACGACCGAGTCTCCATAACGGAAATTAACAAACTGAGGTTACTGCCTTACGAAATCGAGGCTTACTACAATTCGGGCGTGTTGCTCATGAACCTTCCGCTGCAGCGAGAGAAAATAAACGAACAAGACATCTACAACTTTGTCGAAGAAAACAAAAAAAGGCTGATTTTGCCCGATCAAGACATCATTAACGCCCTTTACTCCAAATCGATCAAGGAAATAGACGAAATTCGGTTCAACTACGACGCCAGATTTTACCGCTACTACAAGATGATGAGTAACGGCAACATTGACATGGACTACGTCATTCGCCACACGTCCATCATCCACTTTTGCGGCAAGCGAAAGCCGTGGCACAAACATTATACAGGGAGGTTCCACTCCCTGTATAAACATTACGAAAAACTGGCGTTGCCTTGAATGGTCACGTTATAGGTCTTCAATCGCCACCCATGAACCGGTTTCAATGGATTGGTCCACCGCTTCCAAAACACGCTGGCACTCGACCCCGTCCGAAAAGTCGGGAACAAACGGTTTGTCTTCCACAATACTTTGAATCAACTCGTACACCACATGGACAAACCCGTGTTCGTAGCCAATAATGTGTCCTGGCGGCCACCAGTGACCTGCATACGGATGAACATCTTCTGTCACCATAATCGTTTTGAATCCTAGCGTACGGGGTTCTTCATCAGCGAAATACACTTGCAACTCATTGAGACGCTCCAAGTTAAAGCGGATCGAACCTTTACTCCCGTTAATTTCAAACAAGTTCCCGTTCTTCCATCCCGTCGCATACCTGGTGGCTTCGAACGTTCCCAGAGCCCCGTTTTTAAACTGGGCGAGGAACGAGGTCGTATCGTCTACCGTCACATCCCCCATTTCACCGGAACCTTTCGCAGTTAATCCACTCATCTCTACAGGTTTCGGTCGCTGTTTGACAAACGTCTTGCTCTGTCCCACGACACAGTCAAAATCCCCGATAAGAAAGCGAGCTAGATCGATGCAGTGCGCATTCAGATCACCGTGTGCGCCTGAACCCGCTATTTCTCTTTGCAGGCGCCAGGCCAAAGGCGCTTTAGGATCAACGAGCCAATCCTGCAAGTAGAGAGCGCGGTAGTGATAGATTTCCCCGATCTTCCCTTCGTCAATCAGTTGCTTTGCCAACTGTACCGCCGGTAGAAAACGGTAGTTAAAGCATATTCCGTGTTTGACACCCGCTGCTTCAGCCGTCGCCAACATCTCCCTCGCGTCCGCCAGCGAAAGGGCTAACGGCTTTTCACACAGGACATGCTTCCCAGCGCGCGCAGCGGCGATCACGATATCTTTGTGCACATTGCTGGGAGCATTGACGTCAATCAAGTCAAGGTCGTCGCGTTCGACCAAACGCCGGTAGTCCGTTTCATAGCTCGCCCAGCCGTACTGCTCGGCCGCCTCTCTGACGGCCGCTTCATTCCGTCCACAGATGGCCTGCATGCGCACCTGTGCTCCCAAGTCAAAGAACAGGCCGACATCCTTGTAAGCGTGGCTGTGTGCCTTTCCCATAAACTTGTAGCCGACCATCCCGACACGGACAGACCGGGTTACGCCCACCACATCTCACCTGCTTTCTCATAGATTAAGGCATCCTTTAACAATTCCACCGCCTTGGTAAATCCTTCATTGACCGACATGAGGCTATCTTCATGTTCGATACTGATGACACCGTCGTATCCAACCTTCTTCAGTGCACTTACAATATTTTTCCACACTTCCACGCCGTGCCCATACCCGATGGTACGGAAAATCCACGAGCGCTCCAGCTCCTGCGCGTACGGCTTGACATCAAGAACACCGTTTAACGCGGTGTTTCTTTTATCTATCGACGTATCTTTCGCGTGGACGTGGTAGATAGAATCTCCAAGCGCCTTAATACACTCTTCGGGATCCATATTTTGCCAGAACAAGTGGGACGGATCAAAGTTCACCCCGATGTTGTCCCCGGCTTCCCTCCTTAAACGAAGTGCTGTTTCAGTGTTGTACACGACAAATCCCGGGTGGGCTTCGATGGCGACGCGAACCCCGTGTTCCCGCAAAAACTCAGATTGCTTTTGCCAATAGGGGATCACCTTTTCCGACCACTGCCATTCCAACACCTTCAGAAAATCAGGAGGCCACGGACACGTGACCCATGCGGGGTACTTCGAGTGTTCCGATTCTCCTGGACAGCCGGAAAAGGTCACAACGGTATCAACACCTAGGGCACTCGCTAACTTGACCGTTTCTTCAAACTGCCGGTGATGCAGAGTTGCAATCTCTTCATCAGGATGTAACGGGTTTCCGTGACAACTTAACGCACTAATTTCTAATCCGCGTTCCTCTACAGCCGATTTTAAACGGGAAATAGACGCTTCATCACTTAACAATTGTCGGGGGTTGCAGTGAGCGTTGCCAGGGTATCCGCCAGCCCCGATCTCCACGGCTTCGAGACCGGCTTCCTTTACCTTGTCTAGCGCACCTTCCAGTGAAAGTTCCCCAAACAGAACGGCAAATACTCCGAGCTTCATCTTGAATCTCTCCTTTCATTTGTCTATAGCAATTGAACTCTCTCACCTAGTAAATTGCATCAGGATCGTAATAGTCTTCTACATTTTCAGGCGTCACAGGTGTCGCCTCCAACATCACTCGATGGGGAATGCTCTCTCCCCAAAAACCGTCTAGGCTATCGCCGTTAAGCAGTTTAACTGCTAGATTGACACCGAGAGCCCCCATCGTTGGTGGATATCTTAACGAAACGACGATCTCAGGGTTTTGGTTCTCCTTCATCATCTGGTAAATTTCCTTCATTCCCCCTGAACTGACGATGAACATCTCATCTTGCCTCTGCGCGTCTCGAATCGCTTGCACGATGCCGATGGTCATGTCATCGTCCTGTGAGTAAATAGCGTCAATTTCTGGATTGGCCTGCAAAATGTTTTCCGTCGCTTTGAGGGCCGCTTCCCGGGTAAAGTCTCCTGGTTGGCTGGCTACAATTTCGATATCTGGATAGTTTTCTAGATAATCGCGGAATCCTTGACTCCGCAAATCAGTCACACTGGAAGGAACTCCTGTAATTTCGACGACTCTTCCCCTCGGTTCTCCGTTTTTCTCTGTCAGCCCTTCGACTAAGTATTTCCCATTTCCAAACCCGATCCCGTAATTATCTCCTCCCACGTATGTGCGGTAGCTTTCCGTATTCACCTCACGATCCACGACAACCAACGGGATGCCCTGTTCAGCGACAGTGTCGGCTACAGGTGTCAGTGCAGCCGTTTCAATCGGGAGCATGACAATAGCATCGACACCTTTTGTCATTAAATCTTCGATATCAGACGTCTGTTTGTTCGGATCGTTAGCCGTATGCAAAATGTATTCAACGTTGTCATGTTTTTTGGCTTCCTCTTCAGCGTTCGCGATCAGCGCCCCCATCCAACCGTGATCAGCCGCAGGTAGCGAAATCCCTATCGTAAAGGGGCCGTCACCGGCGGATGACCCGTCTGTATCCCCTTCACTTTCTCCATCACTGTTTTCACTGTTCATCTCCCCGCTTTCCGCACCTGGAGGCTCGTCGACACTGCAAGCCGCCATCCCCAAAATTAGTGCTAGTGCCATGACGACCGTTACCCAAAAACCCCGGTTCACCATTTTTTCTCCCCCTGCATTCTGCCGTTTTGTCGTCTAACCCCTCTTCTGCAGCAACACCGCAGCTAAAATGATCGCTCCCTTGACCACCCCCTGTATGTAAGGTGAAATGTTGAGCAAGTTCATCACATTGCTTAATACACCTAGTATGAGAACTCCGAACAATGTTCCGATCACACGCCCACGTCCACCAGCTAAGCTGGCACCCCCGATAATGACTGCGGCAATGGCATCCAACTCATACATCATTCCAGAACTGGACGTGGAAACGGAATTGAGCCGCGATGTCTCTATAACGGCACCAACAGCAGCTGTTAAACCACAAATCATGTACGCCAGTATCGTCACCCGGTACACCGGGACGGCAGACAATCTTGCGGCTTGTACATTCCCGCCAACGGCGTATACGTGTCGTCCGAAAGTCGTTCTCTCTAAAAGCATGTAAGCAATGAGCACAATGATCACGAAAATAATAACGGGAACAGGAATTTGCCATAGATACCCATTGCCGATTGCTGCGTACTGCATGTTCGTACCAGAGATGGACCCGGCATCGGCATAGTATAGAGCCAAGGAGCGTGCAATCGTCATCATCGCCAGCGTGACAATAAAGGCTGCAATTTTGCCGTAAGTGATCATCAATCCGTTGACCATTCCGATGAGCGCGCCGGCTAACAAACCAAGTCCGATCGCCGTAAATACGGGCATACCGTAATCCGCCTGCGAAGCCATGATGACAGTACCTGTCAAAGCCAATACTGAGCCGACAGACAAATCAATTCCGCCGAGCAGAATGACAAACGTCATGCCGACGGCCAACACTCCGATAATCGATATTTGGCGTAGAACATTCGTCACGTTTGCAATAGATAGAAAGCTGTCACTTAAAATCGAGGCAAACACGACAAGGACGATAAAGGCAAACACGACGCTATACTGATCCCACAAATATTTAAACCAAACGCGACTTCGTGGCGGCTTGTACGGCTCAGGCTGTACCTTTGTTTGAGTATCAGTCTCTGTTGGTATGCTCGACATGGTTCCACCCCTTTCTAAAGACCGGTAGCCATGGCCATAATCGCCTGCTCCGTCGCTTCTCGAGCGTCCAGTTCTCCCTGTACCTGACCTTTGTGCATCACGACAATGCGGTTGCACAACCCCAGCAATTCGGGCAATTCAGAAGAAATGATGACGACTCCCTTCCCATCCGCTGCAAGGCGGGCAATCAATTGGTAGATCTCTCCTTTCGCCCCGACATCAATCCCCCTGGTCGGTTCGTCCAAAAAAAACAGTTCGGTTTCCGCCAACAGCCACTTGGCTAATACGACTTTTTGCTGATTTCCACCGCTCAAGTTTTTGACCGGTTGATTCAGGTGGTTTAGTTTGATCTTGAGTTCTTCCACTTTCTTTTTCACAAGTGCGCGTTCTCTTCTCCGATTGACGAAAGACATCCGGCTGACGTTGTTTAAACTCGGAAGGATCACATTTTGCCCGACACTCAAGTCCATGAACAAACCCGTTTTTTTCCGGTCCTCGGTCGAAAAGCCAATGCCGTGTTGGATGGCGTTGGCGGGACTGCGGATGTGAACCTCCTCTCCTTGCACATACACCTTGCCTGCGTCTGGACGAATATCCCCGAAAATCGCCCGGACTAACTCTGTCCTCCCTGCTCCGATCAGCCCGGCAAAGCCGACAATTTCTCCTCTCCTTAAACGAAAGCTCACATTGTGAAAATAGGGCGCTTTGCTTAATTTTTCGACACGGAGAACTTCATTCCCAATACGATCCGGTTTTTCCGGGTACAGATTCTGAAGCTCCCGTCCAACCATTAGATTGGCGATGTCACGCTCCGTTACTTCATCAGTGTCACAGGTAGTCACAAGCTGACCGTCACGCAACACGGTCATGCGGTCGCAAACCCGTTTGATTTCAGACAAACGGTGCGAAATGTAGACGATCCCGACGCCTTGTTTTTTTAATTTTTCTATAAGTTGAAACAACTTGGACGCCTCGTATTCCGTCAGGACGGCCGTCGGTTCGTCCATAATAAGGATGTCAGCGTGAATTGAGAGCGCTTTGGCGATTTCAACGATTTGCTGTTCTCCGATGCTCAAGCTGTGGACATAAGCCTTAGGATTTAAATCTAAGCCAAGTTGGCCTAGTAATTGGACTGTCCCTTTGACCATGTGGTCGTAACTCAGCCACCCCTTTTTGTTCGGTTCTCTGCCTAAAAATATATTTTCTGCAACAGTCATATAGGGGACTAAGTTCAACTCTTGGTGAATGACGGAAATACCGAGCCGTTGTGAAACAGTCGGTGAATCAATGTACACTTTTTGACCGCGAAGAAGCACTTCTCCCTCTTCCGGCTCGTAGATTCCTGCCAGTATTTTCATCAACGTTGACTTTCCCGCGCCGTTCTCTCCAACGAGCGCATGTACTTCCCCTTCGCGCAAACGAAAATGGACATTATGTAAGACCGTGATCCCGTGAAATGACTTTGAGATCGCTTTCATCTCCAAAAGCACATTCCTTCCTCCCGCTACCACATTTATTTCTGTTAATTTGGTATTTAAACAAAGACTCTATTTCTACATTCACAATGATGCATTGATATACTTTTTGTTTATTTTATGCCCTTTTAATGAAAACATGAGCGTTTATTTTCCTGACACGCTAGGGATGGAAAGGCAATGACAGGCATATTCCACTCACTTGTAGGCTCCTTTCGGTTGTTTTGCCAGTTCCAACAACAGATCGTGGACTTCCGTGGCTTTGAGCTCTTCTGGAAGGTCGAGATCTTTGCCCGATACCACTAGAGACACCATATCCTCTTCTCCGCGCGGCGGTAGACCGTGGGAACCCCCAATCCGCTCAGGTTCGAGCGGTATGTTCCGCGTTTTCGGATCAACGAAAAGTTCAACGGGATCATAACCCGGTTTGCGGTGAATATCCACGGTGTAAGCAAACTCCGGCGCATATTTGTCATCCAACCACCAGTAATACACAAACCAGCTGTCCGGTTCAGCAATGGCAATTAAATCTCCTGCCCGTTCATGGTCAATCTGGTGTGCCCGTTTTTCCGCTTCCCCCCAAACTTCTGCTATACCAGGTGTGTCCCTTAGCAGCTGTTGAACAGCTGCGACGTCAGCGGTGTCGTTCACATAGATGTGCGCCAGTTGATGATCAGCCATGGCAAAGGCCCGGCACATCTCCAAATCCAAGAAATCCATCCCTTTTACTCTCTTAACGGCTATATAACCTTTCTCATTCAGCAACCGGTTAATGTACACGGGCCTTTGGACATTTTTAAATGCGTACTCCGACAAAAGGACAAGTCTCGTATCGTCCTTGAGCCCGCGCCGTTCCAATTCCTGTACGAATCGTCCGATTAACGTGTCAATGTCTTTTACGGACTGTCGTGCCCTCGTGCTGTCCGGCCCGAACCGCTGTGCATCGTAATCCATGTTCGGCAAGTAGACGAGGGATAAGCGCGGCCGGTATTCATCCAGTACATCCAGGGCCGCCTGAGCAATCCACTCGCTCGACTTAAGGGAAGCAAGGGGACCCCAAAACGCACCAAGATCAAATTCGCCGTACTTTTCTCGCAATCGTCCGTACAGATCACGGGGTTTGGAATCACACCACAAAATCATGTGATTTTCCAGATGTATCGGGGCAGGGGTTACGACGTAATCAGCAGTGGACAGCTTGCTGAATTGCCAAAACAAAATCGCCGTTGTCGCCTCGGGATCCTCTTTTTTCAGTTTTTCCCACAGTTTCTCCCCTTGAATCGGGACCATCGTCTGGTTCCACATTGTGATGTCCTTGTACGCTTGATCCGGTATCCCATTACACACAATGCCGTGCTCGCCCGGCGGTTTTCCGGTAATGTAGGTCGCCTGCATCGATCCGGTGACGGCAGGAAACACAGGTTTTACCTTTGCGTGACTTCCGTCTTTCAAGATGTTTTGTATATTGGGGGTGAGCTCAGTATCGTGTAACATTGCCGGAGTTAAACTGATGATGTCCAATACGACAACATGTTTTTTACTCATGCTCTCAACTCCTTTACAGATCTCATGTCACGGCAAACACGCGAGCGAAAAAAATGCCGAGCAACAACAACACCATAGTCGACCCGAAAGCAGCCCACCCGCCAAACGGCGTGGCGACCGCCGCATCCAAAAGAGGCAGTCCGATAACACACCGCCCGACCGCTTTCCGAATCCATTCGGCAGTTGGCATACGCAGTGCAGGTCCGACTGCCGAAAAGGTCCAAGCTAAAAATAGAACGACCGCTAACAGACTGGACACCGCGTGTGAGGAAAGATGAAACAAGGAGGCGCTTCCCAAAGCACATACACAGAGCGTAAATGCCATCAATCGCACGCGGCTAAGGTGAGTCCCTGCTCCTGTTTCTCCCTGTGACATGGCCGTGACTGAAAAAATGTACAAAAAGCCAAAGCCAGACAACCACCAGTATGGGGCGACTTGTTCCGCCACTAGACTGACACCTAACAGCAGATTAAGACCGCGGCAAATTCCCATTGTGAGCGGACCGGCTATGATCGAGTGCTTCGTATAACGGTCATAAAGTAACGCACACCCGACAATCATCACGGCAATGATCAGACTGACGTCGTTCACTAAAGCAGCCAGTCCCACCCCCGTTAGCCCGAGTGCCGCTCCTAACGAAAGGGCAGAGGAGCGGCTGATCCTTCCGGAAGGCAAAGGTCGCTCTGGGCGCTCCTTACAATCAAGTTCAAAGTCAAAATAATCGTTCATCACAATGCCCATCGCATACAGAGCAGCACTGGATAAAAGAAGGGCTGCAAGCTCTAACGAAAATGGGGAACTCGACGACAGTCCCACAGCCACCCACGCACCGGCTACAATATCTGCCATCGCCGAAAACAGATTCGGAAACCGGATCAACTCCAGATAGGAACGGATACGGGTCATAGCGCATCCATGATCTTCTTGACGTACTGATACGCTTCGCTGGCAGCCTTCATCGCCCGGTTCTCGTAAGGGTACAACTCAACAGTAATGAAACCATCGTACCCTGTCCGTTGAATCGTTTGCAAAACACGCGGAATATTAATAGCTCCCGTTCCTGGAATTAAATGTTGATGCACTCTGTCAGCAGCAATATCCTCTAAATGGTAGTGTTTCGTGTAAGGAAGCAGCTTCTCCACTAGCTCGACCGGGTCTTCACCTACACAGAAAAAATGGCCAACGTCAAAATTCAGTGCAACTGCCTCGGATGGAACGGCTTTTTTAAAAGCAATAAATTGATCGGAATTTTCGATGAGCAAATGCGGTTCCGGTTCGACTAGAATTGTCACACCCACTTTTTCAGCGTGGTCCGCCAATTCCTCCATCGCCGATATAAACAGGTGGTTGGCCCAGTCCACATCCACGCCGTCGATCGGACCGCCTGGTTCTGTCGAGAGAGTCTGAACTCCCAGTTGGACGGCCAAATCAATGCACTGATGGGTGTGGTCGATGCGCAGGCGTCGCTCCTTCTCGTCCGCCTCGATAAAAGACGGCCGCCAGTTGTCCCTTATGCCGTACAACATGAACGCGTTTAAGTTAGAAATCGACATACCGTGTTTTTTCAGCCGCTCGCGTATAGCGTTAATTCTCTCTTCTGTTACGTCCGGAGGAAAAGCGTGGGGGATGTCAGCCAGTATTTCTATACCCTCATACCCGATATCCGCCAAGCGGTCAATCGCCTCCAAGAGGTCGTACTTCTTAAACCCGTTGCTGCTGAAGGCGAGTTTCATAAAGAAACCGCCTCCAAGTCTTCCAACTTCAGTTTGCCAGACTGCTTGTAAAATTGAATTGGGTTGTCCCACACCAATTTTTGAATCTCCTCATCGGAATACCCCCTTAACCTCATGTCACGGCGCGCTTTCGCTACACTTAAGGGATCTGCCGGGCCCCAGTCCGCCGCCGAATTGATTAACATGCGGTCAGTGCCATACCTCTCTAAAATTTCTAATGCTCCTCCGACAGATATTTTGCCTGGGTACAGCGTCATGCCGATCCAACCACCGTACTCTACCGCTACGTCAATCGTGTCGTCGTTGTTATGGTCGAGCAAAACTTGTTGCGGATCTAAATCCATCTCCTTTAAAATTTCGATGGTCCGGATGGTGCCCTCCCGTTTATTCACGTGAGGGGTGTGTATCATCACTGGCATGCTCAGGTTTTTTGCCAGCTGAAGCTGTCTTCGCATGACTTCCTCTTCTGCATCCGTAATCTTGTCAAATCCGACTTCTCCGATGGCGACGCAGTGGTCGTGTTTCAAATACTCGGGCAATCCGTCGATCACTTGGTGGGCGATTTCCAAATTGTTGGCTTCTTTCGGATTCATGGCCAGACAACAGTAATGATCGATGCCGTACTTTTTGGCCCGTTCTGGCTCAAACGTCAATACGTGGTGAAAGTAATCAAAATGGGTTTCTGGATAACGCCGTTCGCTCCCTAGCCAAAATGCCGGCTCTACTATGACGCGCAGCCCTGCTGCGCTCATAGCTTCATAGTCGTCTACTGTCCTGGAATAGACGTGAATATGGGGGTCAAAATACTTCATTCACAATCTCTCCTTCTGTAGATTTAACCAGCGGTCGTAAAAAACTGATTGATCTTTCTGCAGCATTCACAGGTTCGTTTACATAGGTGTACAACTCGACCGTGATATAGCGATCGTAGCCGATATGTCTCAATTTCCCTATAATACTGTGAAAATCCATCGTGCCTTCCCCCGGAATGAGGTGATAGTGTTTCTGTCTGTCAATGTCTTCCAAATGCACATTCCAAATGCGGGGGCCCAATTTTTTCAATAGAATGTCTAAATCTTCGCCGATGACCTGGACATGTCCCACATCTAAATTTACTCCGAGTCTTGGAGACGCTACGACTTGCATCAATTCAAACAGTTCTTGGCCGTTCTCGATCAAAAGCCCCGGTTCATACTCAATCCCGATATTCACCTCGCGCTGTTCTGCATAGTCTACCAGTTCTTCTAATGATTCGCGCAAAAACTTCAATGCTTGCCGCGGCGGGTTCCCGGGAAGACACATTCCGCTCGTAATGCTGATGTTCGACGCTCCTAGAACGTTGGCCAGATCGATACAGCCTTTCGTGTAGTTAATTCGTTGACGCCTCACGTCCTGCGCGGCATTGCAAAGGGACGGTTCAAATGTCGGTTCCCCTGTCCGGTCGCGAAAGAATCCGGCTGCCGTGTTGCCGTTAATATTGGACACCTTTATGTCGTATCGCTCTAGCTGCCATTTCACATCAAGTACCCACGGCGCATCGTCCCTCGGTGGAAACGCGTGTGGGACATCGGCCAATATTTCAACCCCTTCGTAGCCGAGCCGGCCTACTGCCGCTACCGCTTCAGGCAATGTCATGTTCGTAAATGCATTCGTGCTAAAAGCGAGTTTCATCTGTCTCCCCCTTCTCTGAAATGAAATATCGGGGTCTACAGCTCTTATACCACTCTGTACTTCTTCTTGCTGTTTTTATTTTGTCTTGACGTTCTTATTAAAGCCAAACCGAGTACGGCTGGCGCCTGGATGTGAAAATCCCCCTGTGGCGGCGAGTTGTCACCGGCCACAGGGGCCCTGAAGCGACTACAGCCACTTATTGACGACGTAATCGGCATAGGCGTTTAATGTGCGGGACGCCTTTTCCGATATGAGCTCATTCTCTCGTTGGTAGTCGAGTAAAAGCTTAAAGTTTTGCATGTGTTTGACGACTTTTTCGGCATCGCCTCTGTCTTCATAGCGGGCCACTAACGTCAAGTGAACGTTCAGCTTGCGAGACGCTCCTTCGTCAGTGAAGGCTCCGTCTTCCTCAAACTGTTCCACAACCTTCTTCATATTTTCCGCAGTCGGGGGCAACTTGAAGATCACAACGCGGATGGAATCACTTGCTTCGACATTTCCTGCTGCATCAGTAGAGCGGAACCATATATCCGTCTCGCCTTCGTCGCTAATCAGCAGGGGTTCACTGTACGTTTCCCACGTCTCTCCATCAAAGCTGAACTCAGTTCTTGCGACGTCTGAATCTTCGTCCCCCGCGTCAAGGGTCAGCGTCACATCTGACGTATACCAGCCTTCTTCCCCTTTTTCACCGTCGAGGGAAGCGACCGTCACCGGCGCTGCCGTATCTTGAATGTCCAGTTCGTCGATGGCCCACCAATGCTCATCGGACGATCCTGTTTGGACAATTTTCACGTAACGAGCGACCACTTCATCAAATGTTTCCTCAATGACGACGTCCTCGTTTTGTTCTTTTTCAGCTACCGTCATCCATGCTTCCCCGTCCGTCGAGATCTGGATCTCATAGCCGCGGGGGTAGTTATCTTTGTGTGCCAGTGAATCAAACGTCACTGTGTCAATCGTTTTTTCCTCACCCATGTCGACCATGAACCACTGTCCGGGCGTCTGATGCCCGCCGGAGTCCCAACGAGTGTTAGGGTCACGGTCTACAACGTGCTGTTCATCGGAGGGATTGTCCTCGTCGTTCTCATCGCCGCGGTTTGAGGAAAACGTCCACTTCTCCGCGTTAACCGGTGGGGTGAAGATGTGTGCTTCGTGAATCGAAGCCCACCAGTGATTTTCCGGGTCGTCTTTCGTGTTGACGATCTTCACGTAACGGGCTTTAACCGGGTCGAACGTCTCATCGACGACCACATCCTCGTTCGACTCTTGAGCGACGACAGTCGTCCAGTTCTCCCCGTCTGTCGACACTTGAATGTCGTAGCCGCGGAACCAGTCTTGATGGTCTTCTGCGTTTTGATTCGATCCAAAGTCTATGTGCACCCGGTTGATGAGACGCGGACTGCCAAAGTCGATTTGATACCACATCCCCTCTTTCATCGGCGTCCCTGTCGTCCAGCGCGTGTCGAGATTACCGTCAACCGCGTTCTCGGGTACGTCCGATGAGTCGGAGTGGCTGGCAGACACATCCCAAGAGCTTCTGTCCAACGCCCCGATCAAACTTACAGGCGACGGCTCAGGGGACGGGACTTCCGGGTAGTCTCCTTCTGGAGGTGGATCGTCTCCTGGGAGTTGGAACTGAAACCAGTTCATGTTTTGCCCATCTGAGTTAAACACAATGTAAAGATCGTGTATCCCTTCCGGGACATATTCTAGTTCTGTACCGACGGTCGTCCAATTCTGCCATCCGCCGGTTGCAGGGTGCGTCACTGTGGCAATCGTTTCACCGTCAGGTGAATCTAAACGCACATCGAAATGAACACCTGCCGACTCGCTCGCCACCCGGAAGTACATCTGTTCAACATCTTCCAAACGGATGTGCTCATACTTGAGCCAGTCTCCTGCTTCCACATACCCGACGTTCTGGCCTCCGCCGTAATCGGAAGTCTCTTCTGTCTGAATGCCGAACATGTCATCGTAGTTTTCAGCCTGCATCCGTTTCTGATTGAAGACAATGACATCTTCCCCGGTCAGTGACGGAGCTCCGTCTCCCCCGCTGTCTTTTACCACCAGTTTCATTTGCCACCAAATGTTGTCACGGTAAGGGTCGTGTCCCGGCTCGTAGAGTGTAAAAGTGGCCTCACAACCCCGCTGGTAATTTTGCGGGTGTCCGTGGTCGTCGTGCAACAGGTCGAGCTGCCACTCCAAATCTTCACAAGCGATTTCACCGTCTTCTGCATCAGTGGCATATCCCGTAAATGTAAACGTATCGCCCATATCAAAGAATGTGGCGTCTGGCGGAGATGTAATTTCGACCTCAGGAGGCGTGTTTCCGACGACGATCGTCCTGTTCCAAGTAGCACTCCTGCCAGTGGAGTCCGTGACCACGAGAGTCACTCTGTATTCTCCGTTTTCCGTGTACGTATGGGTCGGATTGGCTTCTGTACTGGTGTTCCCGTCACCAAAATCCCAAGAGAACGAGATGTCGTCGCCATCTGGATCGTACGTTCCCTCAGTCGTGAATGATACTTCCAAGGGGGCGTAACCGGAAGTGACACTAGCTTTCGCTTGAATGACCGGGCTTCGCTCCAAAACGTCCCACGAGAATCTAAAAATTCCGGCGTACTCGTTTTCTTCCCACCAGCTGTTCCCGAACTGGGCCACGTACAAATTACCGTCCGGACCGACTTTAATGTCCATCGGCAGTTCCAGACCTTCGATAAAGTCCTCCACTTCCAGGAAGTTGCCCTCTTCATCAACTGTGACTAACTTCACCCAACCGCGGACAAAATCGTACGCCAACAATTTGCCGTCCATGAAATCTGGGAATCCACCTTCCCCTTCATGATAGTAGACAGGACCAGCAAAAGCAGATCGACCGCCAGATCCCCAAGGTTCTTTGTGTGTGTAAGGATAGAAAGCAGACGGCTTTTTCGTTTTAGCGAACGCTTCTTCGATGTCCTCAGCACTCATATCCGGGAACCGATCAGCATAATTGCTGTACGGTTTATCCCCGATACCGAGGGGCCAACCAAAATTTTGTCCCGGTTCCGTCACCGCATTAAATTCGTCGTAATCGTCTGTCGGGTGATCGGGACCGACGTCACCTTCGTAAATGACACCAGTCTTCTCGTCGATAGAAATGCGGAACGGGTTGCGGAAACCGTACGCGTAAATTTCAGGCAGAGCGTCGTCCCTTCCCACGAACGGATTGTCGTCGGGGATGGTTCCGTCCTTATTGAAGCGAAGAATACTGCCCCGTGGATCCATCAGATTTTGTGACGTTTCCATTGACAACGGTTGCGGTCCATTTGTCGGCTGATGATTGTCTCCTGACGTCAAATACAGTTTCCCATCCGGTCCGAACAAAAGGTGTCCTGCCTGGTGACAACAAGTCGCATCTGACTGCAGTGTGTACAGGACCTTTTCAGACGACCTGTCGACAGAGCCGTCTTCATACGTAAACCGCGA
>k87-14915_pt1 | contig 38135 bp, 33 predicted proteins | sample MGYA00084031_6733416 | MGnify analysis MGYA00084031
AAGGTCCTATGGGTGAATCCATCATCGGTAAGGCTGTAGATAAAGGTTTATTAGACATCAATGTCTCTAACTTCCGCGACTATTCAGATAATAAACATCAGACAGTAGACGACTATCCATATGGCGGAGGAGCAGGTATGTTGCTCAAAGTCCAGCCAATCTATGATAATATCCAAGCAATCGAACAAGCTGCACCTGATGTCAAGAAACGAGTCATCCTTCTTGATCCAGCTGGTAAACGATTCGATCAGAAAATGGCAGAAGAATTTTCACAGGAAGAACACCTGGTATTCATTTGTGGTCACTACGAGGGGTATGATGAACGTATCCGCACATTAGTGACAGATGAAGTTTCCTTAGGGGATTATGTCCTTACTGGGGGAGAATTAGGTGCGATGGTCATGATCGATGCAACAGTTCGGCTGTTGCCAGATGTGTTAGGCAATCAGACTTCTGCCCAAACCGATTCTTATTCAACTGGTCTATTAGAACATCCCCAATATACTCGTCCAGCAGAATATAAAGGGATGAAAGTACCAGAAGTACTGACAAATGGAAACCATAAATTGATTGAAGAATGGCAATTAAAAGAGTCGCTAAGAAGAACCTATCAACGCCGACCTGATCTCTTGGAAACACTTGAATGGACACCTCAAATGACGAAATTTTTAGAAGAGATCAAGAAAGAAGAGCAAGAAAAACCATCAGATGTAACCAAGTAACTTTTTCTAAAATCTTCTTTACAGTAGATTGATAGTATGTTAGTATTTTATGGTGAGTGCACAAGCACTTAACTATTACGATATTCCGCTGTGAGAGAAGCTCATAAGAATATTTGGAATAAGGAGAAGAAAACCATGAATCCATTAATCGAAGAATTAACAAAAGACCAATTACGTTCTGACATCCCAGCGTTCCGCCCTGGTGACACTGTGCGTGTTCACGCAAAAGTTGTCGAAGGTACTCGTGAACGTATCCAGTTATTTGAAGGTGTTGTTATCAAACGCCGCGGTGCTGGAATCAGCGAAACTTATATAGTACGTAAAGTTTCTAACGGAGTGGGCGTTGAGCGTACATTCCCATTGCACACACCACGTGTTGCAAAAATCGAAGTAGTTCGCTACGGTAAAGTACGTCGTGCAAAATTGTACTACCTACGTGCATTACACGGAAAAGCTGCTCGTATCAAAGAAATCCGTCGTTAATTATTGTTATCAGACAGAGAAAGAACCCTTGGCATTCAAGGGTTCTTTTTTTGTTCTTATCATGTAATGCGTTACTCTTGATTCAGTATTTTTTTAATTACTCGAATGGGCGAATAACTTATTAGGATGAGTCTATCGACAAATATTAGTAAAAAAAAGAGCCATATGATAATATCTTTCTTGAGAGTAACCGCTTTAATAAAAAATCCAGAATATTCTAACATAAATGGAGTATTCTTAGAATCAAAAGGAGAAAGAAGATGATTTATACTTATACGGAGCAAGAGAAAATGAAAGTTTTGGAGACATTTATGAAGGATGGTAAAGTAAAACAAGTACCAAGCGCAACAAAAAAGAAATACATCCTGCTGAAAGAAGTCTTGAAACGATTCGAACATGGAGTAATCTATACAGAAACAGAAGTCAATTCGATATTGATGGACGTATTTTCTAGTGCTGATTATGTCGAACAAAGGCGTTACCTAATCACATTCGGTTTTTTCAAAAGAAGTTCGGATGGTCGAGTGTATCAGTTGATGGAAAATGAACATTAGAAGTTTTGATTTATACTAATTGAAAAAACTTCAAGTATGCGGCGTAGAACCAACGCTGCATACTTTTTTGTTTTATTTAGTCATTCTTTAGTGTCAATTTTATATGTACGAATAACTTCAAATGCTCAAGTATACCTCCTAAAATTCATATTGGATACAATGTCCTTTTTTATGTTTTTATTCCTCTTTCAGCTTCCAAAATTAAGCAATACTTCAATTCATCAAGTTTTATCTTTTTTTTTCAATAGTCGTAAAAAAAGAGTATTTTTTATTTAAAAATAAAATCTTTCTATTAAAGGACAAGACTAAAATAATCTTAGAATAAAAAGAGAATAGAAATGAGCCAAACTTTCCATACATCAATAAAATAGTAAAAATTAAATTTTGAATAACGTCCACGTGCTTATTTGATAACGTTTTTTTATTGAGAGGAGGGATGAAAATGACCAAGAAAACTCAAAATAAAATCCAACGTATATGTCAAAAACATTTTGATTCTAGACTAAAAGCTGTATCTCGAAGAAAACACTTGCGTTCCATTGCAGTTTCGATAATCGTGATTCTTACTTTCTTAGGAAGTTTATCCAATATGAATGTAAACGTTTATACAGAAACGTCAAGTTTTGCTAACCAAACGACAGAGGAGACAAATAGTCCACCCCATTCTGAAATACAGTCAACAGAAAGTACCAATCAGTCTAGCAACAACGAGACAACCTCAACTACATCCTCGACTCAGCTGATTGATCCGACAGAAAAAGAAATTGCAGCAGCAAAAGCAGCAGGGGAAAAAGCTTATTCAGAAACAGGTAGAAGTCAGACATTCAGTGCTGTTGCGGCCACTACGAATTTCAACGGACATACCATACCAGATGGATATACAGTGATATATGCCAAAGATGGAGTCATTGTTGCGGTTAACGGAACGATGAGTGCGGATAAAACCATGTTACAAGGTGTTACCAAAGCAATCGCTTTTATTGATAACCGTCCAGATATCCATAATCTATTTATTGGCTCCACAGTAAATGGTACTACTACCACCTTCCCAAAAAGTATCTATATGGGGGTGGCTACCGCTGGAAATACGATCGATTCCGTTACACCCAATGCGGATAAAAGTTATTCTTTTACACCCTCAACATGGGGAGGGCTTCCTGCCGGAGGAGGTATGAGTACTTTTTCAATCGGTATACAGTTAGCAAATGATATCCCATTCACAGGGTACTCGATCAAAAATGGACAGATCGTTGATAACAAGGGGAATATTTCAGTTGTCCCAACCTATCAAGCAGCGACGGTTCAGGTCAATGCGAACCGGACAGGAACTTTTTCTTATACAGTCAATGGTGGAGCAGCAAAAATCGGTACGTATGGTACTGCACTATCTGGCATCCATGTGGGGGACAAAGTGGTTATTACTCCAACAGCAGTAACGGGCTATTCTTTTGCACAAACAAACAGTTCTTTCACAGCCCTAGAAAGTAACGTCGATACGGTGACCTATACAGGCAAACAAACACCAATCACTATTAAGTATCAAGACTATTTTGGACAGACGATTGCTCCTTCTAAAATAACGAATCTTACTTACGGAAGTGCTGCACAAGACCTGACGACTAATGTGCCTACTATCAGCGGATATACCTTTACAGCTGTTTCAGCAACAGAAACAAAGAACCAATCAGCAACGAATGTTTCAACTAGTTTAGATACAAATGGATATGTAATCGTAAAGGACGCAAATGGAAAACAGATTTCTGAAATCATCCTATATTATAAGACAAATGCAACAGTATCAATCATTGCAAATGGCAGTAAGTACTATGATGGTCTTTCTGTTGTACCGATCGTTAAATATATCTTTAATGATAAAACAGAATCAACATCCCTTTTAAACAATGATCTCAGTATTGATCAAATCACATGGAATCCAACTGATTTCAAAGCGTTGAATGAAAAGGGCGTTGAAGTAACTGCGCCTACTGAAATTGGAACCTATACGTCTTGGCAATTGACAAAAAGCGGACTAGCTAAACTAGCTGCCAAAACAAACTATTTATTTACTATCGTGCAGACATCTGATATCTATACGATCAAGCCAATCATCGGTACGGTAGAGCTCGTTGGCAGTAAGACATATGATGGAAAAGCAGGAATCCCGTCAATCCATGTCAAGCCAGCAGAAGGTGTCACCAGTTCGCTTACCCCAGTGCAAGTGACACTTAGCAACACGGACTACACAGTAGATGCACAATCAGCAAAAAACATGGTTAATGCTGGCAGCTATGCAATCAAATTAACGAAAAGCGGGATAGATAAAGTCAAAGCAGCAAATCCCAAGATGTCATTTACTGATATAGCTAACACATCAGGAACCTATACCATCAATAAAGCTGGTGCAGTGATTACTGTCGATGACGCTGTCTTTAATTATGATGCCCAAAGTCACTCGATTCCGGTTGGAAATGTCCACGTTACCGGTGTTGTCTCAGGTGAATCATTGGATTATACACTAACAGCTAACAGCCGGACAGATATCGGAACACAAATAGTAACGATTAGTTTAGGGGAAGGAACTGTACACAATAATTATTCGATTACCGCAACAGATACCGCTGAGTTGACGATCAATCCGACTCTCTTGCTTCCTTCGACAGGCGGGATAGGTCTACTGCCCTTTGTCTTTTTAGGAATAATCTTTATTTTTTCTGGCTTCTTTTATTTTATCCATCGTAAGAGAAAAGCAGGTGAACAGCGATGAAAAAAACAAAAAATGTACGTGTGGATAGGTTTGCTGTTCTCTTTTTTATCCTACTGGGATTTTTTATTGGTTCTCCGACTGTGTCAGCTAGAGAATCACCCATCACATTTACTTTGCATAATCGAATGTTCGAAAGCGAACAGATGCCAAGTATCAGTCAAAACGACGGAATGGATAGTCCAGATAACTTTCAGGAGGCAAAAGGGTTGAACGGTGTTACTTTCGCTATATATGATGTCTCGGATGAATTTTACAAGCTGCGGTCAGAAGGAAGTAGTGTAGAAGACGCACAAAGAAAACTAGCACAGAAAAGTGATAGTGGAAAAATACTGGCAGAAAGTGTAACAAAAACAGTAGACGGGGAAGAGGGCATTGCTTCTTTTCGTGTATCGGACAATGACGAGCAAGGTCGTGACGCTATTTACCGATTTGCGGAAATAAAATCTTCAGATCAAGTAAAAGAAAAATCAGCACCATTTGTCGTCGTGCTTCCTGTGACAGATTCATCTAATCATAAATTGACGACCATCCACTTGTATCCCAAGAGCGAACAAAAAATACCTGCTGCACTCACATTAACAAAAAAAGTAGAGAACAAGCAGACAGATTTTGCAGATGGGGATAAAGTACCTTATCTCATCACCACCACAATTCCGGAGAACATCAACGAGATAGGAACCTATACGATCAAAGATACAGCTGATCCTCAGTTGTGGCTAGAACCAGAAACAATTGATCTTTTGATTAGTGGAGAAAAGATTCATACATTTCATACACAAAAAACAAAACATGGTTTTGTATTATCAGATTCTGGAAAAGATCTCAGTTCGTTTGCTGGGAAAAAATTAACGATCCGTTACCAAATGACATTGAAAGAAAACAGTGAAAAAACGACATTTGACAACGAGGTACGTTTGACGACTGACAATCAAACAGTAGAAACACATCTTGCCATCCAAACAGGTGGCAAACAATTTGTCAAAGTAGATCGGCAAACGAAACAAAGACTGGCAGATGCTCAATTTTTAGTCAAAAGAGATAGCCAATATTTAGCGCAAGAAAATGGGATAAATTACTGGGTAGCCAAAGATGATCCGAGAGCAACGATTTTTACTTCCAGTAAAGATGGAACATTTTCTGTCCATGGTTTGTCTTTTGGAAGCTACGAACTAGTTGAGATCAAGCCGCCTAAAGGATATGTATGGAGTCCAGCACCAATTCTCTTTGAAGTTGAAGAAGGTAGTTATGATCCACTTCATCCTATACCATTGGAAATCATCAACGAACCAGAAGCAAATCGGACAAATAACGGAAAAACGCCAGTTCAGATGCAGACGAATGGCTCATCACATGAAAAAAGTGGAGGAAGCTTTCCAAAAACAAACGAAGAGATGCTTGGAATTTTTTCAATCTTAGGGTTGTTGCTAGTCCTTTCAACAGGGACAGCTTGGTTTTATAAAAAACAACAAAAAGGGAAACAATAGGAGGAAAATAAAATGAAAAACATCAAAACAAAAATATGGGCACTTCTAGGAACTACTATTATGTTGCTTCCTTTCATTCTCAGCCTAGGAACTGCAGATGTCTCTGCAGCCGTATCACCTACACCAGAAAATGTCACGGTTAATTTGCATAAATTGAAATTCACTTCAGCACCAGAAAATCAAATAAACAACGGAACGGAATTGACATTTCCGAATAGCGAACCATTGAATGGCGTAGAATTCAACGTATACGACATCACTGCTACGTACTATCCAAGTAAAGATACAGCAGTTCCAGCAGACGCTACACCCTTCGCAAGTGTAACGACTTCTGGTGAAGGATTAGCTAACTTGACTCTTCCAGGTAAATCTGATGGGAAAGATGCTGTATACGTCTTTGTAGAAACACCAAAACCTGGTGTCGAAATGTCGCCAAATATCGTGTTAAGCTTACCCTTTTACAACCCTGATTCATCAGACCCTGACAAACCTTTAGACACGATTCATCTATATGCTAAAAATGTCATCAAAGAAAGCAATATCAAAATCCAAAAAGCTGGGAACTTTTCAGGAGTAAATAAGTTATCAGGGGCGCAATTCCAGATCAAAAATTCAGACAATCAATTTGTGACTGGTTTTGATGAAAACACCGGTGTCGCTCTTTATGGTCCTGCCGAATCAGCATTGACATTCACAACTGATACTGAAGGATCCATCAGTGTCAATGGGTTACTAGACGGCAATTATACTTTAGTTGAAACAAAAGCACCAGATGGTTATCAATTGACCGATCCACAAAAAGAAACCTCATTTGTAGTAGAAAACGGAAAATTGCAACAAACAACCGGAATCATCCATGGCGCGGATGAAGCCGATCTTGGGAATCCAAACGGTGTAGTCAATCGGGAAAATACAACTACAGATAACACGATTACTGTAGAAAACGTCCAAAACTACGGTGATTTCCACTTCATCAAACAAGATGTGAACACGCAAGAAAAATTAGCCGGTGCAGAATTTTCTATTCTAAGAGCAAAAGATCCAACTGTTAAATTAATGAAAAAAATAGCAAACCTCACCTCAGGAGAATACCCATATGCTTGGTCAGATGAAGTCGCAGGTTCTGACTGGGAAGAAGTGAAATTGATTTCTGATTCAGAAGGGGAATTTTCAATCGAAGGGCTGAAACAAGGGGCATACTGCCTTCAAGAAACAAAAGCACCAGAAGGCTACGCATTACCTAAGAATGAAGCTGCGTACACTGAATTTACAGTAGATGATGATCCAACAACTTCTGATGAAACAACGATCGATAACCAACCTAAAGGAATCTTGCCTTCAACTGGTGGTATGGGGATCATCGTATTCATCTTGGTAGGTATTGCTTTAGTTGGAGGAGCAGTGATCTACTTCAAAAAACGCCATCAAGAAACAGAAGCTTAAACTATTGGAAACAGAAATCATACGATAAATAAATGACAGTGATTCAAATGGGGAGAAAGGTTGTGACAGAAGTGGTCGTGCTCTCGGTATTAAGTCAAATTTATGGGGAAATATGAGGAACTATTTTTCCGTTTGCTTCTCTAATACTCAGGTCAAGGCGCTGATTTCACAACCTCTTCTTTAAACGGTGTTCTCCTGCCAACTCCTCGGTCACAAGTCACAATATTCATCAGACATGAGAAGCTATTTTTTGAAATTGTTCCTTGTGACTCAGAGCTGAACGGCAGGCTCACGACCTCTTCATAGACATATTAGAAAATAGGTGGACATGATGAAAAAAAGCAGAATAAGAATACTGGACATCTTCATGGCAATCACTTTAGTCGTTGGGATCGGGATCTTTTCTTATCCTTTTATAGAAGATTCACTGAATGATTTTCTTGCCCAGCAAATGATCATCTATTATCAAAAGCAGGCATCGAGTAAGAATTCAGAGGAAATAAAAAAACAGCAGGAAAAAATGACAAAGAAAAACCAACAGTTGGCAGAGCAAAACGTATCACCAGGGATAGCTAGTTTCAACCAAGCAGTTGATGCAAAAGCATTAAAAGATTTACCTAGTAATGCCTTTTTTATGGAACATATGCTTGGAGTCATCGAAATCCCAAAAATCAATGTCAGCTTACCCATATTCGATCAGACAACGGAAATCTTTTTGCAAAAAGGAACGTCATTATTGGAAGGAAGTTCTTATCCGACTGGCGGGAAAAGCACCCATGCCGTTCTTTCTGGGCATCGTGGACTCCCAGAAGCAAAATTATTTACAGATTTGCCTAAGTTGAAAAAAGGAGACCAGTTTTTCATCCAGATCAATGGAAAGACATTGGCGTATCAAGTAGAAAAAATCCAAGTAGTCTTACCTGATGAAGTAGATTCTTTGAGTATCCAAAAAGGTAGGGACCTCGTGACTTTGCTTACCTGCACTCCATATATGGTCAATACACATCGACTGCTTGTGACGGGGCATCGTATTCCTTATCAAGCAAAAGAGGCAAAAAAAGCGATCCAAGGAATTGATCAATGGAAAAAATGGAAATTTATTACTTGGTTTATCGGTATACTACTTGGATCGATCGGCTTAGTTTGGCTACTCATCGCTTATTTAGATTCTTTGGCCATCGCTAAGCGAAACTATCCTTTATCTTTTTATGTAAAGAACAAAAACGGACGACCAATCGAAGGAATGGTCTTTTCTGTAAAAACGTTCAACGGCAAACACTATATTACTAGAGAAAAAGTTCCATTTGTGAAAGCTTCTGATGAATACGGACTAGTGAGATTTTCTGATTTAAAAGGCGGAAACTATCGCTTGCAACATGAGGAGATCCTACTTAAAATCCATGTAAAACATAAACATTCGAAACAGTTTTCAATGAAATTGAAAAAAGGAAGATACAAACTGCGAAAAGAAAAAGAGGTGTACTATTTGATTGAGAAAGAATGAATGAAGGTGTCCAAAAAGCAGAGGGAACAGACTAAATGAAAAAAGAGAGAAGCTGACGAAATGGACGTGTAAACTGCTATTTTTGGTTTACTATCTGGAACGCCAGCTTCTATTTTTTTATGTTTCAGAAGAATTTTATTACTCTAGTATAACTTTTGAATTAGTTTCCATAACATTTGGAGCAAGGGGTTAAACCACGAGCTTGAGCTTCGCTTAAAGTGGCAGGGGTATACGTACCATTTCCACATTTATGTGTATGGTATTTTGAACCGGTCGGTGTGACATAGACAGTTTGTTCATTATTTTGCTCAGGAGCTGCGGCTTGTGCCTGCTGAGAGGCCTGTTCAGCTGCTGCTTGCTGTCGCGCCTGTTCGGCTTGCTGCTGTGCGATTGCTTCTTGCCTCGCCTGTTCTGCTTGTTGCTGTGCGATTGCTTCTTGTTGCGCTTGTTCTGCTTGTTGTCGTGCAATTTCTTCTTGCTTTTTCCGTTCTTCTTCTGCTTCTTTTGCTTTGATCGTGGAATCAATTGCAGCAAGACGGTTTGTCAACTCTTGTTTGTTTTCAGGTAGCGCTTGGATAGCTGCTGAAGCAGTTGCATAGTTTTCTTTTGTAGGATTTGCTTCAGCTTGTGACAAAGCAGATTCTGCTTCTGTCACTTTTTTTTCTAGTGCAGCTTTTTCCGCTTTTTGTTTCTCTTCTTCTTTTTTCTTTTCAATTTGTTCTTGTTCTTTCGATGAATCTGCCGTACTTTCGGAGATCGCGGTGCTGCTGCTGGAAGCCTGAGCTGAACTTGTGCTTTGAGTAGTAGACGTGGTAGCACCACACCCGCTTAACAAACTTCCTGCGACCAAAAACAACGCAACTAATTTTTTCACTAAATTTCCTCCTTAAGTAAAAAACAACCGTTTTCAATAAATGTCCTTTTCAATTGTTTACTTACTTGTTATAATAATTGTGTTATGAATAGTGATTGAGGAAACTTAATCTAATCCCGTGTTGTTACACGGGATTTTTTGCTATAGTTCTGTTATTAAGTATGTAATAATAAAAAATGTATGTTATTTTATTATTAGATTATTGACATTTATATAATAAACGATTAAATGATTCATATCAAGAGAATGGTTAGGAAAAAAAGAGAAATAATAACAGGTTTATGCACCATTAACTGTTTTGCAGTGGGATATTTGTATCCGTTTTTTTCTTGTATGTAGTATAGTAAAGTAGATACAGAAGGAGAAAATATGCAGACTTTTTTAACAAAAGTTTCTCAAAAGAAAATCAAAATGATTCATTTACTGCTTGAAACGGATCGATGGTGTTCAATAGAAGAGCTACAAAACGAATTGAAGGTATCAAGTAAGTCTATCTTGAATTATCTAACAGATTTAGAAGAATTGTTCCAACAATATCCTGATAAGGTCATTTTGAAGAATGAGAATAATCGGCGCTTTTCTATGGAAAAGCAGGAGAACTTCCCAATCTACACTATTTATCTTCATTTCTACAGAAAATCATATAATTATCATTTGATTGAATTCATGTATCAACATCCTGAGAAAACTTTGGAAAATTATGCAGACGCTCAATATACGAGTGTATCCACAGTTTTTCGTTATGCGAAGTTATTAGTAAAGTACTTTGAAATGACGGACGTCAAAGAACAATCGCCGCCAGATAGAAGGAAATTAGCAGTTGAAAAAGCTGCCCTGCATCAAGTAATACGACCAGCCAAACGGAAACAGTGTCTCATGTTTTTGATTTGACTGGTCTTATTACCGCAGATGCAAGCTTTTGCCACACCTCTTTCTTGTCATTTACAGAATTACAGAAGCAAATATCAATGCTGCAAGCTTTCCTTTAATGCTGTAACACCAGTAAGAGTTGTCAAGACCAGCAGACTGACTAGGTAAATACCGCTCAAAAACAAGATTACGGCAGTTAAACTATAATGATCCATCAAGAAACCGATGACGATAGAAGAAAACCCACCAACAGCTCGTCCAAGATTCATAATGAAATTATTCGCCGTCGCGCGGATCTCTGTTGGATACAAACTACTAATCACTGCACCATATCCACCATACATGCCATTGATAAAGTAGCCGACTATCACAGCGGCTGCTACCAAACTCCACTGGCTATGGGCTAACACAAGTAGATAGACAGATAAGGATGAACAAATCAAAAACAGAGAAAAGGCTAGTTTAGGCCCCACTTTATCCATGATCATGCCAAAAGTCATCATCCCCAAAGACATGCCTAAAATAGTACTGACCATCCACAATGAAGATCCAGAAACCGAAAGTCCTAATCGATCTTGCATAATCGAAGGCAGCCAATTCATTAACCCAAAATAGCCGGCGATTTGGACAGTCACCATGATACTAAGGCCACATGTTTGCCAAGCAAGATGTTTTGATTCAAACAGTCTGCTAAGTTTGGTTTTCTTTTCGACGGATTGTGCAGATTTGAATTCCTTTGGTTCAGTCAAGCCGCGACGAATGAACAAGACCATCAACACCGGCAGTACACCTACGACATACAACATCTTCCAACCAAACGTTGGAATGATCACAGCGGCTAAAATCGCAGCCAAAGCCGCACCGACCTGCGCACCAATACCAGCAACCGAAGAAGCTCGTCCAATTTGTTTTTTTGAAAAACTTTCGGAAATCAAGGACATACATGCCCCATATTCTCCTCCCGCTCCTACACCTGCGATAAAGCGAAAGAGATAAACCAAGTAGATGTTTGAAGCAAAATACATCAATAAAGAAGCAATCGAAAACAGAAGGACCGTTTGAGAAAATACTTTCACACGTCCACATTTATCAGCTATGATGCCAAAAAAAATACCTCCAATGAGCATCCCCAAATTAGTGATCGTTGAAATGAAACCCGCTTGCGTACCACTAATATGAAAAGAAGCAATCATTGAAGATAATGAAAAAGCTAAAAACATAATATCCATATTCTCTAAAGCAATTCCCGCCGATGTCGATAATAATACCTTTCGCTGATACGTTGTCATTTTTATACCCCTTTTCCTAAAATTTCCCTAAATTGTTAAAAGTATATCCAAAAAAGAATAAAAAAACAAGACTTTTTTATTTGAAATAATACACAAACAACCGATATAGATAATCCAGCCTAGTTTTAATAGAAATGAGTATTGACTTGGAGTACACTTAAAGTTGTAGAATAAATAAAATACATAAGTAAAGTGGCAAGAAATTAAGAGAAAGAGTGATCAGATGAATATCAAACAAGTCAGTGAAGAAAAGGGCATTTCGGCCGATACATTGCGCTATTATGAACGAATCGGGTTGATTCCACCAGTTAATCGGACAAAAGGCGGAATCCGTGATTATACAGAAGAAGACCTAAAATGGGTCGACTTTACGATCTGTATGCGAAATGCCGGATTATCGATCGAGTCTTTGATTGAATATATTCGCCTATCTAGCGAAGGAGAAGCAACTGTATTTGAGCGGCGTAAGCTTTTGATTGAAGAAAGTGAACTTTTGACGAAAAAAATTGCTGAAATGCAAGAATGTTTGGAACGTTTACAAGGAAAAATCAAGAAATATGATCGTGTGTTATCTAGAAATAAAATAGAATGTATCAAGTAAAAAATCAAGGAGCATCGCTATGGAGTTACGCTTACTAAAATATTTTTGGACAATTGCAGAAGAAGGAACAATCTCTCAAGCCGCAGAAGTTCTACATCTTACACAACCAACCTTAAGCCGACAACTGAAGGAGCTAGAAGAGGAACTAGGAACAGAGCTATTTGTACGTGAAAACCGCAAAATGATCTTGACAGAAGCAGGTTATTTTCTAAAAAGCCGGGCAGAAGAAATTTTAGATTTAACAAATCAAACCACTCAAGAATTCGAGAACAGAAAAAAACAATTATTCAGCGGACGATTTACGATTGGCTGTGTGGAAGCTGATAATTCGAATACATTGGCACTATTACTAGAAAAGCTGATCCGTGATTATCCCAACGTTCAATTTCATATCCACAGTGGAACAAGTGATGATATCACGGAGCGACTAGAAAAAGGCCTGTTAGATTTAGCGATTTTGCTAGATCCAGTAGATACAGAGAAATACGAAACGATTTTGTTACCAAGAAAGGAAAAATGGGGATTGCTCATTTCAGAAAATTCTGTTTTAGCAAAAAAAGACGCGATAACAAAAGAAGACTTTGCGAATGTACCTCTTTTAATCTCAAAGCGTCCAGAAATACAGCGAATGTTTGCTGACTGGTTAGGCATAAAAAAGGAGCAGTTGCTGATCACAGGAACGTACAATTTGATTTTCAATGTATTTGCGCTAATTGAGAATCAGGTAGGCGCTGCTTTAGTCATAGAAGGTGCTGTAAGTCATCATTCAAAGCGAGTGACATTCGTTCCGCTTGACCCAATGATTGAAACGAACTGCATGCTAGTCTGGAAAAAGAATCGGATTTTATCCCCTGTAGTCAATGAATTGATTCACCGTTTCAAAGAAGCTTTTGAACAGTAATAAGTATCTCTAATCGAAGAAAATTCAATAAGAAAGCAAGATGTATGACAGTCTTGCTTTCTTATTTTTTCATTTTTAAATCAAAAAAAATAAAGAGATTTACACAACTTGTTAAATAAGCGCTTACAAATAAAAAAAGAACGGAAATGAATCAGCTATAATAACCGTTGTTCTGGATTGTAATCATTACAAAGAAATGAAGATTATAACTTTGGAGGTGTTCGAAAAGAAAAATGGGAGGAGCTTTCATGAAAAGATTTAGAAAATGTTTGACATTGGTTTTTGTGTTGAGCTGCTTGATACAACTTTCTGCTTTCAACCAAGTAGTGTTTGCTGCAAGTGAAAAAAGTAGTGTAGGTATCACTTTTGAAGGAAGTGTTCCGCAAAGCTCAACCGATCCATCCGTACCATCCTCGCAAGATGCCGATCAATCGGCAGATCAATCCAGACCAAAGAAATACCCGAAAACCAACGAGATTCAGCAATCATTTATTACTTGGGGTGGAGTATTTCTTTTAGTAATCAGTTTGTTTTTAATATTTTGGAAAAGAAAGAGGAATAGAGAATGAAAAAAACAATTTTAGCTGCAGCATTAATTAGTACAACACTTTTGGCAGGAACATTATCTGTACATGCAGATGATCTAAATGGAAAAAGCACTGCAAAGATCGGTTTGACGACACAAGATCCAGATCATCCTGTAGGTCCGATCAATCCAATCGACCCTGATGATAATCCTCCTTCAAATGATCCAACTGGAAATACTGGGGACTTGCGTATCGATTATATCTCAAACATCGACTTTGGCACTCAAACGATTTCTGGAAAAACAGAAACATATACTGCCCAAAAACCAGCACTAAGAACTGAAGCGCAGATTTCAGATTTACGAGGAACTGGTGCTGGCTGGAATTTGCAAGTTAATTACGCTACAGAAAAACCAGGATTTACTTCAGAAGACAAAACATTGAATGGTGCAGAACTCACATTACCTATCGGAACTCCTAAAACGGTTGCCGATAACAGTTCTGCAGCTCCTGCTACAAACGAAGTAGTAGTCAATAATGCCGCACAAAACATTATGACAGCGGCTGCTAACGCTGGTTTAGGAACATGGGCGGATGAAATGGATACAGCAAATGTTTCGCTTAAAGTCCCATCAGGTAACTTGGTGGGTGATTACACAGCTACACTTGTCTGGACTTTGTCAGACGCACCAGCTTAATTAAACATTTATGATGAAAGAATAAGGAGAGAATAACAACGATGAAAAAACAAGTATTCTACACATTAGCAGCGACAGTATTGCTATCAAGCTCATTATTAAGCACATTGACAGTTCAAGCAGATGAAACAGAGCCAACCAAAGATTCAGCTACTTCTACAGCAAAAATCACCTTTACAGGTGGAAATGATGATCCAGTTGATCCATTGATTCCAGATAATCCTGACGACCATGGAACAGGCGATCATGGACCATTATCAATTGACCATGTATCTGATATCACTTTCGGTACACAAGAGATCTCAGCAAGTGAGCAAGTTTATCATGCAGAAAATACAGAAGCTAATGTCCAAATCACTGATAAACGAGGGGTAGAAGGTGGCTGGATATTAACAGCAGCAGCTTCTCATTTTACAGCGGAAGATCATTCAGAATTAAAAGGTGCGGAATTATCATTCAATGGTGGGAAAATCCAAACAACTTCAGATAACACTAGCGAAAACCCAACAGCACATGATGTGGTTTTTGACAATACGGAAGCAAAACCAGTAATGACCGCCGACAGTTTGCAAGGACAAGGTTCATGGGTAGACGTCTTCCAAGGGACTAATGGAGACAATGACAAAATACAATTAAAAGTGCCTTCAGGTTCTGTTGAAGCAAAAGAATACACGGCAACGATCACTTGGACACTCACAGCAGGCCCAACTGCTTAGAATGGAGAGAAAAATGAACAAACTTCAATCATTGTTTGTTGCTGCTCTTAGTTTATTAAGTATTGTAGTGATGCCATTGACGACATACGCTGATTCAAATGAATCAGCGTATAGCGTCAATGCAAATATTCCCGACTTTCAAAAAAATAAAAACGTTTCTTACTTTGATTTGCAATTAGATCCAAATCAAAAAAAAGAGATTTCAATCCATTTAGCTAACTCAGCAAAAGAAAAAGCAATTTTTAACGTAGATGTTAATAATGCTGCCACAAACAGTAACGGGGTCATTGACTACGGACAAACAGATTTGAAGAAAGATCCGTCTGCTAAATATGTATTGAATCAGCTAGTCACTCCTAAAAATCAAGAAATCGAATTACAAGCTGGTGAATCCAAAGATGTGACTTTCCAAGTTCAAATGCCAAAAGATCATTTTAAAGGCATCATTCTTGGTGGAATACACATCAGTAAAAAAGATAATGTGAGTGAAAAAGTAGACGGAACAGCAATCCGTAATAAATATGCGTACGTGATCGGTGTGAAACTGCAAAACGATACAGCTGCCGTCACACCCGATTTGAAACTGAACTCAGCAAAAGCTGGTCTGCAAAATTCCTATACGACTGTGTTTGCTAATGTGCAAAATCCAACACCTGGAATCATCAGCAAAGTTAATTTTGATGCGAAAATCACGAAAAAAGGGTCAAAAGATGTTCTTTATGAAACAAAAAAGGAGAATATGTCGATTGCCCCTAATACGAACTTTGACTTTCCAATCAGTTTGAATAAGGAGAAAATCGAAGCTGGAGATTATACGGTGACGATCGATGCCAACGAAGGGAATACAGATAAAACATGGCATCTGACAACTGATTTTACGATCCAGTCAGAAAAAGCCAAAAAGATCAACAAAGAAGCAGTGACAGAAGACAAAGGAATCCCATATCTCCCAGCTATCATCACAGTCGGAATCTTGTTATTATTGATCATCGCATTTTTAAGTTACAAATTACTTAAACAAAAAAAGTAGGTGAGTCTTTCAAGTGAAATTGAATCAGCCACTAAATAAATTATATGTGTTAGGTTTGTTTTTTTTATGTGTTTTTGGAAGCATTTGTTTTCTCGCCGTTGATGTTTCGGCAGCTGATTATACAGAAATTAGCGAAGGGCCAATTCTTGGGGGGCATGTTGAAGCATCGATTTCTTACAAAAAAGATCATTCGCCTAATTATACAGCAGTTGGAGATACGGTAACGGTTACGACCACTTTAGAAAAGTTGGATGATGGTGCTTTGCCCGATCAGTATAAACAATCTTCTGTTTTTATGCTGTTTCCGGATAAAACACAAGGTCTGCAATTACAGGGAGAACCTGAATTTAGATATGAAGTAGCAGGGATACAAGATACAGGAAGATTTGTTGAAACAACTAAAGAATTACATGTTAGTCTATTGACGTCTTTTAATTTGTTAGCTAACTATGAACACAGTGATCCACTGACTTATGATGGACGAATGACAGAAATCCCAATTACTACTGAATATGATGACGGTCCTTACGAGGATGAATATGCGTTATCAAACTTGTTGGTTTTAAAAGGTTCTAAAGTCATTTTAAGTTATAAAGCAACTGTAACAGAAGAAGCTTTGAAGAACGATAAATTTATGCTTCATGCCGCTGTTTATGATAGTAAAGCCGGTGATTTTGATTGGGCTCATTTTCTCACAGCATCTATGCCAAGTATCCAAAATTTAGGGATCTCATTTGACGAAGCTACTAAAGACAAAAAAATCGATATAAAAGACGATTCTTCTTATCAAACTACTTTAACCGGTTCTTGGGCTGGTGCAAAAGACGATATCCATCCTGTATTGACGATTGATGGTAAAGAAGTGCCTATTCCAGATGGTAGTTTTAAAGAAGACGGCACATTTGAAATCCCAGTTGACTTGAAGAATGTAGGGAATATTGGAACAAATAATGTCCATATCAAAATTTCTGATAGTAATGGACAAGTTGCGGAAGACGATGCAGTCATTACACTTGTCCAAGCATTGGTTCCACCAGAAATCAAACTTTCTGATTCTTTGGCAAATGCCTCGGTCAGTGTGTTTCCAACAGATCAGTCATTGACGATCGATGGGGAATGGAAAGATAAAGATAGCAATGCTGTGTCTTTATTTTATAAGCTGAATGGGCAAGAAAGAGTCTTGCAAGACAATGTCAGCAATACAGCAAAAGACTCATGGCTTCCATTCTCACAAGAGATCCCTCTCGCTGATCTTAACACTGGTGATAATCAAGTAGAAGTTTATGCCAAAGATGCAGAAGGTCAGTTATCTAATCATGAAAGTTTTAAAATCATATTGAATCAAGGAAACGTCAGCTTTAAATCGATCGATCCGGAGATCCAATTCAAAAACATGGTTATTTCCGGTACCACTGTTTATTCTTCACCACAAGCAACTGTTGGGGTAGTTGTAGAAGATACGACAGGAATTCCGAAAGATTGGCAGCTTAAAGTCAAACAGACCACATCTTTTTCTGACGGAACAAGAGATTTACCTGGGCAATTGACCTATCTGAATGGGGAAGAAAAGCTGTCAATCAATGATAGCTCAGCAGTGGGCTTGCCAGTCGTTCAAAACAATGCTACGGATTATTCTCTGCAACAAGATGCGAACCATCAATTCCAGTTAGCTGTTTCACCAGGCGCTTATACTGGTGAATATCAGTCACAGTTGGAATGGACGATCGAAAGAGCACCATAAAAAAATAAGAAGGGGAAACGTGGCTGTTTTTCCTTCTTATTTTTGTTATGATAGGGGCGAAAGGGTGGAGTTAGTTGATGGAGTCAATCATGTTTGTTTTCATTGCTTATCTAAATTTGTTTATTTGGATGAGTCTGTTGTTTAAAGGAACGTCAAAATGGCGATTCCTCTTGTTTTATTTGGGGCTAATGATAGCTAATATGTTCTTTGTTCCATACACATTCGTTTTCTTTGCAATCGCTTATGCTGCAATGTGTTGGTTTTTATATCTTTTGGTAGAAAATATTTTTTTATCGTTCCTGTTACAGAATTTTTTATTGAATGTGGTAGGTATTTCCTTTTTCTTAGCAATCGATATCCCAAGGTATTTGGGATTTTATACTAGTTATTTGAATCTTTCAGTAGAATTAGTACTAGCAGCTAGTTTATTTTTGCTGATCAGAAAAGCAGATCAAAAGTATGATATATTCGATTATTTTAGTGGCTATACGAAAAAACTGAAAGGCTTGACGATTTTATCTGTTGTGATTTATGTACTGATTTACATCTTTCATTTAGGTATTAGTTTTTACTCGTTGGATTATATCCTTACTTCGATCATCACGCTTTTATATAGTATTTTTTATACTGCTTTTTTTATTGTCTTTATTATATATAAGAAAAAGTTCCAAGTGATCGAACTTTATTTGAAAGACAATCAGGAAACAAAAGAATACTACGAGAAATTAGATGATTTCCGTCATGATTATTTGAATTATATTTCTGCGCTGGAATACAGCTTGGTGAATGACAGTCAGGAGAATTCTATCAAACTATTGACGCATTTAAAGGACTATTCTTTAGAAGCAATCGATGATGCGAGACACAATCCCTTGAAGCGAATCAGTGATCCGGCAGTACGCGGGCTTTTTTATCATTTTATGGAAAGAGCCAATCAGTCTGGCATTTCTTATGATATCCAAGTTCTGAATATCATCAATAATATCAAGGCAGATTATATCGATGTTCTTCGTCTTTTATCTATTGCACTGAATAATGCCATTGAACATTGTGATGAAACAAGAAAAGAAGAGCCGATCAGTATTACGATCAATCAAACAAAGGAGCGGTTTTATTTCAAAATCGAGAATCCTGCTGATATGTCCTCAACAAGCTTAGCTAAATTGATGAAAAGAGGAAGCTCAACGAAAAAAAATGGGGGACTCGGTCTTTATAACTTTTCGAAAATCACGGATAAATATCTGAATGCCAACTATGGAATCAAATATTTAAAACGTACGAAAATGTTTGTCTTGGAATTGGCGATTTATGAGAAGTCAATCAGTAAAACTGTATGAATAGTTAGCAAAGTGGAATAAGGAAGTTAAAAACGGGCAGGACAGACATGTCCTACCCGTTTGTTTGTTTTAGTTGGTCAATGTGGCGTAATAATTTTTTTACACTAGAAGAACTTAAAAGAAGTGTATCTTTATTTTTGAAATGGACTTCCATCATTTGTTTATCTACTTCTTTGATATTGAATGGATTGATAGAAAAACTTTTCAGATCATTAAAGAAATGATAGTCTTGGAATTTTTGTTTGATATTTTTCATTTTATCATGAATAACAAAGTTCTCATTTGTTCCATAAAATTCCAAGGTGGAGCGAGAACCATTGATCGTTGAGATATAATTGACTTCATCTGGCGCAATCAAAAAGACCCTTGTGGCGCCTTGCAGTTCAATGATAGAGGAAGATTGTTTTTGAGCTTCCAATTTTTCTAAAAGTAGCTGTTTCAATGATTGTGCAACTTCTTCTAAGTTTGATTTATCAAGATAGCGATCTGGGCGAATCTGCTGATTAATGATTTCTAATCCGCGTGTATTATCGTTTGATAGAAAAATAATCGAGCATTCTGGATTCTTGTTCCGTATTTTTTTAGCAAAATCAATGCCACTATGCAATGTTTTTAAATCAATGTCGATAATAAATAAATCAGAAGAAGAAAAGACCAGTGTATCTAAACGCTTATAAATCGTTTCCAACTCGCTGCTCGGGTATATTTGAAGAGAGAGGGCACTCAACTCTTTATGTTTTAGTAATTCTTTCTTCAATAATTCCTGATGAAACAAGTTATCTTCAATGTAGTAGATTTTCATGGTTCGATTCCCCTAAGACAGATTTCATTACGATTAGTATAACAGATTTTTTCTATAAATTTCATCATATAAATGATATTTGTTTTTTTATTAATCAGAAAATATGCACTTTTATCGTTTTAATGGACGGAATAAGCATAATGTTGATCGCGGTATTCTCTTGGCGTAAGGGAAGTTGTTTTTTTAAAGACCTGAATAAAATGGCTTTGACTTGCAAATGAAAGCAATACGCTGATTTCTTTATAGCTCTTGTCCGTAAAAAGCAACAAATGTTTACTTTCGTTGATCTTCCGTTCTTGGATATAGGAATGGATCGTTTGGCCCATTTCTTTTTTGAATAAAGCAGAAAGATGTGTTTTGTGCTTGTCAAATGTCTCAGCCAGCTCGTCAAGCGTTACACGGTCGTAAATATGGCTGTCTATATAATTGATTAGTTGTTTGACTAGCATGGATTTATCGGCTAGAGGTTGCTGATGGATCAGTTCCATGAAACGATAAGTCGCCTCTTTCATATAAGTGTGCCATTCATTAGAAGAATGGATACGGAACAAGCCTTGGATCAAGGCATCTGATAAACTAAAGGCCTGATTGATTGGGACTCCTTCGTCAATACTGATACGTGTCAGTATGGCAACAAAAGCAGAGAATTTCAGCTTCAAACCTTCTAATTCATTTTCGGATAACTCGACATGATACGTTTCTTGCATCTTTTTGAATAACCAATCGATCTTTTCTGGCTGATTCCGTTTGATGTATTCTGTGTATCGAAGCTCAAATTGATAAGAATCAAAAGTGGCTTCTTGCATCCGCCGGTCATATAAACTGTCCTCCAATCGCTGATCTGTGGTAGAGCGCTGCTTGATTTCTTTTTGGTAAATCCAGTGCAATTCCTCTTTTTTCAACAATTTGTGTGTTAGAAAAGCATAGGCAAGCTGAACGAATTCTTCAAATGCTGCAGTTGTTTCTTTCGTATAGTGAATACCGTAGTGATAGACATGGCCTTTGAATAGAAATGTATCGGGAGATTCTCCAATCATGCCGCAAGGGCCGATCAACAAGGAATAGGGTTTGCTGTCTGTCATAAAATCAAGCTTAGCAAACATAAAAGGAAAGTGATTAAATAAACATACGGGCTGATGTTCTTTCGGTGAAATGAATGTCTCCATGATAGGACGTATATCCCATGAAATCTCCGGATGGCAAACTTTGCCGCTTGAATCAAATAAAACCATGGGAATCAGATATTTTTTGTATAACAAATCCATTATTTTAGAAATCGCTGTCTGTTTCAATTATTTTCCTCCTGTCTATCCTTTTTCTTCCATTGTAACGCAAAAATAACATATTGAATATTAAATTTTTCAGGTATTTTCCTTCTATTTTTATATAAAGTCTTCTTTTGTTGTATAACAAAGAAAATTTTATCGTTATAATTAAAAATGTAAAAACGGTTACAAAAAAGGAGAAACTAATGGATGAAAAACAATTAAAGCAACTAGCCGATTCCTTGACAATAAAAGAAAAAATCGCACAAACAGTCCAGTTGAACGGCGACTTGTTTACTGATAGTGATGTGATGAATACTGGACCAACAAAGGAGTTAGGTTTTCCTGATGATTTTGATTTAAGTCAGATTGGTTCCATTTATAATATCAATGAACCCGAAAAGCTAAAAAAAATCCAAACAAAAATAATGGAAGAAAGTAGTAAAAAAATCCCGCTCCTCTTTATGTCAGATGTTATTTATGGTTTTCGCACCATTTTTCCTATCCCACTAGCACAAGCGGGATCGTATGATTTTGATTTGATCCAAAAAGCTGCACAAGAAACAGCAAAAGAAAGTTACTTAAGCGGATTACATGTTCTATTTTCACCCATGCTTGATTTAGTAAGAGATCCTCGTTGGGGACGGGTGATGGAGTCTCCAGGAGAGGATGTATATACTGCAAAAGAGTTTGCTAAACACGCTGTCCAAGGATACCAAGGAGACAATCTCCAATTGATTGACAAATACCGTGTTGGTGCATGTATCAAGCATTTTGCAGGATATGGTGCCCCAGAAGCTGGAAGGGAATACAATACCGTCGATATGTCCAACCAACGTCTTTTAAATGAATACCTTGCTCCTTATCAAGCGGCAGTTGAAGCCAACTGTTTACTAGTCATGACCGCATTCAATGTGTTGAATGGTGTGCCTTCTACCGGTAATCGCTGGCTGAACCGGGAGATTCTTCGAAAGAGATTCGGCTTTAACGGTGTACTGGTCTCTGATTATGCGGCTATTGAAGAGTTGCAAGTACATGGCTACACGAAAGATCAAGCAGACTCAGCTAAAAAGGCGTTAGAAGCCGGTGTGGATTTGGATATGATGACGTCTGTCTATGCCAATTCTTTAGAAAAATTAGCAGAAGAAAACAAAGAAATCTTACAATTGTTGGATGAGGCAGTATGGCGAATCTTAGTCTTGAAGAACAAACTTGGATTATTTGAAGATCCGTATCGAGGACTCGAAGAAGAGAACACAGGAGAAATCTTGACGGAAGAATCGAAAGAAGTAGCAGTCAAGCTAGTCGAAAAGAGTTGTGTCCTCTTGAAGAATGACGACACACTACCATTAAAAAAACATCAGAAAATCGCAGTTATCGGACCTTACGGCAAAAGTCGCCTGACAATTGGGTTCTGGGCCTCTGTAAGTGGTAAACCACAAGATAGTATCCCACTCAAAGATGGACTAGAACAGCATTTTTCAAAAGAACAGCTGCTATTTGCAAAAGGATTCAACCTATTTGATTCCTATGAACCATTTGGACCGTTAAAAGCCGGAATTGAACAACTGAATGGAACGATTGAGGACGAGGAAACGTTAATCCAAGAAGCATTGGAAACTGCTGAAAAATCTGACGTGATTTTGCTGACGATTGGTGAACAATTTTTAGAAAGTGGAGAAGGAGCTTCTAAAACCAACCTTCGATTACCTGAAAAGCAAAAACGTTTGATCAAAGCGTTAGCAGCGTTGGATAAACCAATCGTAGGGATTTTATATACCGGACGTCCGCTGGTCCTAACAGAGATCGAACCTTATTTTTCTAGTTTGCTGCTCGTTTGGTATCCTGGAACGATGGGAGGCATCGGTATTGCTAATCTTCTTGCAGGGGAAGCAGTGCCAAGTGCTCGACTTAGTATGACATTCCCACGGAGTGAGGGGCAGATCCCAATCTATTATGCACATGCTTCAACTGGCCGACCTTTAGAAATAAGTACGCATTCGACCCGTTTTGTGTCTAAGTATATTGATGAATCCAATGAGCCGCTGTTTGCATTTGGTGCCGGGAAAACATATGGAAAAGTCGAAGCAAACTGGCAGGAGATACAGGATCAAGAAGAACAGCTGCAATTTGTTTATGAAGCAGTTAATCATTCAGCAATACCAATAGAAACAGTTATCCACATTTATGTAAAAGACAAGACAGCCTCTATTGTGCAACCAGTCAAACGGTTGATTGCGAGTCAAGTCGTTTCCATACACGCAGATGAGAAAAAATTGATTAACTATACAGTATCAAAAGAAGCACTTATGTTTTATAACAATCAAGGGGGAAAAATTTGGGAGTCTGGCGAATTTACTTTTTCTCTCTCGACAGTAGATTCAGAAGAGGACCGTACAATTCAATTATAAAAAAGGAGAAGAAAGATGGAAAAATTAGAACAGTTTTTAAGCAGCAGACTATTGCCGATGTCGGAGAAATTACAAAAGAACAAAGTGTTAGCCGCATTGATGGAAGGGTTTATCCGAACAAGCCCAATTACATTAGGGATTGCCTTCATTACGATTATTGGAAATTTCCCATTTCCTGGCTGGATCGATTTTTTGAAAAATGTGGGGATTTTTCCTCATGTGGAAGCAATCACTAATGGTGCTACAGGTGTTTTCTCGTTGTATGTCGTATACAGTTTAGCTTTCTCTTATGCAAAACAATTAGGGACTAATGAACGGAATGCATCCATCATCTCTTTGGCAAGTTTCATTATGCTGATGCCGCAATCCGTTATGACAACTGTCACACAAGATGGGAAAGCAGTCGAACAAGCTGTCGGTGCGTTGCGATTGGATTATCTGGGCGGTCAAGGATTGTTTATCGGTATGCTTGTCGCTTTGCTCATTACCCGTTTTTATGCCTTCTTAGCTAAGAAAAATATTATGATCAAATTACCGGAAAGTGTGCCGCCGATGGTCACACAATCTTTGTCACCAGTATTTGTCGTTACGATCATTTTTGTTGTTGTATTTGCTTTGCGAGTATTATTTGGATTAACACAGTCAGGAACGATTTTCCAATTCTTTATTGATGTAATCAATGCCCCATTGAACTCTTTAGTAGCAAGTCCGTTATCAATCATCATTATCATGGAATTATTAGCTGTTTTATGGTTCTTCGGTATCCACAATGCTGTTTTGCAAGGACCTTTAGGCGCAATCAGTATGACGATGGTCGTTGGGAACATTGCTGCCTTCCAAGAAGGAAAAGCATTACCCTATTTAGTTCCATCTGTTATCTACATGGGGATGTACGCAGCTGGCTTCATGGGATTCGTGACATTTTTCATGATTAAAAGCAAGTCAGCCAAAATGCGACAGTTAGGTAAATTATCTTTTGTTCCATCCTTATTCAATGTGACAGAACCATTGATGTTTGGGATGCCGATCATCTTGAATCCGATTTTCTTTATTCCACAAATCTTTACACAATTGATTGCAGGATTCGTTACTTGGGGATTAACTACTACCATATTGCCGATTTCGTTGAATCCGACTATGTCACTATTACCTTGGACAACTCCTACATTTGTGAAGATGCCTTTATCAGGCGGATTGAACTACACGATCCTGATGGTTATTTGTATGGCAATCGGTGTGGTGATGTGGTACCCATTCATTAAGATCGCAGATAAGAAAGAACTAGAGTTAGAAGCGGCGCTGGAAAAAGAAGAAGCAGAAACGAAAGCAGAAAAAATCATCAATGCAGAAGTCGAAGCATAATGAAGGGGAAAAGCATGTGGACCTTAAGTATAGATATCGGTGGAACGTATATCAAGTCAGCTTTAATAATGGATACGCAAATAAGAGAAAAAAGACAAATAGAGACACCAAAAACAGATAAGGACAATTTTATCCTTGCCCTTGTCGAATTGATCCGTTCTTATCAGCAGCTCGAACCCATTGAATTTGTCGGATTTTCTGTTCCTGGTGCGGTGAAAGAAGCGTCAACCGTCTTTTTTGGTGGAGCAGTCGCATGCCTGAATGAAGTCAATTTAAAGCAAGAAATAGAAAAACAGCTGCCTGTTCGTGTGTTTGTAGAAAATGATGCGAAAGCTGCTGTATTGGGAGAAGCAAGTTTCGGTCATTTAAAAGGGATTGAAAATGGTGCAGGAATTATTCTAGGAACAGGCGTCGGCGTTGGTCTTTTGCTAGATGGGCAGGTGAGAAAAGGGCCGCATTGTCAAACTGGAGAAGTTAGTTTCTTGATACAAGATCGTGGGATAAATGGGGCTGAGTCATTTGCAGGGATCAATTTGTCAGCTGTTCGATTAGTAGAAGAACTGGCAAAATTATTTCAGTGTGAACCAGAAGGACCTCTTGTATTTGATTATCTATATCAAAAAGAAGATGAACAAGCACAAACTTTATATCGCACATACTGCAATCAAGTAGCGATTCTCTGTTTCAATATCCAATGTTTGTTGGATTTGGACAAAATGATTATTGGCGGTGGAATCAGCAAACAAAAAAGGCTGATCAGTGATATCCAGAAAAACTATGAAGCCATCTTTTCTGTGTCGCCGATGATCGAACAAACGATTACGAAAATGACGATAGAAGCTGCCGCCTTTGAGTCTGAAGCAAATCTGATCGGTGCAGCGAAAGGAGTACGATTGAATGAGATTTCCAACTGATTTTTTATGGGGAGCTTCCACTAGTGCGTATCAGACAGAGGGAGCTTGGGATGCAGACGGTAAAGCGCCGTCTGTTCAAGATATGAAAGAAGTACCTGACGGAACAAGTGATTTCAAAGTGGCGGTAGATCATTACCATCGTTTTGAGGAAGATGTTCGTTTATTTAAAGAGCTAGGGTTAAAAGCTTATCGGTTCTCGATTTCTTGGAGTAGAGTCATGTCCAATGGAAAGGTTAATCCAAAAGGGCTGGAGTTTTATAAGAAACTCATTGCATTATTGAAGGAAAATGAGATCGAGCCGATCGTGACGGTGTTCCATTTTGATTTGCCCTATGAGATCCATGAAAATGGAGGCTGGGAAAATAGGGCGACGATCCAAGCTTTCGCTGATTACTGCCAGCTGCTTTTTGACACATTCGGTCAAGAAGTAAACTATTGGCAAACAATCAATGAACAAAATGTCATGGCTTTAGCTGGATCGATCATTGGTACAAGTAATAAATCAATGAAAGAAAAGTTTCAAGAAAACCATCATATGCTCGTTGCTCAAGCCCTAGTCACGAAAAATTATCATGATGGGAATTATCCAGGAAAGATTGGTCCTGCGCCGAACATTGCCAGTGTATATGCTGCTTCTGATAAACCAGAAGACCAGTTGGCTGCAATGAATATGAGTGCTTTAAGAAACTGGTTGTTTTTAGATGCTGCGGTTTATGGTGTCTATAACCATAATGCCTGGAACATTTTGTCAAAAATCAATGCCTGTCCTGAAGTAACAGAAGAAGACAAAAAAATCATGTTAGAAGGTACATGCGATTATATCGCTTTTAATTATTACAATACCATGACTGTGTCAGCCTATTATCAAAAAGAGAACAAGATCGATCAGCAATCTGGCTTTGGTATCCCCGGCTTCTTTCAAGCGACAACGAATCCACATTTGCCAATGACTGAATTCGGCTGGCCAATCGATCCAGAAGGGTTCCGTTATACGTTAAATGAGATCTATTCAAGATATCGTCTGCCGTTATTGATAACCGAAAACGGAATAGGAGCAAAAGATCAATTAACAGAAGATGGAAAAATCCATGACAAGTATCGCATCGACTACTTGAAACAGCATATCCAGCAAATGTATCTAGCAATGGAAGATGGTGTAGAGGTGATCGGTTATTGTCCGTGGAGCGCGATCGATTTGATCAGCACCCATGAAGGAATCGAAAAAAGATACGGTTTTATTTATGTTGATCGAACAGACGATTCTTTGAAGACGCTGGATCGTTATAAAAAGGATAGCTTTTATTGGTACCAAAAATTGATTGCTGAAAATGGATTAAACGAAGAGGAGTAAGCCTATGCAGATCGATACGATGACTATTGACAACGAAGCCAATACGACTCTAACGGTTTATCTTCATGAAGAAAAGCCCGAATTTCACCGTATTGACAAACGTCCGTTCATACTAGTGATTCCAGGAGGAGGGTACGGATTTTGCAGTGAAAGAGAAGCAGAGCCGATTGCATTGAAATTTGCTGCTGAAGGCTATCATGCGGGTGTGCTGCGCTATCACGTTGGAGAACACCGTGATTTCCACAAAGCACTGGCGGATGCAGAAAAAAGCATGGATCTGATTGCCTTACTAGCTGAAAAAGCAAAAATTGATCAAACCAAAATTGCAGTGATCGGTTTTTCAGCCGGTGGGCATTTAGCAGCCGCTTTGTCTACTTTGTCCGATCGAAACCCAAGTGCTTGTATCCTTGCTTATCCAGCCATCTTAAGCTCCTTTGCAGAAGCGATGAAGATCCAGGCTCCTTCTTTGGAAACGTGTGTGACACCGCAAACGCCACCTACTTTTTTGTTTTCTACATTCGAAGATAATGTGGTGCCCATCGAGAATTCTCTTTTGTATTTGAGAGCGTTAGAAGAAAACGATGTACCTTTTGAAACACACATTTTTCAAAAAGGAAAGCACGGATTATCATTAGGAAATAAGTGGAGTGGAAATAGTGAAGAGATGGTGGACCCTCGATTTGCCAAGTGGTTTGAGCTTTGTATCGAGTGGCTGGAAATCATTTGGGCACAAGCAGCTGTAGAAACTACACAAAAAATAGAAGACATTTGGCAAGTACCGATCAAAAATTTATACGCCATTGAAGCCAATCAATCGATCTTACTTGAACATCTGCCATTTTTAGCCGATAGAAGTAGGTTCAAAATCATTCGAAGTTTGTCCTTCAACCAGCTGTGTGAGGTTTCGCCAGAGAAATTTCCAAAAACAAAGATCAGTCAATGGGTAAATGAATTGACTTGGTACCGTTGAACTTTCCTATCAAAGAATCGATACTCGGAGGAAACAAATGAAATATGAAATAGTCAAAAAGAACAATCGGTTCTATTTTCTTATGGATGAAAAACCCTGTCTTCTCTTAGGCGGAGAAGTGCATAATTCAGCAGCTTCTACGGTGCTTTCTATGGAAAAAAATATTTGGCCATTTGTGAATAATCTCGGATTGAACACCCTGCTTGTACCTGTTTATTGGGAAAATATCGAGACAAGTCCGGGAATATTCAACTTTGATTTGATAGAAGCCCAGTTACAAAAAGCAGCTGAAAGTAAGGTCATGTTGGTTTTTCTATGGTTCGGTTTATGGAAAAACGGTTTATCTACTTATGTTCCTTCATGGATCAAGACAGACACAGAAAATTATTTTAGAGTAGTCAACCAAAAGCAAGAGCAGTTAAACTGTATCTCACCGTTTTGCACGAAAGCAATTGAAGCAGATTGCCGCGCATTATCTAGCCTATGTCAATTTATCAGTCAGCATCCGCTGAAAGATCAAGTATGCATGATGCAGATCCAAAACGAGGTCGGCTGTCTTGAAACGGCAAGGGATCACTCTAGAAAAGCACAGCAAATATATGAATCCACACTTCCAGAAAGAATCAGAGAATTATATCCTAGAGCAATAAACTGGCAAGAACTTCCAGAGGAAACATTCATGGCCTACGCCTTTAGTCATGCACTGGAAAAGATGGCAGTAGAGGCAAAAAAATGGTTAGATATCCCGTTGTTCACCAATGCTTGGCTGCATAAAGAAGGAAAAAGCGCGGGCGACTATCCTAGCGGTGGGCCTACAAAAAATGTATTAAACGTATGGGCAAAAAATGCACCTAGCTTAACGGCTTTTGCTCCAGACATCTATGAAGAAAATGTTCGGGAAATCATTCAAGATTATCAAATGATTGATCAACCCCTTTTCATACCAGAAACAAGAAAAGATCTAAGCTATCTATCCAATTGTTTCTATGCATTTGGGCAAGGAGCACTTTTGTATTCTCCTTTTGGAATCGAAGATCTTCGAAAAAGTACGGAAGCTATAATAGACGAGGATCAGGCTTTCTTGAAACAGTTAGGATTAGACCAAGCGGCTTTTGATCCGACAGGAAGTTTGCCTTATTTTACTAAGTGTTATCAAATAATCAAAGAACTAACCCCATTTTTAACGGATGAAACACTCAAGATCCATTCTTTTAAAAAGGAAAAGGACACGACGTATCAGTATCAAGATGAAAATTACCGATTTTTGATCAAATATTTAAGTAAAGACAAGAAAGAGCAGCTGAACACTGCCGGTCTCTTTTTTCATTTAGAAAATGATTATTTTTTTGCTGGGTGCAACTTTGCGCTATTCCACGAAGCAGTAGATGAAGAGCTGCGTTCAGAAATTTTGAATTTTGAAGAAGGATACTTTGAAGGAAAAAAATGGATCACAGAGCGTGTTTTGAATGGGGATGAGCGCTATACGCCGTATATCGGTAATATGCCTAAAATTATTAAATTCTCTTTATATACCTATCCGAAAAAAGAACAGGAGGTTGTCCATGAATATCTTGCTGACGAACGAAACCTTTAAACCATCTACAAGTATGCTTGCCCAAGAACCGGAACCACTCGAAAACCTATCTGTTTATCGAAATAGTACAACCGCATTTCAGTTATTGCTACATGATGGGAAGAAAAACCATTACAGCTTAGACAATCAATTTACGATCCCGGATGCGATTGAAATACCTATATACCGGATAGAGATCAACTCGGAACTGCCAATCAAATCGAATTTTATTGAATATTATTGCGGAAAAGACGATATTTTCTATGGGGATAAACTGTTGGAAGAAAATGCACATACTTATCCTGGTGATCGCTTTGCTCCTATTTATGTAGAAATCCCGATTGATCATCAACAAAAATCCGGCATCTATCCGATAGATATCACGATTTATCAAGCAGGGATAACGACAAAAGAAACAGTCATCGGACAGAAACGATTAGAAGTAACTGTAGAAGCCTTTACGTTCAGTGATAAAGTAACTGATTCTTTCCATTTAGACATTTGGCAGCAACCTTCTAATCTTTCTCGTACATTCCAAGTGCCTCTTTGGAGTAATCAACATTTTGAACTGATTCAGACAATGGCTTCAACCTTAGCTGAGTTAGGCCAAAAAACGATTACAGTCATTGCAGGAGAGATTCCTTGGAAAGGATGGTTCAATTATATTGTCAAAGATTTCCCAGCTAACTTGTATGAATACTCAATGGTCAAAGTCCTCAAAACAAAAGAAGGAAATATCCAGTGTGATTTTTCAATTTTGGATAAGTATTTAGCTTGTTTTTTTGAAGCAGGGATCGATAAAGAAATCGATGTGTTCGGCCTTTTAGGTGTTTGGCAGCCGCCCTTCTTTCCTTTGAATAAAGCAGTAGAACATCCAGAAAAACTTGTGATCCGTTATTATGATGAGGAAATGCAGCAAATGGCATTCATCGAAAAACAAGAAGAGCTCAGACAATATTTCCAGCAATTGTTTACCTATTTCAAGAAAAAGAACATCTGGGACAAAGTTCGTCTCATGGCAGATGAGCCAAAAGCACACGAAATCGATACGTTTAAAGAAGCTGTCAAACGTCTAAAAGAAATCGAACCAACGTTGCAGTTGAAAGTGGCATTTGACAAGGAACCAGTCTTACAAGCCTTGATTTCAGAAATCGACTATCCAGTCACATCTTTTTATTGTACTTGTCAAAACCATGGATGGCTGAAGGAACAATTTCCTGGAAAAACACAATACTACATCTGTAATTATCCAGATAAACCAAATACATTCTTACACAGTCCCTTGACAGAAAGCCGGTTACAAGGCGTATTAGCTTATTATTTTGGAACGGATGGTCTGCTGAGGTGGGCATATAACTGTTGGCCGGAACATGCAAGAGAAGATATCCGTTACAATACCAGTTCACTTCCAATTGGTGATTTGTGCTTAGTCTATCCATCTGTCTCTGGCAGCCTGCTCTTGTCTCTTCGCTATAAAGAACTGTATCGTGGTGTAGAAGATTTTTACCTGCTAAAAGAAGCGGAGAAAATAAACAAAACAAAAACAGACCAGCTTCTAGCAGATTTTCTTGGAGAGGAAAAGCCAGAAAATTGGATGGAAAACAGCCATCAGTCTGTGCAAACATTATTCAATCAATCGTATCGTCAATTCGATCAGTTAAGAAAGAAATTGATCGCAATTATCACAGATACTTCTCTTTAATCAAGTAAGAGTGAATGAAAAGCATGACCTGCATGTTGCAGGTCATGCTTTTTGTTTTTAACCGAAATTGGAAAGAATCTGTCGTAAAAATATTTCCAGCACAGCGAGTTTTGTAAATCTTTGTTTAAAGCGATTTAGGACTAGCCAGCCGAAAAGAGCCGAAGAACCTTGTTGCTGCTTAGATAAACTTTTTGAATAGAGAAATCACGTGTTTACATAGTTTTTACAATCTTTATTTGAATTAAGAAGGATACAAATTAGAACTTTACAAATAGAAGGTACACTAAAGATGTAGCAAATAAATAAAAGGAGCATAAGATATGTTTGAGTTGAAAAAAATAGAAAAAACAATGGTGCGTATAGTATTAATAGCAACTCTAATAGTGTTAGCAGGTTGTCGTTCATCTAATCAGACAGTAAGTGGTAATCAAAACCAATCCTCTGATACGATCAAAATTGCTTTTTACCCTAATGAATCCGCTGCAGAGTTTGAACCGGCAAGAGAAGCGGTAAAAGCGGTGATTGAAAAAGCTACAGATAAGAAAGTCGAATTAGTGACAAGTACAGATTACAACGTGGTCGTGGAATCTATTGCAAATGGACAAGTAGACTTAGCTTATATGGGTGCAGAAGGTTATATCGAAGCAAACAAGAAAAATGAGCAAGTAGAAGCCATCTTGACCAATTCTGGGCCAAGCGGAACGCTGGAAGACGCGTTATATTACAGCTTTTTAGCGGTGAAACCAGAAAACAGCAAAGAGTATGAAGAAACAGGTGGCTATACGATTGATCCAATCAAAGACAAAACGATTTCTTTTGTCACGAATACCTCAACTTCTGGTTTTACTGTACCGAGCAACAAAATCGCTGAACATTTTGATTTAAAGAATACAGATGATCTTATCATGGATGGTCTATTCTTTGAAAAAGTGTTGTTTGGTGGGTCTCATCAAGGATCGATGATCAATTTATTAAAAGGTGACGCGGATGTAGCTGCTTTTATGAATATGCCACAATATTTTGATGTGATCCAAGGAGAAAAAAACAAGGCAGGAGTCATTTACGAAGTAAAAAAAGATGCTCAAGCTCCTTTTGACACAGTGCAAGGGGAACAAGCACAAGTCATTCTTTCCATACCGGTCTTGAATGGACCAATTGCAGCAAACAAAGAGACGTTGTCTGAAGCAGATATCGATAAAATCATCGAAGGAATGACTGCCGATAGTACGGCTGAAGACACAGCTATTTTTGCACCAAAAGATACTGATGTCCCAGGGATGTTCGCAAAAGAAGGAAATGAGCGATATGTGGAAGTCACAGATGACTTTTACGATGAAATCAAAGAAATGAATAAATAAGAAGAGATTGGAAAGGACAGCCAAATGCTATTAGAAGTAAAAAATATTACAAAAACCTATCCAAACGGAAATCAAGCATTGCAGGACATTTCATTCTCACTTGAAAAAGGAGAATTTGTTTCAATCATCGGACCTTCTGGGGCGGGGAAATCTACTATCTTGCGTACGATCAATCGATTGATCGAAGCAGATAGTGGGAGGATCAGATTTGAGGAGAGGGAAATGAATGAACTGAAAAGAAAAGAACTGCGAAAGAAAAGAAGACGTATTGGTATGATTTTCCAGCACTATAATCTTGTCAGTCGTCTTACCGTAATCGAAAATGTACTGCATGGCTGCTTAGGTTATAAAACAACGCTCGGTGGAGCTGCTGGGCTTTATCGAGAAGCAGAAAAAGAACAGGCTTTTGATCTTATAGAAAAGGTCGATCTTTCGGCATTTGCGTACACTCGATGTGACGAATTAAGTGGTGGACAAAAACAGCGGGTCGGAATCGCCAGAGCACTCATGCAAAATCCGGCACTGATCTTATGTGATGAACCAATAGCTTCTCTTGACCCAAAATCTGCTAAAACGATCATGGATTACTTAAAAAGAATAACCAATGAATTGGCGATTACTTGCCTTGTCAACTTGCATCAAGTAGAAACAGCCATCGATTATTCCGATAGGATCATAGGAGTGAATAGCGGAAAAATCGTATTTGAAGGAAGACCGTCTGAGTTAACAAAAGAAAAAATAGAAACGATCTACCAATCTAAAAAATTATTAGTGTAAAGGATGAGAGAATGGAAAAGATAGAGGCAGAAAAATTTTTCAGACAACAAAAAAGATATCGCTTGTTTTATATTTTGCTGATTGCTTTTCTTTGTTTTATTTCAGCCCATGGCGTTGGATTTCAGGCAGGAACAGCTTTTTCTGCTATACCAAAAAGTTTTACCTGGCTATTCTCCAACTTTATTCCGACAAATGATTCTCTAGCCTATTTATCGATCATCGTGTCTAGACTCATCCAGACGATACTGATGGCAGTGACTGCTACGACATCAGGTGCTGTAATTGCCTTGATAGCGGCTGTAATTGGTTCAAGAGAAATCGGGTTGAATCGTTTTACAAAAGTGTTGGCTAGAGGCATGGCAAGTTTTTTCAGAAATGTCCCTATCGTCGTATGGGCAATGATTTTGTTGCTAAGTTTCAAACAAAACGAATTTACCGGCTATTTGGCGATTACTTTTACGACATTTGGTTATTTGACCCGTTCCTTCATGGAAACGATCGATGAAGTATCTGGAAGCGTCATTGAGGCGATGATGGCATCAGGAGCTTCCTATTTGCAAATCATTTGGCAAGGTGTTTTGCCAATGTGTTTGAATCAGCTCCTTAGCTGGCTCCTTTTTCTAATTGAAAATAATATTCGGGATGCTACGCTAGTCGGGATACTGACAGGAACTGGTATTGGTTTTTTATTTGACTTTTATTACAAAAGATTCCAATACGATGTAGTCGGAATGGTTACGCTGACTGTCATTATCGCAGTTATCGTATTGGAGACGACTTCGAATACAGTAAGGAGGATGATCCGCTGATGATGGATTATCAGACAAATGAAACGAATGCCATACTTAATCAAACCTCTTATTCGAAAGTGGCATTTAGGAAAAGAAATCAAAGAATAAAAGTAAAACTATGGCGTCAAGAACGGATCATTGTAAAGCTTATGCTCCTATTTTTATGTTTGGTTTCTGTATATACGGTAATCACGATGGATTACGGGAATGTCAAATTAACAGAAGCAGTTTCTGCTTTTTTTTCCAATATGTTCAATATTTTCTTACGTCCACAGTTATCTGGAAGATTTACGGCGTTCTCTTTAGTAGAAAGCCTTGGTGTAACGATTGGCCTATCTGTTTTAACAACGGTGATTGGTGCTTTTCTTGCCTTCTTTCTTAGTCTGTTAGCTTCCAGAAATTTAAGCAGCGGCTTTCTTTCCAATATGATAAGAGGGATGATGTCGTTTATTCGAGCAGTTCCCACAATTTTGTGGGTCATGATTTTTTCTATTTTGATCGGATTAGGAGCGAATGCTGCAGTTATCGGGATGTCTTTTCACAGTATTGCTTATTTGACAAAAGTTTATTCTGAAAGTATCGAAGAAATGGAATCTGGTATGATTGAAAGTTTGAAAGCATGTGGAGCAAGCTGGTGGCAGATTGTTTTTCAAAGTGTTCTCCCTAATTGTTTTACGACGTTGCTTTCTTGGACATTCATCCGGTTTGAAATCAATTTTACAAATGCGATCGCAGTAGGAGCTGCAGCTGGTGCAGGAGGATTAGGCTTTCAGTTGACGATGGCTAGTAACTTTTATTTTGATTTTCGAGAGATTGGTGTAATGGTCTATATGATCTTGACGATTGCTGTATTGCTAGAATTCATTTCTTTGAAATTAAAAGAAAAATATATAGTCAAAACATAAATTTTTATAGAAAGAGGAGAACGGGAATGAAGGCAGATTTACATGTGCACAGCTGCTATTCGAATGGTTTTTTTCATCCAAAAGAGCTTTTGTCTTTAGCAACAACCCAAGAAGTAAACCATTTAGCCATCGTGGATCATCATACATTCGCAGGGATAGAAGCAGTAAAAGAAGTATTCTATGATTCACCTGTTAATTTGATTGAAGGAATCGAAATTAGTGCCTTTGACTTGAAAAGACAAAAAGATGTCCGCATATTGGGCTATAATCTTTCAAATCGGAGCTATATCGAGCAGTTGTGCAGACCGTTACTCCATTTTCAAACAAATCAAACTTTATGTAAGTTAAAAAAACTGCAGGCAGAAGGCTATCGTTTGAAGGAAGAAGAACTTTGGAAGGAAGCAGAGACGGCAACTGCACTTTATCCCTGTCATTTATATCGTTTATTGAAAAAAAGAGGTTATGGTACACAAATGAATCCTCTGTTTTATCAAAAACTCATGACGACAGAAGAAGTTTCTGATGATCGGAAAAAAATAAATGTATATGATGCCATAGAAGCAATCAAATACGGCGGAGGATTGACTGTTTTAGCATGTCCAGGGAAATTTGACAACTATGATTTGATCCCTGAACTCGCTTCATTCGGGATTGATGGTTTGGAGAAATATCATCCAGCTCATCGCTTAAGAGACCTTAAAGTCCTTTCAGAGTTCATCCAAACCTATCACTTTTCTTGTTTCGGAGGTTCCGATTTTCATGGGATAAGGGGAACTGCAGGATTCGGCAGGACCTTGATTACAGATACGCGAGAATTTCCCGACCAACTACTCTGTAATTGAAAAACAATTTTTCAGAAAAATATCAAAAGATGATTACAGTAAGTAAGGATAGTGATATAATAACCACAATTACGTATGAGGGGATTGTGAACAATGATCAACTTTGCTTTATCACAGATCCAAGATTTGCCTAGAATCGTAGAAATTTATAACCAAGCGATTCCTACTCGCTTATCTACAGCTGATTTAGAACCAGTAACAATAGAATCTAGACAGGCATGGTTTGATGCTCATCAAACCAAAGAACGCCCGTTGTGGGTCATAAAGATCGATCAAAATATCGTAGGATGGGTGAGCCTTAGCGATTTTTACGGGAGACCAGCTTATGCAAATACTGCAGAGATAAGTATTTATATTGATTCAACTTATCGAAAACATGGCTTAGGACAAAAAGCATTATCCTTTGCTGAATCGCAACTGAAAGATTGTAAGATCGACACACTTTTAGCTTTTGTGTTTACTATCAATCAAGCGAGCATCAAGCTGTTCCAAAAAAATGGATTTGAGCAATGGGGGCATTTACCTAAAGTTGCAAATATGGATAATCAACTGATTGATTTAACTATCTTAGGAAAATCTTATGAATAACAGCCAATGACCGCTTTTAAGTGTTTTTTTTACACTTGAAAGCGGTCATTACCATAGAAGGTTTCAAGTGAAAAGTGTAAAGTGTGGATAAATTTTTTGAATTATCACAGTATTCAATCAAAATACAGTAAAAAATAGACATGTTTATCTCATACGCCATTCTTTTTTCATTTATCCTAGTATCAATGGGAAATAGCAGAAAATTCTAAAGAAATGAGAGCCCTTTATTTTAGTTTGAGTGTTATCGAATGTTGATTTTAAAATAACTAACGATGATAGAGCAATAAAGTAGCGATAAAGTAGTAAGAAATTTGTTTTTTGAGAAATTCTGCGAAAATAAGGGTTAAAGGAAGAATGGGTATGTCAAAACGGTCTTTTTTAGTTATTGGAATTATTGCTTTGCTAGGTATTTTATTTTTCGAAGTCACTTCGGTCGCCTCCTTGATCAGCGAAGAGAAAGGACAAGTAACTTCATCGGAACGCTCGTCACAATCTTTCAAACAATCAGAACAATCAACGAATAAAAACAAGTCGACTGAAACAGCTAGCGTCAATGAATCCACTCAAAAGTCAGTGGAATCGGCACAAAGTCAAACAACTGAACCAGAACCAACACAAGAAAGTACAGAAGCTGTCCAAGATCCAACTGTCAAAAGTGTTGCTATCAGTTTTGATGATGGCCCAGGAGCGACCACGACACCACAGCTGTTGCAAATACTTAAAGAAAAAAACGTACACGCCACTTTTTTTGTTTTAGGAGAAAATACGGCGCAACATCCTGAAATTGTAAAGCAGACAGCTGAAGCAGGACACGAGATTGGCAATCACACGGATGATCATCAGGATCTGGCGACGCTTTCTGCCCAGACGATCACAGAAGAAGTGACAAAAGCAGACATTGAGATCAAAAAAGCCACTGGTAAAACCCCCACTTTCGTTCGTCCGCCCTATGGTTCGATCACAAGTGTAGGAGCAAGTGTTATCCA
>k87-1017258_pt1 | contig 37350 bp, 16 predicted proteins | sample MGYA00084031_6733416 | MGnify analysis MGYA00084031
GCGGCGATCGCCGCGGGTCTGGCGGGCGCCAGCGTGGATGCGCTGCGGAGCGGGCTACGCAGCTTCCGTGCGCTCGAGCACCGGCTGGAGCCGGTGCTCGAACGTGATGGAGTGCTGTGGATCAACGACTCGAAGGCGACGAACATCGCCTCGACGCGGGTGGCGCTGCGCAGCATGGATCGACCGACCGTGCTGCTGCTCGGCGGCCGGCACAAGGGCGAGCCGTACACGGAGCTGCTGCCCGAGCTGCGGGCGCACGTGAAAGCGGTGGTGGCGTACGGCGAGGCGGCGCCGATCGTGATGGAGGACCTGTCCGGTCACGTCCGGGTCGAGCCGGTGTCGGGGCCGTTCGAGGCCGTGGTCGCGCGTGCCGCGGCCCTGGCCTCGCCCGGCGATGCGGTGCTGCTCTCGCCCGCGTGCGCGAGCTACGACATGTTCCGGGACTACGAGGAGCGCGGCCGTCGCTTCAAGGAGCTCGCGCTCGAGGAGGCGGGGCGTGGCGCGTGACGCCGTCGCGACGGTTTGGGGGGCGCAGCCGGAGGAGCCGCGGCGTTCGCGGCTCGGCTACGGCTGGGAAGCGCCCATGCTGCTCCTGCTGACGATCGTGCTGCTCTCCTTCGGCCTGGTCATGGTCTACAGCGCGAGCGCGGTCAACGCGCAGACGCTGGGGCTCGCGGACTACCACTTCGTGGTGCGGCAGGCGCTGGGCGGCGCGGTCGGGATGGTGCTGCTGGTGGTGTTCGCAGAGCTGGACTACCACTGGTGGGGCCGGCTGGCGTGGCCGCTCGTGGGCGTCACGGCGCTCATGCTCGCGTTGCTCGTGGTGCCGGGCACGGAAGCGATCGCGCCGAGGGTCAACGGCGCACGGCGGTGGCTGACGCTGGGGCCCGTGACGCTGCAGCCGTCGGAGTTCGCGAAGCTGGTGCTGATCGCATGGACGGCGAAGCTCGCGGTGAAGAAGCAGGCGCTGCTGCCCAGTCTGAGCCGGGGGCTCATGCCGTTCCTGGTGATCTGGGGCCTGATCGCGCTGCTGGTGTTCCTCGAGCCCAACCTGTCCAGCGCGTTGCTGATCGTGATGCTCGCGGCGCTGGTGGTCTTCGCGGCGGGCGCGCGCATCGGGCACTTCCTTTTGCTGGGCGTGATCGCGCTGCCCGTGCTGTGGAGCCAGGTCGAATCGGCGCAGTACCGGCTGCGGCGCGTGCTGGCGTTCGTGGCCCCGTCGCACGACCCGGCGGGCGTGAGCTACCAGATCAACCAGTCGCTGATCGCGCTGGGCAGCGGCGAGCTGTTCGGCCGCGGCTTCGGGAGGGGCGAGCAGAAGTTCGGCTTCCTGCCCGAGCCGCACAACGACTTCATCTTCGCCATGATCGGCGAGGAGTGGGGCTTCCTGGGCACCGCGTCCCTCGTGTTGATGTACGCCGCGTTCGGGCTGGTGGGCTACCGGGTGGCGCGGCGGGCGCCGGACCTGTTCGGCTTCCTGCTCGCGATCGGCGTGACGAACCTGATCGTCGTGCAGGCGTTGCTGCACATGGCTGTGGCGCTGGCGCTCGTCCCGACCACGGGCGTGACGTTGCCGTTCATCTCGTACGGTCGTTCGAGCCTGCTGGTCTGCCTGGCCGCGGTCGGCGTGCTGCTGAGCGTCGCGCGCGCTGCGGACCGGAGGGCGGCATGAGCGCGGTGCTGTTCGCGGGCGGTGGGACGGGCGGCCACCTCTACCCAGCGCTGGCGCTGGCGGAGGCGATGAAGCGCGAGCGCGCAGACCTGGTGGTGTACTTCGTGGGCGCGCGGCGCGGCGTGGAGGCGCGGGTGCTGCCGAAGCAGGGTGTGCCCCACGTGCTCCTGCCGTTCGAGCCGCTGCGCCGCGACCGGGTGTGGCAGAACTGGCGGCTGGTGCCGTCCGCGTTCCGGTCCGCCGCGGGGCTCGCGCGGTTGTTCCGCCGCGTGAAGCCGGACCTGGTGGTGGGGACGGGCGGGTACGCGAGCGGGCCGGCGTGCGCGTGGGCCGTGCTGGCCGGCGTGCCGATGGCGCTCCAGGAGCAGAACGCGTGGCCGGGTCTGACCACGCGATGGCTCAGCCGGTGGGCGCGCCAGGTCCACCTCGGGTTCCCGGAGGCGGCGGCACGGCTCAAGCCGGGTCGGCGCACGGAGGTCTTTGCGTTGGGCAACCCGATCCGTCCGCCCGACCCGACGCTGGACCGTCGCGAATGCCGCCGCCGCTTCGGCCTCGAGCCCGAGGGGTGCGTGGTGCTGGTGGTGGGCGGGAGCCAGGGCGCGCGGGCGGTGAACGAAGCGTTGCTCGGCGCCATCGAGCGGGTCGTGGCCGGAACGCTCCCGCCGCGGCCGGACGGCCTCCAGGTGCTGTGGGCCACGGGGCCGGCGCACATCGCGGGGATCGAGGAGCGGCTGCGGCGTCTCGGCGGCGCAGAGTGGGTTCGCGCCGTCGGCTACATCGACGAGATGCCGGCCGCCCTGGCTGCGGCGGACATCGCGGTGTCGCGCGCAGGTGCCATGGCGACGGCGGAGTTGCTCGCGTGGGGCATCCCGGCCATTCTGGTTCCGCTCCCGACGGCTGCGGCGGACCACCAGACCGGGAACGCGCGGGCACTGGCGGAAGCCGGCGCGGCAGTGCACCTTCCACAGCGCGAGGCGACACCGGAGCGGCTCTGGGCGGAGCTGACCTCTCTCGCCACGTCCGACGCGCGGCGCGAGGCGATGGCGGCCTGCGCGCGCGCCCGGGCCCGGCCGCACGCGGCGCGGGACATCGCGCGGCGACTCCTCACGCTCGTGGACCGGAGGGCCGCATGAGCGCGCCCGTGACGGACATCGACCTGCGCGAGCTCGCGCGGAGCCGACCCGTCCATTTCATGGGCGTGACGGGCGCCGGAATGTCTGCCCTCGCGGAGCTGCTGCTGCGGTCGGGCGGGAAGGTCACGGGCTGCGACGCCCATCCCGGACCGGCGGCCGCGGCGCTTCGCGCCCTGGGGCTGGAGGTCGCCGCCGGGCACGACCCGGCGCACGTCGAGGACGCGGCGGCCGTCGTCGTCACGGCTGCGGTGCCGCCGGACCACCCGGAGCTGGCCGCCGCGCGTGCCGGGGGGATCCCGGTCCTCAAGCGCGCGCAGGCCTTGGGCGCGGTGGTCAACCGTGGCGTCGTCGTCGCGGTGGCGGGCACGCACGGCAAGACGACGACGACGGCGATGACCACGGCGATCCTGGCGGAGGCGGGCCTGGATCCCACGGGCTTCGTCGGCGGCCGCATGGCCGCGTGGAACGGCGGGCTGCGCCCCGGCTCGGACCGGCTGTTCGTCGTCGAGGCGGACGAGTACGATCGGTCGTTCCTGACGCTCCGGCCGCGCATCGCGGTGGTGACGGCGGTGGAGGCGGACCACCTGGACGTCTACGGGTCGCTGGAGGCCATCGAGGAAGCGTTCCTCCAGTTCCTCGCCGCGGTGCCCGCGGACGGCTTGATCGCCGCGTGCGTGGACGACGACGGCGCGCGGCGCGTGCTCGGCGCCGTGAGAGGCGCGCGCACGCTCGGCTACGGGTTGAGCCGGGCGGCGGAGCTGCGCGCCACGAACGTGGAGCCACACGGCCGCGGCAGCCGGTTCCGCGTGGAAGAGGGCGGCACGCCGCTCACGGAGCTGACGCTCCGGCTGCCGGGGCTGCACAACGTTCGCAACGCGCTGGGCGCGCTCGCAGCGGCGCGCGCGGCGGGGGCGGCTGTGGAGGCGGCGCAGCGGGCGCTGGCGACGTTCGAGGGCGTGGACCGACGCTTCCAGGAGCTGGGGCAGGCCGGCGGCGTGGTCTTCGTGGACGACTACGCGCACCACCCCACGGAGATCACGGCCACGCTCGCCGCCGCGCGCGCCGCGTACCCGGGTCGGCGGATCGTCGCGGTGTTCCAGCCGCACCTGTACACCCGCACGCGCGACTTCGCCGATGCGTTCGGCCGGGCGCTGGCCGGCGCGGATGTGGCCTGGGTCACGGACATCTATCCGGCCCGGGAAGCGCCGATCCCGGGCGTGACCGGCGAGCTGGTGGCGCGGGCGGTCGAAGCGGCCGGCGGCTCCGAGGTGCATTACCACGCGGACCGGGGTTCGCTGGCCGAAGCGCTGGCCGCGGCGCTCGAACCCGGCGACGTGTGCATCACGCTGGGCGCGGGCAACATCGACGAGACGGGGCGGGAGACGCTCGCGCTCCTGGGCGGATCGGCCGCGGCGGGAGCGAGGGAGCAGCGATGAAACGGTCCGTACTGCGCTGGGTGGCCGTGGCGGCCGTCGCTGCGGGTGTCACCGCGCTGGCTGCGGACCTGCCGCGGCTGTTGCGCCGGGTCGAGTTCTTCCGTGTCCAGCGTGTCGAGGTCGTGGGGACGCGGTACATGGCCCCGCACGACGTGCTCGCGCTGAGCGGGATCACCTCCGCGTCGAACCTGTTCGACGACGCGGACGCGTGGCGCGCGGCGCTCGAGGCCCACCCGCTGGTTGCGGCGGTGCGCGTCGAGCGAGACCTTCCCTCGACCGTTGTGCTGCACGTGACGGAGGCGGAGCCGGTGGCGTTCGTGCGCACGCCGGCGCTGCTGCCGGTGGACGCGTCCGGTCGGGTGTTGCCCATCGACCCGACGGAGCGGAGCCTGGACCTGCCGGTCCTGGCCGCCGCATCGCGCATCGGGGAGGACGGCCGCATCGCGGACCCGGCGGCGCTCGTGCTGCTGGCCACGCTCAACGCGGTGCGCCGTGCGGAGCCGATGCTCGCGGCAGCGGTCTCCGAGGTCGCGCCCGCGGCGGACGGCGCTGTGCGGCTGGTCTTGGGCGAGCCGGCCCACGTGGAGGTCCTGCTGCCGGCGGAGCCGGGCGGTCTGCGGCTGCGACAGCTCGGCCTTGCCATCGCGGACCTCCGGGCGCGCCAGGAGCTCGCCCGTGTGAAGCGGATCGACGCGCGGTTCCACGACCAGGTCGTGGTAACGCTGACAGCGAGGACATCAAGCTGAGATGCCAGGAAAGCTCGTTGCGGGGATCGACATAGGCTCGGCCAAGACCTGCGCCGTGATCGCGGAGGTGGAGGGCGATGCGCGCCGGCCGACGATCAAGGTGCTGGGCGTGGGGCAGGCGCGCACCGGGGGGATGCGGCGCGATGTCGTCACCGACATCGAAGGGACGACGGAGTCCGTACGGCAGGCGATGAAGGAAGCCGAGCTGATCGCCGGCGTCGAGGTCGAGGATGTCTACGTCGGGATCTCCGGCGAGCACATCGATGCGAGCATCTCCACGGGCGTGGTGGCGGTGGGCGGGGGCGAGATCAGCGCGGCGGATGTGCGGCGGGTGCACGAGGTGGCGCGGGCCGTGGTGGTGCCGCCGGACCGCGAGCTGCTGCATGCGCTGACGCAGGAGTACATCGTCGACCACCAGGCTGGGATCCGGGACCCGATCGGCATGGCGGGGACGCGGCTGGAGGCGGAGGTCTACATCATCACCAGCTCCGCGACGGCGGGGCAGAACCTGCGCAAGGCGGTCAGCCGGGCGGGGTACCGCATCGCGGCGCTGGTGCACGAGCCGTTGGCCGCGGCGATGGCCGTGCTGACGGAGGATGAGAAGGAGGTCGGCACGGCGCTGGTGGACCTGGGCGCGGCCAGCACGGAGGTCGCCGTGTTCCGGGACGGGAAGACGCGGCACCTGGCGTCCGTGCCGTGGGGCGGGATCGCGGTGACCAACGACCTGGTCAAAGGTCTGTCCATCCCGTTCGCCGAGGCGGAACGGGCGAAGGAGCAGTACGGGGTGGCGTTCACGCAGCTCGTGGATCCGCGCGAGACGGTGGAGCTGCCTGGCCCCGCCCCCGGCTCGACGCGGCAGGTCGCCCGGGAGCTGATCGCGCACATCATCGAGCAGCGAGTGGACGAGATCCTGGGGCTGGTGGCGCGGGAGATCGAGCAGGCCGGGATCGAGCCCGCGCGGCTCGGCGCCGGGATCGTCCTGACCGGCGGGGGCGCGTCCCTGCCCGGGACGATCGAGGTCGCGCAGCACGTCTTCGGCGCCCCGGCGCGGATCGGCACGCCCGGGGCCGGCATGACGGGGCTGGTCGAAGGCATCAGGAGGCCGCGCTTCGCGACGGCGGCCGGGCTCGTGCTGTTCGCCGCGGCGCAGCAACTGGAGTCGGGCGGCCCGAGCTTCGGCGAAACCGCCGTGGGCCGGCTCGTCGCATGGCTGAAGGAGTTCTTCTGATTCGGATGGTGGAGGGGATTCGGCCGTTCAACCCGGACGGCGCGCGCGCTGCCGCGGCGCCGGACACCCAAAGGAGGGTGAGACCATGATGCTCTTCGAGTTCGACGACAGCGCGGTCCAGAACGCACGGATGAAGGTCGTGGGCGTCGGCGGCGGCGGCGGCAATGCCGTCAATCGCATGATCGACGAGGACCTGAAGGGGGTCGAGTTCATCAGCGTGAACACGGACGCGCAGGCGCTGAAGAACTCGAAGTCGCACCTCAAGATCCAGATCGGCAAGAAGCTCACCCGTGGCCTCGGCGCGGGCGCGCGGCCCGAGATCGGCCGCCAGGCGATCGAGGAGTCGAAGGAGGAGGTCCGGCGCGCCCTCGAGGGGGCCGACCTGGTCTTCATCACCGCCGGCATGGGCGGCGGCACGGGGACCGGCGCGGCGCCGGTGATCGCGGAGATGGCGCGGGAGCTGGGCGCGCTGACGATCGCCATCGTGACGAAGCCGTTCCTCTTCGAGGGGCGGAAGCGGATGCTCCAGGCCGAGCAGGGACTGGCCGAGCTGAAGCGGGCCGCGGACACGATGATCGTCGTCCCGAACGAGCGGCTGCTCTCGGTGGTGGGGAAGGGTACGTCTTTCCGGGATGCGCTAAAAAAGGCAGACGAGGTCCTGCTCCACGCCACGCAGGGGATCAGCGACCTCATCAACGTCACGGGCGAGGTGAACGTCGATTTTGCCGACGTCCGCACGGTGATGGCGAACCGCGGGCCGGCGCTGATGGGCACGGGGTTCGGCCGTGGCGAGAATCGTGCAGTACAGGCCGCCCAGGAGGCCATTTCGAGCCCGCTCCTGGACAACATCTCGATCCACGGTGCCGCGGGCGTCCTGATCAACATCACGGGCGGGCTCGACCTGGCGATCGATGAGGTGACCACCATCGCTTCCATCATCCAGGAGGCAGCCGGGGACGACGCGGAGATCATTTTCGGCGCCGTCCACGACCCGTCCATGGAGGGCGAGGTCCGGGTGACCGTCATCGCGACGGGGTTCGAGCGGGAGGAGGAGACGCCGCCGGCCCCGACCCGGGTGGTCCGCGCCAACTTCGGGAGCCGCACCGTGACCGTGCCGGCCAACCGGATGGCCGCGGGGGCGGAGCCGATCCCGTTCACGCGGCCGGCGTCCCGGCCGGTCAAGCGGCACCATCTCACGGATCTGGACATCCCGACGTTCATCCGCCGCCAGATGGACTGATGGGCTAGGGGAACGCCCGACCAACGGACGAGGGTTTGATGCGGAACCCCAATCGAGTGCTGCTGCTCGTGGGCGCGATCGCGCTCGTGGTGAGCGCGTTCGTCGCCCGGCGGCCGGGCCGGGGGGACGTGGGGCCAGAGAAGGCGCTGGTGCTGGCCGCGCTTTACGCAGCCCCCGTCGAACGCGTGGAGACCCAGGTGCTCCGGCGTGGCGAGACGCTCTCGGACGTGATGGCGCGGGCCGGGGTCGTCGGAGCGGAGTTCCACGAGCTGCTCCTCTCGCTGCGGGAGTACGTGAGCCCGCGGCGCATGACGGAGGGGTCGGAGATCACCATCCGGCGTTGGGCGAAGGACTCGACCCTGCGCGCGGTGGACGTGCGCATGAACGCCGACACCACGGTCCGGCTGATCCGGGGGGATCTGGGCTGGTCGAGCGAGGTGATCGAGACGCCCGTCGTCGTGGACACGCTGTACGTGGATGGGGTGATCGAGGCGGGCAAGACGCTGTTCGAGGCCTTCGTGGACCACGGTGGCCTGGACCTCCCGTACAGGGAGCGGGCGAGCCTCGTCTGGGACCTGGCCAGCGTCTACGAGTTCAAGCTGGACTTCACCCACGACATTCATCCGGGCGACCGCTACCGGGTGGTGTACGAGCGGGAGGCGCGGCCGGACGGCACGGCGCGCCGGCGGCGCATCCTGGCGGCGGAGATCGTGAGCCAGGGGAGGTCGTACCCGGCGATCTACTTCGATCCGGATGGCAAGTCGGGCAACTACTACGACCTGGAGGGCCGGTCGCTCAGGACGGCGTTCAGCCGCTATCCGGTCCAGTACGCCCGGATCACGTCGTCGTTCTCCTGGCGGCGGTACCATCCGATCCTGGGCATTTACCGCGCGCATCTGGGCACCGATTTCGGCGCGCCGGCGGGGACGCCGGTGCGAGCCACGGCGGACGGGACGGTCACGTTCGCGGGCTGGGACGGCGGGTACGGCAACGTCGTCATGATCCGGCATTTCGGCGGCTACAGCACCCGTTACGCCCACCTGAGCCGGTTCGCCCCGGGCATCCGGCGCGGCGCGGCGGTGAAACAGGGGCAGACGATCGGGTACGTGGGCGCGACCGGGCTGGCGACGGGGCCTCACCTGCATTACGAGCTGCGAAAGGACGGCAAGCCGATCGATCCGCGGCTGGCGCGGCTGCCGGGGGCGGTCCAGCTCACGGGCGCCCAGCTCGAGGCGTTCAAGCCGCACGCGGGGGAGCGGCTCGCGTTGCTGGACCGGCTGTCCGGCCGGGGCGCGCAGCTTGCAGCGGCGGACTCGGCCGACGCCGGGGCAGAGGCGGCCGTGGAGAGCGGAGGCGCCGAGATGCCCTGACGGGGCGGATCCCACCGCAGGGAGAGGCGTACTAGACGAAGCCCGCCGGCTGGTGCCCGCGGGCTTTGTTTCACTCCTGGAGCGCACGGGATGGAAGTACTGGGCTGGTCCCTCTACGCTCTGGCTGTGCTGGCCGCGCTGGCCGTCGCGGGATACATCTACCTGGTGCGGGAGACGCCGGGGCGCGGCCGACTGCTTCTCGCCTCCTTGAGGTTCGCCGCCCTCGCCCTCTTGGCCTTGCTGATCTTCGATCCCGAGATCCCCGCCGCCGGGATCGCGGCCGGCGCGGGCCGGACGCGGGTGCTGCTGGACGGGTCGCTGAGCATGCGGCTGCCGGCGGACGCGGCGAGCGGGCCGAGCCGGTGGGAGCGGGCGGTGGCGGAGGCCCGGCGGCTGGCGCCGGGGCGGGACGTGGTGGTCTTCGGCGCCGGGACCCGTGTCCTGAGCGCCGACTCGCTGGCGGCGTTCCAGCCGGATGCGCCGGCGAGCGAGCTGCTGCCGGCGCTCCAGGCGGCGTCGGAGGCCGGGGCGCGGCACGTCGTCATCCTGACCGACGGCGGGCTGGAGGACGCGGCCGAGGTCGTGCGCGCCCTGCCGGAGCTCGGCATGGACGTGGAGGTCCGCAGCGTGGCGGATGCGGCGCCGGCGAACCGCGCGCTGGCCGAGGTCTCGCTGCCCCCCTGGGCGGAGGCGGGCAAGCCGGTCGAGGCGCGGGTCGGCGTGACGTCGCTGGGGCCGGAAGGCGATTCGGTGACGGTGGTCGTCCGCCAGGGTGACCGGGTCCTGGCCCAGACCCGGATCGCGACCGCCGCGCCGGGCCGCGTGGCGGTGGGCACGCTGCGGTTCACGCCGGAGTCGCCGCAAGGCGGCGGTGCGGCCGGCGAGCGCGGCGGTCTCGTGCGCTACGACTTCGAGCTGCAGCCGGGCGACGTCGAGGCCGACGACGACCGGCGCAGCGCCTACGTCTTCGTGAGCGAGCGTCCCGCGGGCGTGGCGCTCGTCTCGTTCCGGCCGGACTGGGAACCCCGGTACCTCCAGCCGGTCCTGGAGCAGGCGCTGGGCGTGCCGGTCCGGGGCTTCGCCTTCGTCGGCGACGGCCGCTACGTGCGGATCGCGGCGGGGCTCGAGGCCGGGCGCCGCGCGGGGGAGGTGGAAGTGCGGCAGGCGGTGGAGCAGGCGGATCTGCTCGTGCTGCACGGCCTGGACGCCACGGCGCCGGCGTGGGCCCGGGAGGCGGCGGGGCGTGCGCGGCGGCTCCTGGTTTTCCCGGGCGACGGCGCGCCGGTCGGCCTGCCGGTCGAGGTCAGCGCACCGGCCCCGGGCGAATGGTACGTTTCCTCCGAGCTCCCGTCCTCGCCCCTTGCCGGGATGCTGGGCACCTTCCGGGCGGAGGAGCTGCCGCCGCTGGTGGGGCTGCGTACCGTGAGCGGGGGCGGGACGTGGACGGCGCTGGTCGCGAGCCGGAGCCGACGGGGGCCGACGTCGCCCGTGATCGTCGCGGGCGAGCGCGCGGGTCGGCGCTGGGCGGTCGCCCTCGCCGACGGCTTCTGGCAGTGGGCGTTCCGCGGCGGCGAGGCGAGGCAGGTCTACCGGCGCTTGTGGGCCGCGCTCGGCGGCTGGCTGGCCCACGAGGAGCGCACCATCGCGGCTGCGGCCGTCCGGCCCGTGGACCGCACGGCGCCGCGCGGCGAGCCGGTGCGCTGGGTCGCTCCCGGCCTTGCGGCGGACTCCGTCGCGTTCCGCATCACGGCGGAGGACGGCACCCTCGCCCTGGATACCGTGGTGCCGATGCTCCGCGGCGACACCGCCGTGACGCCGGCGCTCGCTCCGGGGCACTACGCCTTCGAGGCCCGCGCTTTCTCGGGCGGGCAGGAAGTGGCGGCCGCGACAGGGCCGTTCACCGTCGAATCGTACTCGCCGGAGTTCACGCGCCAGGCGGTGGAGCTGGCGGGGCTCCAGGCGGCGCGGCCGGGCGGAGCGCCCCCCCGCCGACGGGCCGGCGAGCCGCTCCACACCTCGCCGTGGCCGTACCTCGCCCTGGCGATGCTCGTGTGCACGGAGTGGACGCTGCGCCGGCGTTGGGGCCTGCGCTGACGGGAAGAGGGGCGCGTCGAAGCGGACGTTGGGCATAGATGGCGAGACTCTTCAGACGTAGCGGGGAAAAGAAGAGCCTCTGGCAGCGCATAAAGGAGATCGCGTTCACGGATGTGAACGTGCTCATGCGCGGGCTGGATGAGGGCTCTCTCGAGCGATTGGAGGAACTGCTCCTGGCCAGCGACTTCGGGGTGGAGGCGACGCTGCGCCTGGTGGACCACGTCGAAGCGCTGACGCGGCGCGGCGAAGTGAAGACGGAGGGCGAGTTCCAGGAAGCCGTGCGCCGCGAGATCCGCACCATCCTCACCGCGGGGAACGCCGATCCCGCGCTGCGGTTCGCTCCGCCGGGCGAGGTGACGGTCTTCCTGATCGCGGGCGTGAACGGGGCGGGGAAGACGACGACGATCGGAAAGCTCGCCTACCGGCTGAAGCGCCAGGGGCACCGCGTGCTGCTGGCCGCGGCCGACACGTTCCGGGCCGGCGCCATCGACCAGCTCCGGGTCTGGGCCGAGCGCGTGGGCACGGAGTTCGTGGGCGCGCGGCCCGGGGCAGACCCGGCCGCCGTGGCGTTCGATGCGATCGACGCGGCGCGGGCCCGGGGCGCGGACGTGGTCATCATCGACACGGCCGGTCGGCTGCACACCCACAGCGACCTCATGGCCGAGCTTGCCAAGATCGAGCGCGTGGTCGCCCGGAAGCAGCCGGGCGCGCCGCACGAGACGCTGCTCGTCCTGGACGCGACGATCGGGCAGAACGCCATCGCCCAGGCGCGGATGTTCGGCCAGGCGCTGAAGCTGACGGGGCTCGTCCTGGCGAAGCTGGACAGCACCGCCAAGGGCGGGATCGTGGTGGCGCTGAAGCAGGAGTTCGGTCTTCCGGTGAAGCTGGTCGGCGTCGGCGAGGACGTGGAGGACCTCGAGCCGTTCGACGCCGACGTGTTTGCGCGTGAAGTCCTGACCGCGTAGCACTTCGCGGTGCGTATGCCTGCGACGAAGGCCCTCCCGCCGCTCGACGCGCCGGCGCAGTACCTCAAGGGCGTCGGGCCCAAGCGCGCCGAGGCGCTGGCGCGGCTGGGCGTACGCACCGCCCGCGACCTCCTCTACCACGTCCCCCGTCGCTACGAAGACGCCAGCACGGTCACGCCGATCGGGTCGCTGGACGTGGGGATGGACGCCACGATCATCGGCGAGGTCGTCAGCAAGGGCATCATCCCCACCCGCTCCGGCCTGCGGATCTTCCAGGCCGTGCTCCGCGACGAGACGGGCCTGATCGAGTGCTCCTGGCCCGGCCAGCCGTTCCTCGACCGCACGATCCGCAAGGGCGACCTGCTGCTCTGCACCGGCCCCGTGCGGTACTTCCAGCGGCGGCAGATGCAGCCGCGGGAGTACGTGGTGCTGGGCCGCGCCGATGAGGAGGACGGCGCCGCGGGGCGGGTCCTGCCCATCTACCCGGCCACGGAGGGGCTCTCGCAGCGTGTGCTGCGGAGCATCATCGATGCGAACCTGGACCGGCTCCTCGAGTGGGTCGAGGCCGAGGAGCCGTTCGATGCGGCTCGGCTCCGCAAGGCGGGCGTCCCGCCGCTGCGCGAGGCGCTGGAGGCGCTGCACCGGCCAGCCAGCCTCGCGGCGGCCGAGCGCGGGCGCCGCCGCCTGGCCTACGAAGAGATCTTCTTCCTCCAGCTCCTGTACGCGCGCGCCCATTACCGCGAGACGAGGCAACGGCAGGGGATCGCGTTCGAACGCACCAACGAGCTGGTGGGCGCCCTGTATCGCCGGCTCCCGTTCCGGCTCACTGGCGCGCAGACGCGCGCACTCCGCGAGATCTTCGACGACATGACGTCCCCCCGCCGAATGAACCGCCTGCTGCAGGGCGACGTCGGCTCCGGGAAGACCGTCGTTGCGTTGTTCGCGATGCTGCTCGCGGCGGAGAACGGCTACCAGGCCGCGCTCATGGCGCCGACGGAGATCCTGGCCGAGCAGCACGCGCGCACGCTGCGCAACCTGCTCGGCGAGATCCCCGTCCGGCTGGAGCTGCTCACGGGCGGGCTCGGCACGGCGGCGAGGCGCGAGGCGCTCGCCGCCATCGCGTCTGGCGAGGCCGCGCTGGTCGTGGGCACCCACGCACTGATCCAGGACGGCGTCACCTTCGCCCGCCTCGGCCTCGCCATCGTGGACGAGCAGCACCGGTTCGGCGTGAAGCAGCGCATGGCGCTGGCCGCGCTCGGCGAACGGCCGGACGTGCTCGTGATGTCGGCCACGCCCATCCCCCGTTCGCTCGCCCTGGCGCTCTACGGCGATCTGGACCTCACCGTGCTGGACGAACGCCCGCCGGGCCGCAAGCGCGTCCGTACAGCGGTGCGCGGCCCGGCCGCGCGCGACCGTGTCTACGCGTTCATCGCCGAGCAGGTGAGGGCAGGGCGGCAGGCGTACATCGTGTATCCGCTGGTCGAGGAATCCGAGAAGATCGACCTGAGGTCCGCCGCCGAGGAGTACCATCGGCTCGCCAACGAAGTGTTCCCGGAGTTCCGCGTCGGGCTGATCCACGGCCAGTTGCCCGGCGAGGAGAAGGACGCGGTGATGCGCGCGTTCATGGCCCACGAGCTGGACATCCTGGTGGCCACCACGGTCATCGAGGTTGGCATCGATGTCCCGAACGCCACGGTCATGGTGATCGAGCACGCCGAGCGGTTCGGCCTCTCACAGCTCCACCAGCTCCGTGGGCGCGTGGGCCGCGGCGCGGACGAGAGCTATTGCGTGCTGATCGCGAGCGGCGGAGAGGAGGCGTTGGAGCGCCTCCGGATCTTCGAGCGGAGCGACGACGGCTTCGAGATCGCCCGCGCCGACCTCCGGCTCCGGGGCATGGGCGACTTCTTCGGCGCCCGGCAGCACGGGCTGCCCGAGTTCCGCTTTTTCCAGCCCGAACGGGACGAGGACCTGCTCGAGGTGGCCCGCGCGGACGCCCGGGCGCTCATCGCCTCGGACCCGGAGCTGGCGCGGCCGGAGCACGAGCCCCTGCGCGCCGTCCTCACCGCCCGGTACGGCGAACGCGAGCGGCTGTACGGGGTGGGCTAGGGGTTCGTGGCGGGCGGCGCCGCGGGCCGGTCAGCGCCCGACCGGCACGCCGAACCCGAACTCGATGCCGCCGTCCCTGCCGGGCGCGACCCGTAGGGCCCTCGGGTCGTACGGGATGTTGGGCGGCGTCGCGTCGCCCCGCAGGTCGAGGAGGAAGAGGACGACGCTGGCGGCGAGCCCGACCTGGCTGCTGATGAGCGCGAGGCGCGCGCGCTCGTCGTACCTCAGCACCTCCTGGTACAACGCCTCGAGGCGCGGGTCCGCGTAGGCGCCGTCGGGCAGCCGCTCGGCGCAGGCCGCCGGGTTCTCGACGCACGCGCGCTCGAGCTCGGCGTACCGGTCATCCGCCCGCATGTACGCGGCGACGCCGATGCCCGCCACCGCGGCCGTGAGCGCCGCCGTGGTCCACTTGGCGACGCCCAGCGGACGGAGGAACGGGCGGGATGACTGGACCGCCGGAACCGTACGCGGCTCCAGGGTGGCGAAGCGGTCGGGCGCGCGCTGCTGCGCGGCCACGGGCGCCACGGGCGCCAGCGCCGCGGCAGGAACGAACACGAGGAGCAGCAACCGTGCACGCCTCATTCGCCTACCTCAACTTGACGATGGTCCCGCGCAGGAGCGGCACGAAGATCGCGCCGTCCGCCACGGTGACCGGTGCCACGATCGAATCCTCGAAGTCGCGTTCCCACAGGACACGGCCGTCCATGTCGAGCAGGAACAGCTTGCCGTCGAGCCGGCCGACCAGCAGCCGGTCCCGTGTCACGGCAAGGGATGCACGCGCCGCGCCGTCCAGGCTCGCGAGCTTCTCCCCGGCCCGCGCACCCGGCCGAACGCGCCAGAGGTCGGTGTTCCGGTTCAGGACGTAGAGAGCGCCGTCCGGGCCGACCACCGGCGCGGCGAGGATCGGCGCGCCGAACGACGCACGCCACAGCTCCTCGAGTCCGGGGAGCTGGTACGCCGCCACATCGCCGGTCTGGAGCGGGAGGTAGACCGTGTCCTCGACGACCGTCGGTGCGGCCGACACCGTGGCCGGGAGCTTCACCCGCGCCTGGATCCGCCCGCTGCCGCGCTCGATCCGGTACAGGGTGTCCCTCGTCGTGGCGATCAGCAGGCTCTCGCCGTGCGGCACCGGCGTCGTCGCGGGAGCGCCGGGGAGGTCGACACGCCAGCGCTCCTCGCCCCTGTCGGTCCCCAGTGCGAAGACGCGGCCGCGCTCGTTCACGAAATAGACCGCGTCCTCCACGATCAGTCCGGGGAACGGCGCGGGGCCGATCGTTCGGTCCCACGCGGTGCGGCCGCGCTCCAGCCCCAGGGCGTACGCTTTGCCGTCCCGGTGGTCGGTCGCCGCGAAGATGCGCTGGCCGCCGCGGACCACGCCACCCGTCACGGCGCCGGCCAGGCGGCGCCCCCAGTAGCGCTCGCCCGTCTCCGTGTTGAGGGTGACCACCATCCGGTTCGCCGTGCTCGCGATCAACACCGGCCCTTCCACCAGAACGGGCGTGAGGAGGCCCCGGCCCACGTTGGCCCGCCACGCCTCCTCGGGCGCCGCGGGCACGGTCTCGCTCGCGTAGCCCGAGCGCTGCGGGTTGCCCAGCAGCGTCGGCCAGTCTCCGCGGGGGTCGATGGGCGGCGTGGGCCGCAGGGGCGGACCGCACGCCACGACCGCGACCGCCGCAGCCGCGAGCACGGGGAAATTGACACTCCTCCGCGCCTTCTCTAGCTTCCCGCGCTCAACGAACACCCGGCAGCCTCCTGGTTCGGAGCCTGGAAACACCATGGCAGTGATCACGGAAGTCCGGCGACTCGCCGAGCACGTCGGACAGGATGTGACGGTGCGGGGCTGGATCGAGACGACGCGCTCCCACGGTCGCGTCGGCTTCGCCGTGCTCCGCGACGGCAGCGGCATCGTTCAGGCAGTCTTCTCCCAGCGCGAGGTCTCGCCCGAGACCTGGGAGGCCTTCGACACGCTCACGCAGGAGACCAGCGTCCACATCACCGGCGTCGTACGCGCCGAGCCCCGTGCGCCCGGCGGCTACGAGATCGGCGCGAAGGAGCTGGTCATCGTCGGCCGCAGCGAGGACTACCCGATCCAGCCCAAGGAGCACGGCGTCGACTTCCTGCTGGACCACCGCCACCTGTGGCTGCGCTCGAGCCAGCAGCGCGCGATCCTGTGCGTCCGCGCCGAGATCGAACAGGCCATCCACGACTTCTTCTACCAGCGCGGCTTCGTCCGCATCGACACGCCGATCCTGACCGGCGCCATCGGCGAAGCCGCGGGCGAGCTCTTCGAAACCGACTATTTCGGGCAGCGGGCGTTCCTCGCCCAGACCGGCCAGCTCTACGTGGAGGCCGCCGCAGCCGCCTTCGGCAAGGTCTACTGCTTCGGCCCCACGTTCCGGGCGGAAAAGTCCAAGACGCGCCGGCATCTCAACGAGTTCTGGATGGTCGAGCCCGAGGTGGCCTGGTACGACTCCGAGGACAACATGCGCCTCCAGGAGGCGTTCGTCTGCTACCTCGTGGAACGCGCGCTGGAGCGCTGTCGTGACGAGCTGGCCGTGCTGGAGCGGGACACCGCGCCGCTGGAGCGCGTCGTCCCGCCGTTCCCGCGCCTCGACTACAGCCGCGCCGTCGAGATGCTGCGCGAGCTCGGCCACGAGATCGAGTGGGGCCAGGACCTCGGCGCGCCCCACGAGACCGCGCTCGCGGAGGCGTTCGACCGCCCGGTCTTCATCATCAACTACCCGAAGGCCGCCAAGGCCTTCTACATGAAGGAGAACCCCGACGACCCGCGCACCGTCCTCTGTGACGACCTGCTCGCCCCCGAAGGGTACGGCGAGATCATTGGCGGCAGCCAGCGTGAGGACGATTACGACAAGCTGCTCGCCCGCATCCAGGAGGAGGGGCTCCCCGTGGACGCGTACGGCTGGTACCTGGACCTACGCAAGTACGGTTCCTTCCCCCACTCCGGCTTCGGCCTGGGCATCGAGCGCACGGTCGCCTGGATCTGCAACCGTCCGCACATCCGCGAGGCGATCCCGTTCCCGCGTACGCTGAACCGGCTGCACCCCTGAGACGTCACGCCCCCGCCCCCGCCCTGGACCGGGGCGAGGGCGAGGGTCCGCGCATGGGCGAGGAGGACCGCCTCCTCCCACGCCTGCGCCCACGCCCTTGCCCCGGCGGTGCCGGAGCGGTGACCGCGCGGGGGGCGGGCGCTCACTCCGCGGGTTCCGTCGGCGGTGGGCGGCGCTTGACCTCCTCCCAGAGCGCGTCCAGCTCCTCGAGGGACGCGCGGCCGAGGACGGTCCCCCGCTCGCGGGCGAGGCGCTCCAGCGCCTCGAAGCGGGCGGCGAACTTCCGGTTGGCGCGCTGGAGCGCGTTCATGGCGTGGACGCCCGCGAGCCGCGTGAGGTTGACGACGGCGAAGAGGAGATCGCCGAGCTCCTCTTCCAGTGCTGCCGGCTCGGCGCCCTCCAGCGCCTGCCGGACCTCCTCCAGCTCCTCGGCGACCTTCTCGAAGGCGCCCCGGGCGTCGGCCCAGTCGAAGCCCACGGAGCTGACCCGCTCCTGGATGCGGTGGGCGCGGGACAGCGGGTCCAGTCGGGGGGACAGGCCATCGAGCACCGACCGGTCCCCCCGCTCGCGCGCCTTCAGCGCCTCCCAGGGCTCGGCCTTGCCGCCGTAGATGTGAGGGTGCCGACGCCGCATCTTGGCCTCGAGCTGGGAGACGACGGCCTCCGCGTCGAACGCGCCGCGCTCCTCCGCGAGCACGATCTGGAACGCCAGGTTGAGCAGCAGGTCGCCGAGCTCGCCGACCAGCGCGCCGTCGTCTTCGGCGGTGACGGCGTCCGCGACCTCGTGGGCCTCTTCGAGGAGGTACGGGACCAGGGTGAGCGGCGTCTGCGCCGCGTCCCACGGGCAGTGCCGGCGCAGGAACCGGACGAGGTCGAGAGCGCGGTCCAGGCGCGGCGGCGTGGAGCCGGAAAGTGGGGAAAGATTGGCCATTTCGGGTTGCGATCGGATTCGTGGACCGTCTATACTAGACAGTTTGCAGACCATGTCAAACGCGTGGCAGAGCCGGGCATGGGTCGAGGTGGACCTCGACGCCGTGCGGGAGAACTTCCTGACGGTCCGCCGCGCGGTGGGCCCCGGGCCGGGGATCATCGCGATGGTCAAGGCGGACGCTTACGGGGTGGGCGCGGAACGGGTGGTGCGCGCGCTGGAGCCGCTGGGCCCGTGGGGGTACGGCGTCGCGACGGCGGCGGAGGGGGCGGCGTTGCGGCGCGCGGGTGTGCAGCGGCCGATCCTCGTGGTCAGCCCGCTGTCCCGGGAGGCGATGCGGACGGCGGCGGAAGCGGGGCTGATCATCTCCATCTCCAGCCTGGACATGCTGGACGAATGGGCGGCGCTGGCGCGTCGGCGCGGGGAGCCGCTGGAGTTCCATGCCGAGGTGGACACGGGCATGGGGCGAGCCGGGTTCGACTGGCGGGAGGCGGCGGAGTGGGGGGAGGCGCTGCGGAGCCGGTCGGGCGACGTGGTGCGGTGGACGGGCGTTTACACCCACTTCCAGGGCGCGGACGCCGCGGACCGGGCGGCCACCGCGCTGCAGTGGGAACGTTTTTCGGATGCGCTGGTACAGCTTCCGGTCTCGCGTGAGGACCTGATGGTCCACGCCGCCAACAGCGCCGCGGCGCTGTTGGCGGCGTGGACCATCAGGTCCTCACGCGAGACCGGAAGCTGTACCAGCGCATCCGAAAAACGTTCCCACTGCAGCGCGGTGGCCGCCCGGTCCGCGGCGTCCGCGCCCTGGAAGTGGGTGTAAACGCCCGTCCACCGCACCACGTCGCCCGACCGGCTCCGCAGCGCCTCCCCCCACTCCGCCGCCTCCCGCCAGTCGAACCCGGCTCGCCCCATGCCCGTGTCCACCTCGGCATGGAACTCCAGCGGCTCCCCGCGCCGACGCGCCAGCGCCGCCCATTCGTCCAGCATGTCCAGGCTGGAGATGGAGATGATCAGCCCCGCTTCCGCCGCCGTCCGCATCGCCTCCCGGGACAGCGGGCTGACCACGAGGATCGGCCGCTGCACACCCGCGCGCCGCAACGCCGCCCCCTCCGCCGCCGTCGCGACGCCGTACCCCCACGGGCCCAGCGGCTCCAGCGCGCGCACCACCCGTTCCGCGCCCACCCCGTAAGCGTCCGCCTTGACCATCGCGATGATCCCCGGCCCGGGGCCCACCGCGCGGCGGACCGTCAGGAAGTTCTCCCGCACGGCGTCGAGGTCCACCTCGACCCATGCCCGGCTCTGCCACGCGTTTGACATGGTCTGCAAACTGTCTAGTATAGACGGTCCACGAATCCGATCGCAACCCGAAATGGCCAATCTTTCCCCACTTTCCGGCTCCACGCCGCCGCGCCTGGACCGCGCTCTCGACCTCGTCCGGTTCCTGCGCCGGCACTGCCCGTGGGACGCGGCGCAGACGCCGCTCACCCTGGTCCCGTACCTCCTCGAAGAGGCCCACGAGGTCGCGGACGCCGTCACCGCCGAAGACGACGGCGCGCTGGTCGGCGAGCTCGGCGACCTGCTGCTCAACCTGGCGTTCCAGATCGTGCTCGCGGAGGAGCGCGGCGCGTTCGACGCGGAGGCCGTCGTCTCCCAGCTCGAGGCCAAGATGCGGCGTCGGCACCCTCACATCTACGGCGGCAAGGCCGAGCCCTGGGAGGCGCTGAAGGCGCGCGAGCGGGGGGACCGGTCGGTGCTCGATGGCCTGTCCCCCCGACTGGACCCGCTGTCCCGCGCCCACCGCATCCAGGAGCGGGTCAGCTCCGTGGGCTTCGACTGGGCCGACGCCCGGGGCGCCTTCGAGAAGGTCGCCGAGGAGCTGGAGGAGGTCCGGCAGGCGCTGGAGGGCGCCGAGCCGGCAGCACTGGAAGAGGAGCTCGGCGATCTCCTCTTCGCCGTCGTCAACCTCACGCGGCTCGCGGGCGTCCACGCCATGAACGCGCTCCAGCGCGCCAACCGGAAGTTCGCCGCCCGCTTCGAGGCGCTGGAGCGCCTCGCCCGCGAGCGGGGGACCGTCCTCGGCCGCGCGTCCCTCGAGGAGCTGGACGCGCTCTGGGAGGAGGTCAAGCGCCGCCCACCGCCGACGGAACCCGCGGAGTGAGCGCCCGCCCCCCGCGCGGTCACCGCTCCGGCACCGCCGGGGCAAGGGCGTGGGCGCAGGCGTGGGAGGAGGCGGTCCTCCTCGCCCATGCGCGGACCCTCGCCCTCGCCCCGGTCCAGGGCGGGGGCGGGGGCGTGACGTCTCAGGGGTGCAGCCGGTTCAGCGTACGCGGGAACGGGATCGCCTCGCGGATGTGCGGACGGTTGCAGATCCAGGCGACCGTGCGCTCGATGCCCAGGCCGAAGCCGGAGTGGGGGAAGGAACCGTACTTGCGTAGGTCCAGGTACCAGCCGTACGCGTCCACGGGGAGCCCCTCCTCCTGGATGCGGGCGAGCAGCTTGTCGTAATCGTCCTCACGCTGGCTGCCGCCAATGATCTCGCCGTACCCTTCGGGGGCGAGCAGGTCGTCACAGAGGACGGTGCGCGGGTCGTCGGGGTTCTCCTTCATGTAGAAGGCCTTGGCGGCCTTCGGGTAGTTGATGATGAAGACCGGGCGGTCGAACGCCTCCGCGAGCGCGGTCTCGTGGGGCGCGCCGAGGTCCTGGCCCCACTCGATCTCGTGGCCGAGCTCGCGCAGCATCTCGACGGCGCGGCTGTAGTCGAGGCGCGGGAACGGCGGGACGACGCGCTCCAGCGGCGCGGTGTCCCGCTCCAGCACGGCCAGCTCGTCACGACAGCGCTCCAGCGCGCGTTCCACGAGGTAGCAGACGAACGCCTCCTGGAGGCGCATGTTGTCCTCGGAGTCGTACCAGGCCACCTCGGGCTCGACCATCCAGAACTCGTTGAGATGCCGGCGCGTCTTGGACTTTTCCGCCCGGAACGTGGGGCCGAAGCAGTAGACCTTGCCGAAGGCGGCTGCGGCGGCCTCCACGTAGAGCTGGCCGGTCTGGGCGAGGAACGCCCGCTGCCCGAAATAGTCGGTTTCGAAGAGCTCGCCCGCGGCTTCGCCGATGGCGCCGGTCAGGATCGGCGTGTCGATGCGGACGAAGCCGCGCTGGTAGAAGAAGTCGTGGATGGCCTGTTCGATCTCGGCGCGGACGCACAGGATCGCGCGCTGCTGGCTCGAGCGCAGCCACAGGTGGCGGTGGTCCAGCAGGAAGTCGACGCCGTGCTCCTTGGGCTGGATCGGGTAGTCCTCGCTGCGGCCGACGATGACCAGCTCCTTCGCGCCGATCTCGTAGCCGCCGGGCGCACGGGGCTCGGCGCGTACGACGCCGGTGATGTGGACGCTGGTCTCCTGCGTGAGCGTGTCGAAGGCCTCCCAGGTCTCGGGCGAGACCTCGCGCTGGGAGAAGACTGCCTGAACGATGCCGCTGCCGTCGCGGAGCACGGCGAAGCCGACGCGACCGTGGGAGCGCGTCGTCTCGATCCAGCCCCGCACCGTCACATCCTGTCCGACGTGCTCGGCGAGTCGCCGGACTTCCGTGATCACTGCCATGGTGTTTCCAGGCTCCGAACCAGGAGGCTGCCGGGTGTTCGTTGAGCGCGGGAAGCTAGAGAAGGCGCGGAGGAGTGTCAATTTCCCCGTGCTCGCGGCTGCGGCGGTCGCGGTCGTGGCGTGCGGTCCGCCCCTGCGGCCCACGCCGCCCATCGACCCCCGCGGAGACTGGCCGACGCTGCTGGGCAACCCGCAGCGCTCGGGCTACGCGAGCGAGACCGTGCCCGCGGCGCCCGAGGAGGCGTGGCGGGCCAACGTGGGCCGGGGCCTCCTCACGCCCGTTCTGGTGGAAGGGCCGGTGTTGATCGCGAGCACGGCGAACCGGATGGTGGTCACCCTCAACACGGAGACGGGCGAGCGCTACTGGGGGCGCCGCCTGGCCGGCGCCGTGACGGGTGGCGTGGTCCGCGGCGGCCAGCGCATCTTCGCGGCGACCGACCACCGGGACGGCAAAGCGTACGCCCTGGGGCTGGAGCGCGGCCGCACCGCGTGGGACCGAACGATCGGCCCCGCGCCGTTCCCCGGACTGATCGTGGAGGACGCGGTCTATTTCGTGAACGAGCGCGGCCGCGTCTTCGCACTGGGGACCGACAGGGGCGAGGAGCGCTGGCGTGTCGACCTCCCCGGCGCTCCCGCGACGACGCCGGTGCCGCACGGCGAGAGCCTGCTGATCGCCACGACGAGGGACACCCTGTACCGGATCGAGCGCGGCAGCGGGCGGATCCAGGCGCGGGTGAAGCTCCCGGCCACGGTGTCGGCCGCACCGACGGTCGTCGAGGACACGGTCTACCTCCCGCTCCAGACCGGCGATGTGGCGGCGTACCAGCTCCCCGGACTCGAGGAGCTGTGGCGTGCGTCGTTCGGCGCGCCGATCCTCGCCGCGCCGGTGGTCGGCCCGGACGGCGCTCTCTACGTCCTGAACCGGAACACCGACCTCTGGCGCGTTCGGCCGGGTGCGCGGGCCGGGGAGAAGCTCGCGAGCCTGGACGGCGCGGCGCGTGCATCCCTTGCCGTGACACGGGACCGGCTGCTGGTCGGCCGGCTCGACGGCAAGCTGTTCCTGCTCGACATGGACGGCCGTGTCCTGTGGGAACGCGACTTCGAGGATTCGATCGTGGCACCGGTCACCGTGGCGGACGGCGCGATCTTCGTGCCGCTCCTGCGCGGGACCATCGTCAAGTTGAGGTAGGCGAATGAGGCGTGCACGGTTGCTGCTCCTCGTGTTCGTTCCTGCCGCGGCGCTGGCGCCCGTGGCGCCCGTGGCCGCGCAGCAGCGCGCGCCCGACCGCTTCGCCACCCTGGAGCCGCGTACGGTTCCGGCGGTCCAGTCATCCCGCCCGTTCCTCCGTCCGCTGGGCGTCGCCAAGTGGACCACGGCGGCGCTCACGGCCGCGGTGGCGGGCATCGGCGTCGCCGCGTACATGCGGGCGGATGACCGGTACGCCGAGCTCGAGCGCGCGTGCGTCGAGAACCCGGCGGCCTGCGCCGAGCGGCTGCCCGACGGCGCCTACGCGGACCCGCGCCTCGAGGCGTTGTACCAGGAGGTGCTGAGGTACGACGAGCGCGCGCGCCTCGCGCTCATCAGCAGCCAGGTCGGGCTCGCCGCCAGCGTCGTCCTCTTCCTCCTCGACCTGCGGGGCGACGCGACGCCGCCCAACATCCCGTACGACCCGAGGGCCCTACGGGTCGCGCCCGGCAGGGACGGCGGCATCGAGTTCGGGTTCGGCGTGCCGGTCGGGCGCTGACCGGCCCGCGGCGCCGCCCGCCACGAACCCCTAGCCCACCCCGTACAGCCGCTCGCGTTCGCCGTACCGGGCGGTGAGGACGGCGCGCAGGGGCTCGTGCTCCGGCCGCGCCAGCTCCGGGTCCGAGGCGATGAGCGCCCGGGCGTCCGCGCGGGCCACCTCGAGCAGGTCCTCGTCCCGTTCGGGCTGGAAAAAGCGGAACTCGGGCAGCCCGTGCTGCCGGGCGCCGAAGAAGTCGCCCATGCCCCGGAGCCGGAGGTCGGCGCGGGCGATCTCGAAGCCGTCGTCGCTCCGCTCGAAGATCCGGAGGCGCTCCAACGCCTCCTCTCCGCCGCTCGCGATCAGCACGCAATAGCTCTCGTCCGCGCCGCGGCCCACGCGCCCACGGAGCTGGTGGAGCTGTGAGAGGCCGAACCGCTCGGCGTGCTCGATCACCATGACCGTGGCGTTCGGGACATCGATGCCAACCTCGATGACCGTGGTGGCCACCAGGATGTCCAGCTCGTGGGCCATGAACGCGCGCATCACCGCGTCCTTCTCCTCGCCGGGCAACTGGCCGTGGATCAGCCCGACGCGGAACTCCGGGAACACTTCGTTGGCGAGCCGATGGTACTCCTCGGCGGCGGACCTCAGGTCGATCTTCTCGGATTCCTCGACCAGCGGATACACGATGTACGCCTGCCGCCCTGCCCTCACCTGCTCGGCGATGAACGCGTAGACACGGTCGCGCGCGGCCGGGCCGCGCACCGCTGTACGGACGCGCTTGCGGCCCGGCGGGCGTTCGTCCAGCACGGTGAGGTCCAGATCGCCGTAGAGCGCCAGGGCGAGCGAACGGGGGATGGGCGTGGCCGACATCACGAGCACGTCCGGCCGTTCGCCGAGCGCGGCCAGCGCCATGCGCTGCTTCACGCCGAACCGGTGCTGCTCGTCCACGATGGCGAGGCCGAGGCGGGCGAAGGTGACGCCGTCCTGGATCAGTGCGTGGGTGCCCACGACCAGCGCGGCCTCGCCAGACGCGATGGCGGCGAGCGCCTCGCGCCTCGCCGCCGTGCCGAGCCCGCCCGTGAGCAGCTCCAGCCGGACGGGGATCTCGCCGAGCAGGTTGCGCAGCGTGCGCGCGTGCTGCTCGGCCAGGATCTCCGTCGGCGCCATGAGCGCGGCCTGGTAGCCGTTCTCCGCCGCGAGCAGCATCGCGAACAACGCAACGACGGTCTTCCCGGAGCCGACGTCGCCCTGCAGCAGGCGGTTCATTCGGCGGGGGGACGTCATGTCGTCGAAGATCTCGCGGAGTGCGCGCGTCTGCGCGCCAGTGAGCCGGAACGGGAGCCGGCGATACAGGGCGCCCACCAGCTCGTTGGTGCGTTCGAACGCGATCCCCTGCCGTTGCCTCGTCTCGCGGTAATGGGCGCGCGCGTACAGGAGCTGGAGGAAGAAGATCTCTTCGTAGGCCAGGCGGCGGCGCCCGCGCTCGGCCGCCGCGAGGCTGGCTGGCCGGTGCAGCGCCTCCAGCGCCTCGCGCAGCGGCGGGACGCCCGCCTTGCGGAGCCGAGCCGCATCGAACGGCTCCTCGGCCTCGACCCACTCGAGGAGCCGGTCCAGGTTCGCATCGATGATGCTCCGCAGCACACGCTGCGAGAGCCCCTCCGTGGCCGGGTAGATGGGCAGGACCCGCCCCGCGGCGCCGTCCTCCTCATCGGCGCGGCCCAGCACCACGTACTCCCGCGGCTGCATCTGCCGCCGCTGGAAGTACCGCACGGGGCCGGTGCAGAGCAGCAGGTCGCCCTTGCGGATCGTGCGGTCGAGGAACGGCTGGCCGGGCCAGGAGCACTCGATCAGGCCCGTCTCGTCGCGGAGCACGGCCTGGAAGATCCGCAGGCCGGAGCGGGTGGGGATGATGCCCTTGCTGACGACCTCGCCGATGATCGTGGCGTCCATCCCCACGTCCAGCGACCCGATCGGCGTGACCGTGCTGGCGTCTTCGTAGCGACGGGGGACGTGGTAGAGGAGGTCGCGGGCGGTGCGTACGCCCAGCCGCGCCAGCGCCTCGGCGCGCTTGGGCCCGACGCCCTTGAGGTACTGCGCCGGCGCGTCGAGCGGCGGGAGGGCCTTCGTCGCAGGCATACGCACCGCGAAGTGCTACGCGGTCAGGACTTCACGCGCAAACACGTCGGCGTCGAACGGCTCGAGGTCCTCCACGTCCTCGCCGACGCCGACCAGCTTCACCGGAAGACCGAACTCCTGCTTCAGCGCCACCACGATCCCGCCCTTGGCGGTGCTGTCCAGCTTCGCCAGGACGAGCCCCGTCAGCTTCAGCGCCTGGCCGAACATCCGCGCCTGGGCGATGGCGTTCTGCCCGATCGTCGCGTCCAGGACGAGCAGCGTCTCGTGCGGCGCGCCCGGCTGCTTCCGGGCGACCACGCGCTCGATCTTGGCAAGCTCGGCCATGAGGTCGCTGTGGGTGTGCAGCCGACCGGCCGTGTCGATGATGACCACGTCCGCGCCCCGGGCCCGCGCCGCGTCGATCGCATCGAACGCCACGGCGGCCGGGTCTGCCCCGGGCCGCGCGCCCACGAACTCCGTGCCCACGCGCTCGGCCCAGACCCGGAGCTGGTCGATGGCGCCGGCCCGGAACGTGTCGGCCGCGGCCAGCAGCACGCGGTGCCCCTGGCGCTTCAGCCGGTAGGCGAGCTTTCCGATCGTCGTCGTCTTCCCCGCCCCGTTCACGCCCGCGATCAGGAAGACCGTCACCTCGCCCGGCGGAGCGAACCGCAGCGCGGGATCGGCGTTCCCCGCGGTGAGGATGGTGCGGATCTCGCGGCGCACGGCTTCCTGGAACTCGCCCTCCGTCTTCACTTCGCCGCGCCGCGTCAGCGCTTCGACGTGGTCCACCAGGCGCAGCGTCGCCTCCACCCCGAAGTCGCTGGCCAGGAGCAGTTCCTCCAATCGCTCGAGAGAGCCCTCATCCAGCCCGCGCATGAGCACGTTCACATCCGTGAACGCGATCTCCTTTATGCGCTGCCAGAGGCTCTTCTTTTCCCCGCTACGTCTGAAGAGTCTCGCCATCTATGCCCAACGTCCGCTTCGACGCGCCCCTCTTCCCGTCAGCGCAGGCCCCAACGCCGGCGCAGCGTCCACTCCGTGCACACGAGCATCGCCAGGGCGAGGTACGGCCACGGCGAGGTGTGGAGCGGCTCGCCGGCCCGTCGGCGGGGGGGCGCTCCGCCCGGCCGCGCCGCCTGGAGCCCCGCCAGCTCCACCGCCTGGCGCGTGAACTCCGGCGAGTACGATTCGACGGTGAACGGCCCTGTCGCGGCCGCCACTTCCTGCCCGCCCGAGAAAGCGCGGGCCTCGAAGGCGTAGTGCCCCGGAGCGAGCGCCGGCGTCACGGCGGTGTCGCCGCGGAGCATCGGCACCACGGTATCCAGGGCGAGGGTGCCGTCCTCCGCCGTGATGCGGAACGCGACGGAGTCCGCCGCAAGGCCGGGAGCGACCCAGCGCACCGGCTCGCCGCGCGGCGCCGTGCGGTCCACGGGCCGGACGGCCGCAGCCGCGATGGTGCGCTCCTCGTGGGCCAGCCAGCCGCCGAGCGCGGCCCACAAGCGCCGGTAGACCTGCCTCGCCTCGCCGCCGCGGAACGCCCACTGCCAGAAGCCGTCGGCGAGGGCGACCGCCCAGCGCCGACCCGCGCGCTCGCCCGCGACGATCACGGGCGACGTCGGCCCCCGTCGGCTCCGGCTCGCGACCAGCGCCGTCCACGTCCCGCCCCCGCTCACGGTACGCAGCCCCACCAGCGGCGGCAGCTCCTCCGCCCGGAAGGTGCCCAGCATCCCGGCAAGGGGCGAGGACGGGAGCTCGGAGGAAACGTACCATTCGCCCGGGGCCGGTGCGCTGACCTCGACCGGCAGGCCGACCGGCGCGCCGTCGCCCGGGAAAACCAGGAGCCGCCGCGCACGCCCCGCCGCCTCCCGGGCCCACGCCGGCGCCGTGGCGTCCAGGCCGTGCAGCACGAGCAGATCCGCCTGCTCCACCGCCTGCCGCACTTCCACCTCCCCCGCGCGGCGCCCGGCCTCGAGCCCCGCCGCGATCCGCACGTAGCGGCCGTCGCCGACGAAGGCGAAGCCCCGGACCGGCACGCCCAGCGCCTGCTCCAGGACCGGCTGGAGGTACCGGGGTTCCCAGTCCGGCCGGAACGAGACGAGCGCCACGCCCGCGGGACGCTCGCTCACGAAGACGTAGGCGCTGCGCCGGTCGTCGTCGGCCTCGACGTCGCCCGGCTGCAGCTCGAAGTCGTAGCGCACGAGACCGCCGCGCTCGCCGGCCGCACCGCCGCCTTGCGGCGACTCCGGCGTGAACCGCAGCGTGCCCACCGCCACGCGGCCCGGCGCGGCGGTCGCGATCCGGGTCTGGGCCAGGACCCGGTCACCCTGGCGGACGACCACCGTCACCGAATCGCCTTCCGGCCCCAGCGACGTCACGCCGACCCGCGCCTCGACCGGCTTGCCCGCCTCCGCCCAGGGGGGCAGCGAGACCTCGGCCAGCGCGCGGTTCGCCGGCGCCGCATCCGCCACGCTGCGGACCTCCACGTCCATGCCGAGCTCCGGCAGGGCGCGCACGACCTCGGCCGCGTCCTCCAGCCCGCCGTCGGTCAGGATGACGACGTGCCGCGCCCCGGCCTCCGACGCCGCCTGGAGCGCCGGCAGCAGCTCGCTCGCCGGCGCATCCGGCTGGAACGCCGCCAGCGAGTCGGCGCTCAGGACACGGGTCCCGGCGCCGAAGACCACCACGTCCCGCCCCGGCGCCAGCCGCCGGGCCTCCGCCACCGCCCGCTCCCACCGGCTCGGCCCGCTCGCCGCGTCCGCCGGCAGCCGCATGCTCAGCGACCCGTCCAGCAGCACCCGCGTCCGGCCCGCGCCGGCCGCGATCCCGGCGGCGGGGATCTCGGGATCGAAGATCAGCAAGGCCAAGAGGGCGAGGGCGGCGAACCTCAAGGAGGCGAGAAGCAGTCGGCCGCGCCCCGGCGTCTCCCGCACCAGGTAGATGTATCCCGCGACGGCCAGCGCGGCCAGCACAGCCAGAGCGTAGAGGGACCAGCCCAGTACTTCCATCCCGTGCGCTCCAGGAGTGAAACAAAGCCCGCGGGCACCAGCCGGCGGGCTTCGTCTAGTACGCCTCTCCCTGCGGTGGGATCCGCCCCGTCAGGGCATCTCGGCGCCTCCGCTCTCCACGGCCGCCTCTGCCCCGGCGTCGGCCGAGTCCGCCGCTGCAAGCTGCGCGCCCCGGCCGGACAGCCGGTCCAGCAACGCGAGCCGCTCCCCCGCGTGCGGCTTGAACGCCTCGAGCTGGGCGCCCGTGAGCTGGACCGCCCCCGGCAGCCGCGCCAGCCGCGGATCGATCGGCTTGCCGTCCTTTCGCAGCTCGTAATGCAGGTGAGGCCCCGTCGCCAGCCCGGTCGCGCCCACGTACCCGATCGTCTGCCCCTGTTTCACCGCCGCGCCGCGCCGGATGCCCGGGGCGAACCGGCTCAGGTGGGCGTAACGGGTGCTGTAGCCGCCGAAATGCCGGATCATGACGACGTTGCCGTACCCGCCGTCCCAGCCCGCGAACGTGACCGTCCCGTCCGCCGTGGCTCGCACCGGCGTCCCCGCCGGCGCGCCGAAATCGGTGCCCAGATGCGCGCGGTAAATGCCCAGGATCGGATGGTACCGCCGCCAGGAGAACGACGACGTGATCCGGGCGTACTGGACCGGATAGCGGCTGAACGCCGTCCTGAGCGACCGGCCCTCCAGGTCGTAGTAGTTGCCCGACTTGCCATCCGGATCGAAGTAGATCGCCGGGTACGACCTCCCCTGGCTCACGATCTCCGCCGCCAGGATGCGCCGCCGGCGCGCCGTGCCGTCCGGCCGCGCCTCCCGCTCGTACACCACCCGGTAGCGGTCGCCCGGATGAATGTCGTGGGTGAAGTCCAGCTTGAACTCGTAGACGCTGGCCAGGTCCCAGACGAGGCTCGCCCGCTCCCTGTACGGGAGGTCCAGGCCACCGTGGTCCACGAAGGCCTCGAACAGCGTCTTGCCCGCCTCGATCACCCCATCCACGTACAGCGTGTCCACGACGACGGGCGTCTCGATCACCTCGCTCGACCAGCCCAGATCCCCCCGGATCAGCCGGACCGTGGTGTCGGCGTTCATGCGCACGTCCACCGCGCGCAGGGTCGAGTCCTTCGCCCAACGCCGGATGGTGATCTCCGACCCCTCCGTCATGCGCCGCGGGCTCACGTACTCCCGCAGCGAGAGGAGCAGCTCGTGGAACTCCGCTCCGACGACCCCGGCCCGCGCCATCACGTCCGAGAGCGTCTCGCCACGCCGGAGCACCTGGGTCTCCACGCGTTCGACGGGGGCTGCGTAAAGCGCGGCCAGCACCAGCGCCTTCTCTGGCCCCACGTCCCCCCGGCCCGGCCGCCGGGCGACGAACGCGCTCACCACGAGCGCGATCGCGCCCACGAGCAGCAGCACTCGATTGGGGTTCCGCATCAAACCCTCGTCCGTTGGTCGGGCGTTCCCCTAGCCCATCAGTCCATCTGGCGGCGGATGAACGTCGGGATGTCCAGATCCGTGAGATGGTGCCGCTTGACCGGCCGGGACGCCGGCCGCGTGAACGGGATCGGCTCCGCCCCCGCGGCCATCCGGTTGGCCGGCACGGTCACGGTGCGGCTCCCGAAGTTGGCGCGGACCACCCGGGTCGGGGCCGGCGGCGTCTCCTCCTCCCGCTCGAACCCCGTCGCGATGACGGTCACCCGGACCTCGCCCTCCATGGACGGGTCGTGGACGGCGCCGAAAATGATCTCCGCGTCGTCCCCGGCTGCCTCCTGGATGATGGAAGCGATGGTGGTCACCTCATCGATCGCCAGGTCGAGCCCGCCCGTGATGTTGATCAGGACGCCCGCGGCACCGTGGATCGAGATGTTGTCCAGGAGCGGGCTCGAAATGGCCTCCTGGGCGGCCTGTACTGCACGATTCTCGCCACGGCCGAACCCCGTGCCCATCAGCGCCGGCCCGCGGTTCGCCATCACCGTGCGGACGTCGGCAAAATCGACGTTCACCTCGCCCGTGACGTTGATGAGGTCGCTGATCCCCTGCGTGGCGTGGAGCAGGACCTCGTCTGCCTTTTTTAGCGCATCCCGGAAAGACGTACCCTTCCCCACCACCGAGAGCAGCCGCTCGTTCGGGACGACGATCATCGTGTCCGCGGCCCGCTTCAGCTCGGCCAGTCCCTGCTCGGCCTGGAGCATCCGCTTCCGCCCCTCGAAGAGGAACGGCTTCGTCACGATGGCGATCGTCAGCGCGCCCAGCTCCCGCGCCATCTCCGCGATCACCGGCGCCGCGCCGGTCCCCGTGCCGCCGCCCATGCCGGCGGTGATGAAGACCAGGTCGGCCCCCTCGAGGGCGCGCCGGACCTCCTCCTTCGACTCCTCGATCGCCTGGCGGCCGATCTCGGGCCGCGCGCCCGCGCCGAGGCCACGGGTGAGCTTCTTGCCGATCTGGATCTTGAGGTGCGACTTCGAGTTCTTCAGCGCCTGCGCGTCCGTGTTCACGCTGATGAACTCGACCCCCTTCAGGTCCTCGTCGATCATGCGATTGACGGCATTGCCGCCGCCGCCGCCGACGCCCACGACCTTCATCCGTGCGTTCTGGACCGCGCTGTCGTCGAACTCGAAGAGCATCATGGTCTCACCCTCCTTTGGGTGTCCGGCGCCGCGGCAGCGCGCGCGCCGTCCGGGTTGAACGGCCGAATCCCCTCCACCATCCGAATCAGAAGAACTCCTTCAGCCATGCGACGAGCCGGCCCACGGCGGTTTCGCCGAAGCTCGGGCCGCCCGACTCCAGTTGCTGCGCCGCGGCGAACAGCACGAGCCCGGCCGCCGTCGCGAAGCGCGGCCTCCTGATGCCTTCGACCAGCCCCGTCATGCCGGCCCCGGGCGTGCCGATCCGCGCCGGGGCGCCGAAGACGTGCTGCGCGACCTCGATCGTCCCGGGCAGGGACGCGCCCCCGCCGGTCAGGACGATCCCGGCGCCGAGCCGCGCGGGCTCGATCCCGGCCTGCTCGATCTCCCGCGCCACCAGCCCCAGGATCTCGTCCACTCGCTGCTCGATGATGTGCGCGATCAGCTCCCGGGCGACCTGCCGCGTCGAGCCGGGGGCGGGGCCAGGCAGCTCCACCGTCTCGCGCGGATCCACGAGCTGCGTGAACGCCACCCCGTACTGCTCCTTCGCCCGTTCCGCCTCGGCGAACGGGATGGACAGACCTTTGACCAGGTCGTTGGTCACCGCGATCCCGCCCCACGGCACGGACGCCAGGTGCCGCGTCTTCCCGTCCCGGAACACGGCGACCTCCGTGCTGGCCGCGCCCAGGTCCACCAGCGCCGTGCCGACCTCCTTCTCATCCTCCGTCAGCACGGCCATCGCCGCGGCCAACGGCTCGTGCACCAGCGCCGCGATGCGGTACCCCGCCCGGCTGACCGCCTTGCGCAGGTTCTGCCCCGCCGTCGCGGAGCTGGTGATGATGTAGACCTCCGCCTCCAGCCGCGTCCCCGCCATGCCGATCGGGTCCCGGATCCCAGCCTGGTGGTCGACGATGTACTCCTGCGTCAGCGCATGCAGCAGCTCGCGGTCCGGCGGCACCACCACGGCCCGCGCCACCTCGTGCACCCGCCGCACATCCGCCGCGCTGATCTCGCCCCCGCCCACCGCCACCACGCCCGTGGAGATGCTCGCATCGATGTGCTCGCCGGAGATCCCGACGTAGACATCCTCGACCTCGACGCCGGCGATCAGCTCGGCTTCCTTCATCGCCTGCCGTACGGACTCCGTCGTCCCTTCGATGTCGGTGACGACATCGCGCCGCATCCCCCCGGTGCGCGCCTGCCCCACGCCCAGCACCTTGATCGTCGGCCGGCGCGCATCGCCCTCCACCTCCGCGATCACGGCGCAGGTCTTGGCCGAGCCTATGTCGATCCCCGCAACGAGCTTTCCTGGCATCTCAGCTTGATGTCCTCGCTGTCAGCGTTACCACGACCTGGTCGTGGAACCGCGCGTCGATCCGCTTCACACGGGCGAGCTCCTGGCGCGCCCGGAGGTCCGCGATGGCAAGGCCGAGCTGTCGCAGCCGCAGACCGCCCGGCTCCGCCGGCAGCAGGACCTCCACGTGGGCCGGCTCGCCCAAGACCAGCCGCACAGCGCCGTCCGCCGCGGGCGCGACCTCGGAGACCGCTGCCGCGAGCATCGGCTCCGCACGGCGCACCGCGTTGAGCGTGGCCAGCAGCACGAGCGCCGCCGGGTCCGCGATGCGGCCGTCCTCCCCGATGCGCGATGCGGCGGCCAGGACCGGCAGGTCCAGGCTCCGCTCCGTCGGGTCGATGGGCAACACCCGACCGGACGCGTCCACCGGCAGCAGCGCCGGCGTGCGCACGAACGCCACCGGCTCCGCCTCCGTCACGTGCAGCACAACGGTCGAGGGAAGGTCTCGCTCGACGCGCACCGCCGCAACCAGCGGGTGGGCCTCGAGCGCCGCGCGCCACGCGTCCGCGTCGTCGAACAGGTTCGACGCGGAGGTGATCCCGCTCAGCGCGAGCACGTCGTGCGGGGCCATGTACCGCGTCCCCACGACCTCGACACGCTGGACACGGAAGAACTCGACCCGGCGCAACAGCCGCGGCAGGTCCGCAGCCAGCGCGGTGACACCCGCAGCGACGGCCGCCACGGCCACCCAGCGCAGTACGGACCGTTTCATCGCTGCTCCCTCGCTCCCGCCGCGGCCGATCCGCCCAGGAGCGCGAGCGTCTCCCGCCCCGTCTCGTCGATGTTGCCCGCGCCCAGCGTGATGCACACGTCGCCGGGTTCGAGCGCCGCGGCCAGCGCTTCGGCCAGCGAACCCCGGTCCGCGTGGTAATGCACCTCGGAGCCGCCGGCCGCTTCGACCGCCCGCGCCACCAGCTCGCCGGTCACGCCCGGGATCGGCGCTTCCCGGGCCGGATAGATGTCCGTGACCCAGGCCACATCCGCGCCGGCCAGCGCCCGGCCGAACGCATCGGCGAAGTCGCGCGTGCGGGTGTACAGGTGCGGCTGGAACACCGCGACGATCCGCCGACCCGGGTACGCGGCGCGCGCGGCGGCGAGCGTGGCCGTGATCTCCGTGGGGTGGTGCGCGTAGTCGTCCACGAAGACCACGCCGCCGGCCTGCCCCAGCTCCTGGAAGCGTCGGTCCACGCCCTCGAACGTCGCCAGCGCCCGCTGCGCCGCCTCCACAGCCGCCCCCGCCGCGCGCGCCGCTGCGAGCGCGCCCAGCGCGTTGCGAACGTTGTGCAGCCCCGGCAGCCGGAGCGTCAGCTCCGTGAGCGGCGTGCCGCCCTCTTCCACGCGGAACCGGCTGCCGCGGCCGTGTGGCTCCACGTTCGTGGCGCGCAGCTCCGCCGCCCGGCTCAACCCGTAGCCGAGCGTGCGCGCGCCTCTCACGGCGCCGAGCACGCGCCGCGCGCCGTCGTCGTCCACGCACGCGGCGATCAAGCCGTCCGCGGGCACCGCGGCGAGGAACTGGAGGAACGCTTCCTCGATGGCCTCCAGCGACCCGTAGACGTCCAGGTGGTCCGCCTCCACCGCCGTCACCACCGCGATGCGCGGCCGGAGCGTCAGGAACGACCGATCGTACTCGTCCGCCTCGACGACGAACAGCCGGTCCGAGCCGGGGCGCAGCCCGCCGTTCCACGCGGCCATGCGGCCGCCGACGAAGCCCGTGGGATCCAGGCCCGCCTCCGCCAGGATCGCCGTGGTCATCGCCGTCGTCGTCGTCTTGCCGTGCGTGCCCGCCACCGCGACGACGACGCCACGGTTGACCACCGCGCCCAAGGCCTGCGCGCGCTTGAGGACCGGGATCCCCCCGGCACGCGCGGCGGCCAGCTCCGGGTGGTCCGGCGGCACCGCAGCCGTGACGACGACGGCCGCCGCGTCCTCGACGTGCGCCGGGTCGTGCCCGGCGGCGACCTCCAGCCCCAGGGCGCGAAGCGCCGCGGCCGCCGGTCCGGGATGGGCGTCGCAGCCCGTGACCTTCCCGCCCGACCGCAGCAGCAGCTCCGCGAGGGCAGACATTCCGGCGCCCGTCACGCCCATGAAATGGACGGGTCGGCTCCGCGCGAGCTCGCGCAGGTCGATGTCCGTCACGGGCGCGCTCATGCGGCCCTCCGGTCCACGAGCGTGAGGAGTCGCCGCGCGATGTCCCGCGCCGCGTGCGGCCGGGCCCGGGCGCGCGCGCAGGCCGCCATCGCCTCGCGCCGCGCGTCGGACGTGGCGAGAGAGGTCAGCTCCGCCCAGAGCCGCTCCGGTGTCGCCTCGCGCTGTGGAAGGTGCACTGCCGCGCCGGCTTCCGCCAGTGCCCGCGCGTTCCCGGTCTGGTGGTCCGCCGCAGCCGTCGGGAGCGGAACCAGAATGGCCGGGATGCCCCACGCGAGCAACTCCGCCGTCGCCATGGCACCTGCGCGCGACACCGCGATGTCCGCCGCAGCCAGGGCGGCCGGCATCTCGTCGATGTAGCCGACGGCGCGAACCCACTCTGCGCCGCCGAGACGCCGCAGCCGCTCCTCGATCCCCGCGATGTGCGCCGGCCCCGTGGCCCACAGCACCTGGAGGCCGTCCGGCCGCGGCGGGAGCGTTCCGGCCACGACCCGCTCGATGGCGCCGAGCAACGCTTCGTTCACCGCCCGCGCGCCCTGGCTCCCGCCCACCACCAGCACCACGCACCCCTCGGGCTCGAGGCCGAAGCGGCGGCGGCATTCGCGACGGTCCAGCGTCGGGTCGGGCGGACGGATCGGGTTGCCCAACGCAAAGACCTCCGTGCGCCGACCCGGCTTGAGCCGTGCCGCCGCCTCCGGGAACCCGAGGTGGACCTGGCGCGCCCACCGGCTGAGCCATCGCGTGGTCAGACCCGGCCACGCGTTCTGCTCCTGGAGCGCCATCGGCACGCCGGCCAGCACGGCCCACGCGCACGCCGGCCCGCTCGCGTACCCGCCCGTCCCCACCACCAGGTCCGGCTTCACGCGGCGGAACAACCGCGCGAGCCCCGCGGCGGACCGGAACGCGGACGGCACCAGCCGCCAGTTCTGCCACACCCGGTCGCGGCGCAGCGGCTCGAACGGCAGGAGCACGTGGGGCACACCCTGCTTCGGCAGCACCCGCGCCTCCACGCCGCGCCGCGCGCCCACGAAGTACACCACCAGGTCTGCGCGCTCGCGCTTCATCGCCTCCGCCAGCGCCAGCGCTGGGTAGAGGTGGCCGCCCGTCCCACCGCCCGCGAACAGCACCGCGCTCATGCCGCCCTCCGGTCCGCAGCGCGCGCGACGCTCAGCAGCACGCCGACCGCGGCCAGGCAGACCAGCAGGCTCGAACGACCGTACGAGATGAACGGCAACGTCACGCCCGTGGTCGGGACGAGCGCCAGCGCCACAGCCATGTGCAGCAACGCCTGCACGACGATCAGGTTCGTCACGCCGATCGCGAGCAGGAAGCCGAACAGGTCCGGCGCCCGCCGCGCCACCCGGTAGCCCACCAGCCCGAACGCGGCGTACATCAACACGAGGGACGCGGTGCCCAGGAAGCCCCACTCCTCGCCGATCATGGCGAAGATGAAGTCGTTGTGCGGCTCGGGCAGGAAGCCGAACTTCTGCTCGCCCCTCCCGAAGCCGCGGCCGAACAGCTCGCCGCTGCCCAGCGCGATCAGCGACTGGTTGATCTGGTAGCTCACGCCCGCCGGGTCGTGCGACGGGGCCACGAACGCCAGCACGCGCCGCAGCCGGTACTGCGCCGATTCGACCTGGCTCCACAGCACGGGCAGCGCGATCACGCCCAGCAAAAGGAAGTGCCCGATGCGCGCGCCCGCCGCGAAGACCACCAGCGCCGCGAGCATCACGATCAGCAACGCGCTGGACAGGTTGGGCTCGAGGAACACCAGCAGCGCGATCAGGCCCCAGATCACCAGGAACGGCATGAGCCCCCGGCTCAGACTGGGCAGCAGCGCCTGCTTCTTCACCGCGAGCTTCGCCGTCCATGCGATCAGCACCAGCTTCGCGAACTCCGACGGCTGCAGCGTCACGGGCCCCAGCGTCAGCCACCGCCGTGCGCCGTTGACCCTCGGCGCGATCGCTTCCGTGCCCGGCACCACGAGCAACGCGAGCATGAGCGCCGTGACGCCCACGAGCGGCCACGCCAGCCGGCCCCACCAGTGGTAGTCCAGCTCTGCGAACACCACCAGCAGCACCATCCCGACCGCGCCGCCCAGCGCCTGCCGCACCACGAAGTGGTAGTCCGCGAGCCCCAGCGTCTGCGCGTTGACCGCGCTCGCGCTGTAGACCATGACCAGGCCGAAGGAGAGCAGCACGATCGTCAGCAGGAGCAGCATGGGCGCTTCCCAGCCGTAGCCGAGCCGCGAACGCCGCGGCTCCTCCGGCTGCGCCCCCCAAACCGTCGCGACGGCGTCACGCGCCACGCCCCGCCTCCTCGAGCGCGAGCTCCTTGAAGCGACGGCCGCGCTCCTCGTAGTCCCGGAACATGTCGTAGCTCGCGCACGCGGGCGAGAGCAGCACCGCATCGCCGGGCGAGGCCAGGGCCGCGGCACGCGCGACCACGGCCTCGAACGGCCCCGACACCGGCTCGACCCGGACGTGACCGGACAGGTCCTCCATCACGATCGGCGCCGCCTCGCCGTACGCCACCACCGCTTTCACGTGCGCCCGCAGCTCGGGCAGCAGCTCCGTGTACGGCTCGCCCTTGTGCCGGCCGCCGAGCAGCAGCACGGTCGGTCGATCCATGCTGCGCAGCGCCACCCGCGTCGAGGCGATGTTCGTCGCCTTCGAGTCGTTGATCCACAGCACTCCATCACGTTCGAGCACCGGCTCCAGCCGGTGCTCGAGCGCACGGAAGCTGCGTAGCCCGCTCCGCAGCGCATCCACGCTGGCGCCCGCCAGACCCGCGGCGATCGCCGC
>k87-48576_pt1 | contig 36874 bp, 28 predicted proteins | sample MGYA00084031_6733416 | MGnify analysis MGYA00084031
CGTTGCTCATTATTGGCAGTGTCTTTTTAATCATCGCTTTTCCGCCTATCGAGTCTTGGGCGGCGTTCATGGAGCCGTACGTCCCGACGTTAACCATTCCGGTGGACGCCACGTTCGGCATTATGGGATTGGTCGCAGCTTTCTCCATTGCTTATAACCTTGGGAAGAGCTATGAGATGGACCCCCTTTCTTCTGGGGTGTTGAGCGTGGCCGCCTTTTTAATCGCCACCCCCCACTCCGAGGAAGGAAATATTCCCCTGAATCTGATGGGGAGCGAAGGTCTGTTTGTCGCTATTTTGATCGCGTTGTTCACTGTTGAAGTTTTCCGGTTGATGGAAAAGCGGGATTTTGTCATCCGAATGCCTGCCGGTGTTCCCCCTTCGGTATGGCGGGCATTTACGGCACTCATTCCCGGTTTCGTCATTGTATGTATGGTATGGGGAGTAAGCTTACTGCTTCAAACATGGTTTAGTCTTTCATTGCACGAAGTGGTTGGAGCGATTTTGAGGGAACCTTTGCAGGCAATGGGGAGCAGCATTTGGGCTGCGCTGTTAGCCATCTTTCTCATTCAGCTTTTGTGGTCGGCAGGCATTCACGGTATATCCGTTGTAGCGAGTGTCATGGCTCCCATTTGGTATAGTCTCGCAGACGAAAATCAGGCGGCCAAAGTGGCCGGCGAGGAATTGCCGAACATCGTCGGACAACAATTTATGGCCATATGGATTGCTGTCGGAGGGTCCGGTATGATACTGGCGTTGACGATCCTATTCGTGTTGCGCGCCAGGTCCAGACACTTAAAAAGCTTAGGAAAGATGACCATTTGGTCGAGTTTCTTTAACATTAGCGAACCGGTCATTTTCGGTGCTCCCATTGTGATGAATCCGATGATGATTGTCCCCTTTATTTTGGCACCGATGGCTGTAGGTGCTTTTACGTACATTGTGATGGCACTCGATCTCGTAGGACGGCCGTACGCTGTTGTTCCGTGGACGACACCGGCACCTTTTTCTGGGTGGTTGACAACAGGGGATTGGCGCGGAGCAGTATTGATGATCGCCAATATTCTGTTAGCGATGGCCATCTATTACCCCTTCTTCCGTGCGTGGGACAGAACGTTGGCGGAAGAGGAGGCCGTTGACGAAGGGACAGTTGAAGGGGAGGCTGCTGGTCTGTCTGTTAAAATGTAGATCATCATGAGAGCAGGTGAAGGTATGAAATTAATCGTGAATGCAGATGATTTCGGCTATACACGCGCCGTCAGCTATGGAATTGTCGATGCCCATCAAACGGGCCTTGTTTCCTCCACGACGATGATGTGTAACGTTGATGACTTGGAGCATCCGGTACAACTGGCTGAGCAAAATCCAACATTAGGGGTAGGGATCCATCTCGTGTTGACGAGCGGTTCACCTGTCAGTGAAAATGTACCGTCTCTCGTAGATGGGAGTGGGCAATTTTTCAGATACGATGAATTCCTCAAGAACATTCAGTCGCTTGAGAGAGAAGAGATCGAACGTGAATGGACGTCCCAAATCGAGAGGTTCTTTTCAACAGGGTTGAAACCAACTCATTTGGATAGCCATCATCACGTCCACGCACGCAAAGAAATACGGCCCATCGCCGTTCAATTGGCTAAAAAATACGGGATCCCTTTAAGGAGAGTGAATCGCGAGACGTCTTCAGACGGTATCTATGGCCCGGTTAAAACGACTGACGTGCTGTTCACCGACTTTTATAAGGACAATGTGAGTATCGATATGTTTGAGACGTTGTTGCTTAAGAGCGTCGAAAAGGTTCAGACGGTAGAAATCAATTGTCATCCGGGCTATGTGGATGAGGCGCTTGTTAAGAAAAGTTCGTATGTCTATCAACGATTAAAAGAGTTTACGGTCTTGACATCGTCAGAATTAAAAAAACGGATTCAACAATTAAATATCGATCTTATCACGTACCGCGATATATAAAGCTTATAAACGGGGAGAGAGCTTGATGTGCCATACTGAAGGGACGGTATTTGAAATCATTCTGTACGGCGGTAACGCACGCAGCCTCGCGATGGAGGGGATTGCGGCAGCGAAAAAGGGGCAGTATTCCATCGCGCGGGACAAAATAGAGCAGGCAGCGGCTGAGATTGAAAAAGCTCATCGTATTCAAACAGAGATTATTCAACGTGAAGCGGGAGGGAAACGACTTCCAGTCACTTTATTGCTCGTTCACGCGCAAGATCACTTGATGAATGCCATGACCGTAAAAGAATTGGCTGAGGAGTTCGTCAACTTGTATCAGGAGCTAGGAACATTAGGAGGGGACGAGCTTTGAGAGGATTGAAGGTTGTCACGATAGGCGGCGGGTCTAGTTATACTCCGGAGCTCGTAGAAGGTTTGATCAAACGGTACGACACCCTTCCTGTCAGAGATCTGTGGCTCGTCGACATTCCGGAAGGCGAGGAGAAATTGAACATCGTTGGAAACTTGGCGAAGCGTATGGTTGCGAAAGCTGGCGTGCCGATCGACATCCATTTGACGTTAGACAGAAGGGAAGCCTTAAAAGATGCAGACTTCGTGACGACACAAATTCGGGTCGGTCTATTGAAGGCCCGTGCTAAAGATGAACATATCCCTTTGAAATATGGCGTCATCGGCCAGGAGACGAACGGGCCGGGAGGTTTGTTTAAAGGATTGCGAACGATTCCCGTCATTTTGGATATCGCGCGTGAAATGAACGAACTGTGCCCAAACGCGTGGTTAATCAACTTCTCCAACCCTGCGGGTATGGTGACTGAAGCGTTGCTCCGCTACGGCGAATTTGATAAAGTGATCGGGCTGTGCAACATTCCGATTGGAATGCGGATGCGCGTGGCCCGAATGCTTGATGTCGAAGCCCATCGCATCTGTATTGATTTTGCCGGACTCAACCACATGGTGTTCGGGTTGAACGTATACTTGGATGGCGAAAACGTGACAGAACGGCTGTTGGCGTTGATGGTGGGGGAAAAAACGCCAGGTTTGACGGCGAAGAACATTCCCGACATTGAATGGGAACCGGAATTCATCAAAGCCCTGGGTGTGCTACCGTGTCCGTACCTCAAATATTATTTTCAAACGGATGAGATGTTGCGAGAACAGCAAGCAGTAGTGAAAGAACAGGGGACACGGGCAGAAGTCGTCCAGAAGCTCGAAGAAGAACTGTTCGAACTGTACAAAAATCCCGATCTCGACACGAAGCCGCCCCAGCTGGAAAAGCGCGGCGGCGCCTACTACAGCGATGCGGCGTGCAGTCTCATCGATTCCATCTTTAATGACAGGCGGGATATTCAGGCCGTGAATGTGAGAAATAGCGGGGCGATTGCAAGCATCCCAGCCGAATCCGCCGTCGAAGTAAATTGTGTCATCACAAGGGACGGTCCTAAACCGATTGCTGTCGGAGACCTTCCGGTTCCCGTACGCGGTCTCGTGCAGCAAATTAAGTCATTCGAACGCGTTGCAGCAGAAGCGGCTGTCACAGGCGATTACCACACCGCGCTCTTGGCCATGACGATCAATCCCCTCGTTCCGTCTGATGCGATAGCTAAACGTATGCTCGATGAGATGTTGGAGGCGCATCAGGCATACTTGCCGCAGTTTCGTCAATCATCACATTCTGACATTTTAGCTTAGGTTTCCTTCTTCAGTTGCTGTCAAACGTCAATTTCGTTTAAACACGCACCGCAACACAGCGGTGCTTTTCTGTTAGAATAAGAAATACACCTATTCGGACTGTCCGACATGCGCGTGATTGTGGGAAAAGCATGTCTCAGTCATAGCCCTTTTTCTGGTTCTTTAATGGGGCGTGGAGGTCAGTCATGGAAGAAGCAGGGACAAAAGGGGGACAGCGATGGACAAGCTCACCGTACAATCCAAGAATCGCACTCAGGAACATGTAGAAAAAATCGCCCAGCTGTTTCCGAACGTGGTCACGGAAGCTGTAGATGAACGCGGTCAACTCAAGCGAGCCATCGACTTTGAGCTTCTGAAACAAGAACTGTCGGACACAGTTGTCGGAGGGGAAAAAGAACGGTATCAATTGACATGGCCAGGAAAGAAAAAAGCGATTCTCCTTGCCAACACGCCGACGGACAAAACGTTAAGACCGGTGAAAGCGGACAGCGTGGACTGGGAACGCACACAAAACGTGTACATCGAAGGCGACAACTTGGAAGCGTTGAAGTTGTTGCAAGAGGCGTACTTGAACAAGGTCAAATGCATCTACATCGATCCCCCGTACAACACGGGCAAAGACTTTATCTATAAAGACCATTTTAAAACTTCATCCGACGAGTACCTGGAACAGTCGGGACAGGTGGATGAAGCGGGGAACAGGCTGTTCCAGAACAGTGAAGTGAGCGGCCGGTTTCACAGTGACTGGTTGAGCATGATGTACGCAAGGCTGAAGTTAGCAAGACTCCTGTTAAGGGAGGACGGAGTCATCTTTATCAGCATTGACGACAATGAAGCGGCCAACTTGAAGAAAATGTGTGACGAGATTTTCGGCGAAAACCACTATGTGGAAACGTTCTACATCCAGGTGAGGTATGCCAACAAATCTCTGACGGAAAAAGACGACTTTCAAAAACTCATCGAGCAAGTACTCGTCTACTCGAAGGGACAATTCAAGCCAAACAAACCTTACGAACCGTATGCGTTAGACAAATTCAAATACAAGGTCGTGGAAAAAGGGGAAGGGACCAAAACGCAAATCGGCGGGAAGAACGTCACGATTTTTAAAAAAGGCGAATACGACATTGTGGAAACCGAGCCGGGGCTCGACGGACTGAAAGAGACGTGGGCGAGCGGGACAGTTTTGACGGGCAATGCGTCCGGGAAGTTTTTTGACCAGTATTTGTCCCCCAGAGCGGACATTGACGGGCTGGGCACGCTGTACAAGGTGGAGGGGATTGGTGAAGACGGCCTAGGGTACCGGTATTTTACCGGTCCCAAACGGCCAGGCGCCACAAAAGGGAAATTTTACTCTGGCGTTCCCCTGGAGAGGCGCCAAGAGATCGAGGCGGGCAGAGCGAAAAAATACAAGCCGATCATCAATTTTTACGACTACAGTGCAAGTTTTGGCAACATCCGCCATGAAGGCGGCATCGACTTCAGGGGCGGCAAAAAACCGGTCAAAATGTTGAAAGAACTGATTAAGATGTCCACCGGCCGCGACGATATCGTCCTCGATTTTTTTGCCGGATCGTCTTCCACCGCCCATGCGGTCATGGAGGTGAACGCGGAGGATCAGGGAAACAGGAAATTCATCATGGTCCAGCTTCCGGAGCCGGTTGACGAGAATTCCGACTACTACAGGGCTGGTTTCACGACCATTAGCGAAATGGGGAAAGAGCGCATTCGGCGGGCGGCCCGAAAGATAAGGGAAGAGACAGGCGCCGAGATCGACTACGGCTTTAGAGTGTTTAAAGTCGACACTTCGAATATGAAAGACGTCTCCGATTCCCCCGGGGCGTTCAGCCAGGAACAGTTGTCTCTTTTCGCATCCAACATTAAAGAGGACCGCACGAGTGAAGACTTGCTCGTGCAAGCGATTCTAGCGTGCGGCCTGGAACTGTCGCTTCCGATAGAAACGAGAGACGTGGACGGCCGAAAAGTTCACTTTGTCGCAGAGAACGCGCTCGTGGCCTGTTTTGACGAACCCGTGACGGACGCCGTCGTGAGAGCGGTGGCGACCGTCAAACCGTCAAGAGCCGTGTTTCGGGACAGCTCCTTCGCCGACGACGCCGACCGCCTCAACGCCGAAGAGATGTTGAAACGGTTTTCGCCGGGAACCGAAGTGAACGTCATTTAGTTTCTTTTTAAATAAACCCTAACGTGCTTAAAAAGACAATGACGATCGTAAACGGTACGACCCAAGCCATGAGAAACTTCCAACTGGAAAACCAAACGGGCGACAGGGAGCTGCCGAGTGTGAACTCTTCCTTGACGAGTGCCCTATTCATCCGGAACGAAACGAACAGAGCAATAAACAGGCACCCTAGCGGAAGCATGATGTTGCTCACTAAGTAATCGGTCAGATCGAACACCGTTTTTTGGAACAAGGTCACATGTTGCAGTGTGCTGGACGACAAGGCCGCCGGAATGCCCGCCGCGAAAACTACGGCCCCCGCTGTCCACGTCACCGGCTTTCTGGCGGTTCCTTTTTCGGTAAACGCCGAAATCATAATTTCGAACAAGCTGAAGGAAGACGTCAGAGTCGCAAACAGAAACAACAGCAAGAACAAACTTAAAAACAGTCCGCCCAGGGGCATCTGTTCAAAAGCCGAGGGCAAGACGATAAACAGTAACCCCGGTCCTTCCGTCGGTTCCAATCCGTAAGCGAACACGACGGGAAAAATGGCGAGGCCGGCCAAAAACGAGACGAGGATGTTCATGAAGGCGACAGATCCCGCAGAAGACGGGATGCTCACCGTTTTGCCCAAATACGAACTGTACGTAACCATACAGGAAAACCCGACGGCCAGTGAAAAAAACGATTGGCCTAACGCGTACAATACGCCTTCTGCAGTTATGTCGGAAAAATCCGGTGCGAGGAAAAATCGCACGCCTTCCACAGCTCCGTCTAGAGTTACAGCGCGGATGACAAGGATGATGAAGAAGATAAAGAGGAGCGGCATCAAATACTTGTTCGCTTTCTCGATCCCCTTTCGAATGCCTGAGGCGATGACCAACACGTTTAACAGAAGGAATAAGGCAAGACCTGACAACGTAATCAGCGGCGACCCGATAATGTGTTCAAAGAGAGCCGGGTATTGGGCGCTTTCGTCGATGACATTCCCCGTGAGGGACAGAACGCTGTAAATGAGGACCCAGCCCCCGACGACGCTGTAGAACGACAACAACAAAAAACAGCCGACGACTCCCAGACGGCCGATCCACACCCATTGACTGTTGGGGGCCAGCTTTTGATAAGCACTGATGGCCTCCTTTCCCGCGCCTCGCCCGATGACAAATTCAGAGATCAACATCGGCAGGCCGATGAGTACGGTGAAGAAGACAAAGATCAGAAAGAAGGCGCCTCCGCCGTTCATGCCGGTGACGTACGGAAATTTCCAAATCGCCCCCAGCCCGATGGCAGCTCCGGCAGATGCTAAAATGAAACCGAGGTGTGACGACCACTGTTCCCTTTCCCTCATAAAGTTTCCCCCATTCTATTTGTTTCACAGTTAACTTTACACTATGGCGGTGGCGTCCCACAACTGTCAACACACTTTGCAGAAAGAACTCGTTTTGTGTGACGGTCGACGAACTGAAGCCGTTTAAGTCCACAGCGAAATCGGTTAAAAAGGAGAGAGGAAGACGTTGAAAGTAGTGGACACCCATTGTGATGCTTTGTATAAAATGTGGCAGCATGGGAGCGCGATGCGTTTCGAAAACGCGGATGACTTGCAAACGAATCTGACACGTCTCAAGGAAGGTCAAGTGGCGGTGCAGTGTTTTGCCGTGTTTGTCGATCCAGCCATACAAACTTCGCAACAATTTCAAGTCGCTTTAGACCAAATCGACCTGTTTCACACCGAAATCTTGCAGAAGCACCCGATGATCAAACAGATCACGTCGTGGGATGCACTCGATCGTTTACAGCCGGGGGAAATCGGCGCGCTTTTGACGCTGGAGGGAGTCGATGTCATCGGCAACGATCTGGCCAGATTGAGGACGCTGTACCGCCTGGGGATCAGGTCCGTCGGATTGACCTGGAACTTTGCTAATCTTTGCGCCGACGGCTGCTGGGAACAGAGGGGTGCGGGACTCACCCGCTTAGGTGAGGAAGTGGTAAAACTCAATAACGACTACCGTATCTGGACGGACGTCTCCCATTTGAGTGAGCGGTCATTCTGGGACGTATTGGCACTAGCGGAATATCCGATTGCGAGCCACTCTAATGCGAAAGCAGTGTGTGACCATGCGCGAAACCTCTCCGACGAACAAGCGACGGCATTGTTTGAGAAAGGCGGTTTCATCGGGATTGTGTTTTATCCCCCTTTCGTCAAAAAGGCGGAAACCGTCACGGTGGACGATGTACTGTTTCACATCGAGCATTTTTGTGCCCTGGGCGGTGTGAAACACATAGGGTTTGGTTCAGATTTTGACGGGATTGACACTTTCGTGCACGGCTTAGAAGATGCGTCGAAATACCAGCGGTTCATCGAGACACTGCTAAAGTATTACAAGGAAGAAGACGTGAAAGGGTTTGCGTATGAAAACTTCCTCAACCACCGACCAGGTCGTACACCGAAGGAATCAACATAAGGACAGTGTGCTTCAGGAGGAAGCGCACTTTGTTTTATGCAATGGTGCACCTTTTTCTGACCTTTTGAATGTTGATTTTCTTTTCAAAGCTAGTTAACAGAGAGGCGCAAACCGTGCGCCTCTTTTAAAAATGCCGTCGGTGATACGCGTAAATGGTCGCCAACACGACAATTTCAGACAGCGGGATGGCAAGCCACACTCCGTTAATACCGAACAGCGGCGGGAGGATAAGGAGAAATGCGAGCATCACGACAATTTCCCGGGCCGCGGTGATCCACGTTGCCATCCCGACGTGTCCGATGGATTGATAGTACGTCATCATGACGAAGTTGACGCCCATAAACAGGTACGCAATAAAGAACAGCCGGACGCCCGTGACGGCTAAAGCCATAATGTCCTGGGGAAAGTCGCCAAAGATGGCGACGATCGGCCGGGCTGCCAACAAGCCGACGAGGAAAGACAGGGAACCAGCGGCGACGGCCGTCCAAATGGCGATCTTCATCGTTTGTTGTTCGCGGGCGCGGTTTTGCGCACCGTGGAAATAACTGATGAGAGGCTGGATGGCTGCCCCCAATCCGAGGAAGGCCATCAACATCACGCTGTGAACGTAGTTCAGGACAGAAAAGGCAGCGACTCCATCTGTTCCGGCAATGTATTTCAGTGTCACGTTGTGGGCGAGGGTGAACACCGAGATTCCGACTTCTGAGAGGAAACTCGGGAAACCGATCACGACTGACCGGACAAACAGCCTTTTGTCAAACGTTGACCGGACGAAGCGCAAGTGGTTGGTCTTTGTGAAAAAGTGAAGGCAAAGGACCAAAATTCCGAGCACGGCTGCCAAAATCGTGCTTAACGCCGCACCCGTCACACCCCAATTGAACACGTACAGAAAGACGTAATTGAGGGCGATATTGACGAGCGCTGTCGTCATTAAAGACACCATGGCGAGGTTCGGATTTCCGTCGTTGCGAACAAAGACGCTGAGGGCATTTTCAATTGTGAAAACAAAGCCGAACAGCAATAAAACATGCATATAACGCGACACATACGGATACGTGTCGGCGTTGGCACCGAGTGCATACGCGAGGGGCTCGCGGAAAAAGAGGGCTGTGACCCCGATAATCAGCGTCGAGCCAAAAATAAAGACGAGCGCCTGGGTAAAGATGTGTTGGGCCTGCTCATACTCCTTGGCCCCCATGTGTTGAGAATAAAGAGTGGCCGCTCCGACCCCAATCCAAATGGACATCGCCAGAAATACCGTATAAACCGGTTGCGCAATCCCGACCCCGGCCAGGGCAACCGGGCCGAGGCGGTTTCCGACCATGACACCATCAACGACGAAATTGACCGCCATCAACAGCATTCCGACGAGTGACGGAACGAGATAGCGGACAAACGTGCGCCACACGGATTCAGTTTCCAGTCGGTTCAATTGTGCCATGAGCCTCTTCCTTCTGACTTAAGTTGAAAGGGTTAATTCTTAGTATTATAACGGAATTCCTGATGAGCAGAATAAGAACTGAAAGAAACATTGTCAAGAAGGAATTCTTTGAAAAGGGCTGTTATGTGTGGATACCACTTTCTACTTTCTCTATGCTGTCGGCTATGTATGGCTGATACGCCGCGGGCTCACATCCCTTCAGAGAGATCAAATTGGGTCCCTCACTTCCATCGCATACCTTATTATAATCGGATTAGCGCTGGACAATGTTGTGGCGGCGTCAGGGCGTTTCATCGGGGAAGGATCGTTGTTGCGACATCTGAACCTCATCTGCTACTGGCTCCACGCTTTTTTGACCCCGACACTCGTCCTGTTTTCGCTAGGTGTTTTAAGGTCCGCCGGCGTCAAAGGGATGCAGTCTAAACCGGCGCTGTACGGCGCCATCCTGCTGACAGGCGCCCTCATCGGTCTTGAAGTGGCGACCGTCACATGGGGGATGGAGCTGAAACCGAAGATGGAGTCTGGCGTTTTGCGCTACGTTCCAGCAGATTCCTCCGGTGGTTCGGGCATCATGGTTATGCTCGTGACGGTTGTGCTAGTGGTCGCCGGCGCCATTCTCTGGAAAAAAACGCAGTGGAGGTGGATGTTTATCGGGGCCGCGGCCATGGCTGTTGGCAGCCTCGTTCCGATCCCAGCTCACCGTTCTACCGTCATGAACGGACTTGAGTTCGTATTGCTGACGACACTGGTGGCGACAAAATGGCACCAAGACTCTCAAATTACAGCAAATTGAACGCCGATTCGTTTGATATAATCTGAACATGGGGCTTAAAAAACACCTGTGAGCTGCTTGAGGAATGGGGAGGACGCGTATGGACAAGCTGACCACGCAATCGGCTGACCTTGTTCAGGATCACGTGGAGAAGATCGGAGAGCTGTTTCCCCACGTCATCACGGAAGTGAGGGATGAAAGCGGACAGCTGAAAAAAGCAGTCGACTTCGAGCTCTTGAAACAGGAATTGTCTGATTCCATTGCAGAAGGCGATCAGGAGCGGTATCAGCTCACGTGGCCGGGGAAAAAAGAAGCGATCCTTCGCGCCAATACGCCGACAGATAAAACGTTTAGACCGGTCCAAGAGAACAGTGTCAACTGGGACCGTACGCAGAACGTGTACATCGAAGGCGACAACCTGGAAGTGTTGAAGTTGTTGCAGGAGGCGTACTTGAACAAAGTCGCGTGCATATACATTGACCCGCCCTATAACACAGGGAAGGATTTCATTTACAGGGATGACTTTAAAGCAGAGACCGGTGCGTACTTGGCAGAAACCGGGCAAGTGGATCAAGAGGGCAATCGTCTTTTTCAAAATAGTGAGTCCAACGGGCGCTTTCACAGTGACTGGTTGACCATGATGTACGCCCGGTTAAAGCTAGCCAGGAATCTGTTGAAAGAAGACGGAGTCATCATCGTCCACATCGATGAGCATGAGACGGCAAACCTCCAGAAAGTGTTAGATGAAATATTCGGGGCCCACAACAACTTGGGCGAAATCGTTTGGGACAAAGGAAACCCGAAGGGAGACGCGACAGGTGTCGCATCCCAACACGAATACATATTGGCGTACGCTAAAAATGCGAAAATTTTTACAGCCAACAACCCGCTGGTGCGGCCGAAAAAAAATGCCCAGAAAATATTAAAAAAAGCCAAGGAGCTGTACGCGGAAATCGGTCGAACAAAACTCCCCCGCGACCTTTCCCGCGTGGTGAAAAAATACGGCTTATCAGAAGAACCGTTTGAGTCTTGGAAATATACCGTGACGTTGGACACGGTGAATCAGGAGTTCGCTCAGTGGGTGAAAAGCCAGGGGTTTTCGGGTGGGGAGGCCGCATACGCCAACATCGATGAAAACGGAGATGTTTACCGGCCTGTGTCGATGGCGTGGCCGAATAAGAAAAAGGCTCCCGACGAATACTTTAGGCCGCTCATTCATCCGGTCACGAAAAAACCGTGTCCCATCCCTTCCCGGGGATGGCGGTACCCGGTGAAAACGATGCAAACCTTGCTCAAAAAAGGCTTAATTTTGTTTGGGAAAGACCACACGGTACAGCCGACGAGGAAGTACTTGCTCAAAGAGAACATGAATGAGAATGTGCCGTCTGTGATCTACTTTGCCGGCAGCGATGATGATTTCTTTAAAGAGATTGGCCTGAATTTTGACAATCCGAAACCGCACGAATTGTGCAAGGAGTTGTTACAATCGTTCGTTCACGACAAGGATGGGCTCGTGTTGGATTTTTTTTCCGGGTCTGCTACTACGGCCCACGCCGTGATGCAACTGAACGCAGAAGACGGGGGCAACCGCAAGTACATCATGGTTCAGCTTCCTGAAGCGACACCTGAGAACTCCCAAGCTTACAGGGCCGGGTACAAAACCATATGCGAAATCGGCAAAGAACGCATCCGGCGGACGGCCAGAAAAATTAAGGAAGAAACCGGCGCTGACATCGATGGCGGATTCAGAGTGTTCCGTGTCGATTCTTCTAACGTGAAGGATGTAGGCGGCTCTCTTGACAAGCTGGAGCAGCGACAACTGGCCATGTTTGAAACGAACATCAAAGAAGACCGGACCGGAGAGGATTTGCTCATTCAAGTCATGCTGGAGTGTGGACTCGAACTGTCTCTGCCCGTGGAAACTAAAATCGTCGAGGGCGCGACGGTCCACTTCGTCGCAGGGGACACCCTTGTCGCCTGTTTTGACGAGGATGTACCGGAAGGAGTGGTAAAAGCCATCGCCGAGGCACAACCGCGCAAAGTTGTGTTTAGGGACAGCTCCTTTGTCCACGATGCGGCACGGATGAATGCGGAGGAGACGTTTAAACAACTTTCACCGCATACAGAAGTCAACGTGATGTAGGAGGGTGAGCGGATTGAAATTAAAATTTAAGCACCAACCGTTTCAGCTAGATGCGGTGAGCAGTGTAGTGGACTGTTTCACAGGTCAGCCAAACGCCAGAGCCGTGTTTACATTGAATACGGGCAGGAGGAACGAGCCTGAGCAGATCGATGTGGACTCGTATTTACAGCTGACGGCAGAAGGCATCGGTTTTAAAAATAGGCAGATTGAACTGGCGGAGCGAGACGTCTTGGCCAATATCCGGAACGTCCAGCGGCGAAACGGATTGAAACAGTCGGAAAAACTGGAAGGCCGGTACAACCTGACCGTCGAGATGGAAACGGGCACTGGAAAGACGTACACCTACATCAAAACGATGTTCGAACTGTACCGGACGTACGGCTGGAGCAAATTTATCGTCGTCGTGCCTTCCATTGCCATCCGCGAAGGCGTGCTGAAATCCTTCCAAATGACGGAAGATCACTTCATGGAAGACTACGGCACGAAAGCCCGTTACTTTGTGTACAACTCGAAATATTTGCACCACATCGAGACGTTCGCGAGCGACTCCGGCCTCAATGTGATGATCATTAATTCCCAGGCGTTCTCCGCCAGAGGGAAAGACGCACGGCGGATATACATGGAGCTGGACGACTTTCAGTCCCGGAAGCCGATCGACGTCATAGCCGGCACCCGCCCCATACTCGTCATAGACGAACCCCAGTCTGTGGAGGGGAAGAAGACGGCTGAAGCCCTGAAACTGTTCAATCCGCTCTTTACATTGCGCTACTCGGCCACCCACAAGAAAGAGTACAACAAAGTCTACCGCCTGGACGCCTTGGATGCGTACAACAAGAAACTCGTCAAAAAAATCCAGGTAAAAGGCATTTCCGTCAAAGGGTCGGGCGGATCGGACCGTTACCTGTACCTGGAAGGAATTGATTTAAGCCGGAAACGCGCCCCTGTCGCCCGCTTGGAGTTTGAAGTGAAGACGAAAAGCGGCCTGAAGAAGAAAATCCGAAAAGTGAAGTCAAATGACGACCTGCACCAGCTGTCGGGGCATCTCGAACAGTACAGGGGGTACGTCATCTCTGAAATCGACGGCTTGAGAAATGCCGTACACTTCACAAACGGCGTCACGTTGTACGCCGGGGACGTACAAGGCGACGTGGACGAACACCACTTTCGTCGCATCCAGATCCGGGAGACGATCAAATCCCACCTTGAAAAAGAGCGGAAGATGTATCACGAGGGGATTAAAGTGCTGTCCCTTTTCTTTATCGACGAGGTAGCCAAATACCGCCAGTACGATGCCGAAGGAAACGCATTAAACGGCGAATACGCCCGCATGTTCGAAGAAGAGTACGAAGCCGTCGTGAGCGACTATTTGGCAGAGTTTGCAGACGATCCGTACGCCGCCTATTTGCGCAGCATCCATGTGAGGCACACGCACAAAGGGTATTTCTCCATCGATAAAAAGAGCAACAAGCTGGTGAACCCGAAAGTCACAAAGCGGCAGACAGATTCTGACGATGCCTCCGCCTATGACGTGATCATGCGGGATAAGGAGCGGCTGCTGAGTTTTGCCGAGCCGACCCGGTTCATTTTTTCCCACTCTGCGTTGAAAGAAGGGTGGGACAATCCGAACGTGTTCCAGATCTGCACGTTAAAGCACAGCGATTCGACGATTCAAAAGCGGCAAGAAGTGGGCAGAGGGTTGCGTCTGTGTGTCAACCGCGACGGGGAGCGCATCGATGCCACCGTTCCGGGCATAGACGTGCACGACATTAATGTGTTGACTGTCGTGGCCAGCGAATCCTACGAGGATTTTGCCAGAAAGCTCCAGAGCGAAATGGCCGAAATGCTGTCCGGACGCCCGCGCAAAGCTGATGTCCGCTTTTTCCTGCACAAAGTCGTGGAGAACGAACGAGGCGAGGCCCTTTACATCGACGAGCAACTGGCAAACAAGATACACCGGTCCTTCATACACCACGGCTACATTGACGATGAAGATCAGTTGACAGACGCGTACTTTCAAGCGGTCGACAACCAGGACGTGGCACTTCCCGGGGAATTGGCCCGCCACAGAGAGCCTTTTTTGGAACTCGTGAACACGATCTACGCAGAAGGCAAGGTCCGTTTGGTGGAGAACGAGCGGGCCCACCACGTGACCCATTTGGCACCGAACGGCAATTTTGAGCTCGATGCGTTCCAAAAACTGTGGCGTCTCATCAACCGCAAAACGGTGTACACTGTTAATTTTGACTCAGATGAACTCGTCCGAAAGTGTGTCCAGGCCCTCGATCGGCAATTGACCGTTCCAGTTGTGCAGTACACGGTCAAACGCGGGGACATGATGCGCATCGATTCGGTCGAACAGCTGAACCAGGGAGAAGCTTTTCGCATTCAAGGGACCGTTGCGGCACAGACGTATGCGCCGTCTCCGTCCAGGCTCAAGTACGATCTCGTCGGCAAACTGGTAGAGGAAACGAAACTCACTAGAAAGACTGTCGTGAACATTTTGTTAGGTGTGAAGGAGAGCACATTTCACCTGTTCAGACAGAACCCTGAAGAATTCATCATTCGCTCGGCCCGGTTGATCAATGAACAAAAAGCGGCCGTCATCGTCGACGGTATCACCTATGACGTGACAGACCAGACATTTGACGACGAGGTGTTTACCCGGAGCCATGTGAAGGCTCATATCGGGCACAATGCCTACCCTTGTGAAAAGCACGTTTACGATTACGTCGTCACAGATTCCAAAGTTGAGAGGGATTTTGCCGCGGCGTTGGAGGCAAGCGAAGAGGTCCTCGTCTACGCCAAACTGCCAAAAGGCTTTTTCATTCCGACACCTGTCGGCGAGTACAATCCGGACTGGGCCATCGTGTTAAAGGATCGAGACGGTTACCGCTACGTTGTGGCTGAAACGAAGGGTTCTTCGAATGCGATGGAATGGCGGGAAGTGGAAAAGGCGAAAATTGCGTGCGCCCGGAAACACTTCGCGGCCTTAAACGTCAGCCAATTGACGTACGGTGTCGTAAACAGCTACGAGCAGTTGAGGGACATGGTGAAGTAGCGGCTTGAATAAGCTGTAAGTCTTTTCCCGCCGACCCGATACTGGAGAAGTATAGACAGATCCTACGGGGGTCAGTTTTCTTGGCAAGTGTTGAGCGAACAAGGCCGATCTTTTAGATCAACGTGGGGAAATTTGACGGTAATGTGCCATGAGCTTTTCGGCCGGGATAAACCCCGTGCCGTACCAGCAGTGGAATCACATTCGTGTGATGGGGTGTCGAGGGGAATGTCTTAAGACACTCCCCTCTCCCGCTACGCACTATGTCAGCGTGGGCGGGTGCTACTAGCCACACGGACAGCATGTTTTGTCTAGTCGAAGCGTTTTTTTCGATACACTAAGAAGCTGACAATGACCGCTCCCACCATCCAGATTCCAATGTTGAGCATATGCGCTTTGACATCGTTGAAGCTCCCTCCCTGGAACAACTGTTCCGATCCGTCCATGAAGTGCTGTGTCGGGAAGATATTGAGGACCGTCGTTAACCAGTCGATGTTGAGCATCGGACTGAAAATCGGTCCCATGAGAAAAAGGAACATGATGGGGAGTCCCGTAATGGACGTATCTTGCAGCGATTTGGAAATGAGGCCGATGACCGTTCCCAGTGCCACAAACACGATCACACTCAGGATGCTCATGGTGATAAACAGCAGCGGCGCTCCGATGGTTTGACCGGATACGGCGACACATCCGCCAATGGTCAAGAGAGTCAGCGCGAAAGATAGAACACTTTTTCCAAGCAGAACTTCAAAGCTTGTGGCGGGAGAAAGCATCAGAACCCTGAGCGTGTTTTTCTCTTTTTCCTCAGCGATCATCATCGCCTGAACGAACGCTCCCGTCATCGTCAGCGCCATTAAAACCGGCATGACAAGAAAGATGTAGGCTTCCCCCTCTTCGCCAGCATCGACTGGAATTTTACTGAACACAAAAGCAAAAATGACCGGCATCAACACCATAACTAACACTTGTGCATTTCGGAGAAAGTCTTTCCACTCTTTTTGCATAATCGCGCTCAGCCGTTTCCACGACAGCGTCATAACAGTTCCCTCCCTGTCAACGTTACAAATATGTCTCCTAACGTCGGTTCGTTTGAGTGAATTGCGCGCAGCCGTTCACTTACCATGCTGTCATACACCACTTGCGCTCCTTCTCTATTTTGGGGAACGGTCCTCGTTTCGCCATTGTCAAGATAAAGCGTCAAGGTGCGATCCGCATATTGCAGACGTAAGTTTTGCGGCGTATCGAGCGCCGAGATCGTTCCCTCGTTCAGGAAGGAGACGCGGTCGCACAAGTCTTCCGCTTCTTGCATGTTGTGGGTCGTCAGAAAGATCGTCGTGCCTGAATCGTTCAGACGCCGCAGCACCTTGTGAACGTGCTGGATGGTGACGGGGTCGAGAGAGGCAGTCGGTTCGTCTAAAAATAACAGCTCTGGCTGATGCAAGATGGCACGGGCCAAGGTGACACGTTGTTTCATGCCTTTAGACAGTTTTTTTACCGTTTTTCTCTTTTCTCCCAGAAGACCGACGTCTCGCAGGACACGTTCGATTTGGCCGTCGTCCACACCGTACAACTGGGCGAAAAGTTTTAAGTTGTCGTAAACCGTCAGCCGCTCGTACAAGCCGCTATTATCGGTGAGAATGCCGATTTTTCTGGCAAATGTTTGAGGATCGAGGGACTGTACATCTTGACCAAAAACAGAAACAGTGCCAGATGTGTGCCACAGTTGCGATGTCAAAATCTTAATCGTCGTTGTTTTACCTGACCCGCTCGGGCCGAGGAAACCAAAAATTTCGCCTTTTTTGACACGAAAGCTGATGCCTTTGAGTGCCGTTTTGTCCCCAAAGGACTTGACGAGATTGTCCACTTCAATGACGTGTTCCATCGTTTCACCTCTTTAGATGTTCTGTCTAGTACGCATTCATCGTACCCGAGACAGACACCCCTTGCATTACATTTGCGGTGAAAGGTGTTAAAAAGGAGCTAGATGGTGCACATATTGAAGTGAAATGACCAAGTTAGAAGCCTAAAGTTTTTTTGAGTTCACTTAAGTTGCTTTTCGAGAGGGGAATGGAGCTTTTCTTTTGGTCGTCTAAAATGAGGCTGTAACTGCTGCGCGTCCACTTTACCACTTCGCGTACGCGTTGCAGATTGACGACGTAGGAGCGGTGACAGCGGTAAAACCCGTATCCATTCAGCCTAAATTCCAAATCGGACAGCGTCAGCGCACAGGGGAAACTTTCTCCCTTTACGTGAAGGTGAGACACCCCTTCTACACTTTCAACGAAGTCGATTTCGACCGGATCGAATAAAATGATTTTATCGCCCCATTTTGCCGGAACTTTTTCAAGGCGAACAGGTTGAATCATATCGGTGTCATGTCCACTGTCTAAGGTCGGTTCGTCTTTTTCTTTTACATCGTTCAGGCTGTCATCGTCTGCGTCGGACGTTTCGATTTTTTTCAATCCTTGTTCGTTTAGACGGTATACATCGCCCGTTATGGAAATAGCATCCTCCAAAAAAGGCGTGGTCAGCAGTACGGCTGTTCCACTGTCCGTCAAGTACTCGATGGTGCGGCGTATGATCGCGCGTGATTCCATGTCGACATTGTGTTCGGGGTCCTCCAAGAGGACAAGAGCGGGCCGGTGAATGATGCACCTGGCGAGGTGCAGGCGCCTTTTTTCCGAGAAGGTCAGGCGTGAACAACGCGTCCCTTCTTTGTCACGCAACCCCACCTGTTGAATCACATCGTCGAGGGGCGTGTTCACTCCGTATAAACGCTTGAAGAATGAGAGGTATTCCTTCACTTTCAGCCGCCCGTATGAACGGTCATCCAAAAACAACACGCCGACTTGCTTCATCAAATTTTTACTGTTTTCGGAAAGCAAGTGCCCTTGCAACACGATACGACCCTCAGATGGAGGAGCCCATCCTGCCAACAGGTGAAGTAATGCTTTTCCGATCTCGTGCCTGCACCAGATCGCGACACATTGCCGTTCGTGGATTTGTAAATCTACTGGAGGAAGCAGTGTGGAATTGCCTTCGGTTTTTGTTAATTGTTGAATGTCTAAAACAGCCATTGTCTACTCCAAACGGAAAAAAATTTATAAGAACAGCCATATTATAACAACTTACCGGACGGTTTGTATACGGTGTTTATTTTTTGACCCGGTGCGTCGCGTTCACACCATGGCAGGAATCCAGCCGGTCCATAGCGAAGTTCGATTGGAGAAGACGACGAGGATGTATGCGTAGAGAGGGGAAGAGGCGTGACGAAAATTCAGAACAAGTTAATGCTGTACATGGTGTTTTTAATCGTCTTAATGAGTGCGGTTTCATTTTGGATTTACGTGAGCAGCCAGAAGTCCATCCAACAGTACGACGATATTTTGCAGCGCTTTTTGGTGCTCAATGAAATTTCTCAACGAACGCGCGTATTAAACGACTCTCTGGGCCAGTATACGCTGCATCCGTCCGACGATTACGTGACCGTGTACGAACAGAATAAAACGTTGTTGTTGGATCAGCGGGAACGGTTGCTGGAAGTCATCCACAATCCGGAAAACCGCTACTTGTTAAAAAATTACTACCACATGATTGCCTACATGACGCGCAACATGGACAAAGCGTTCGATTTGCTGTCAAAAGGAGATTTTCAGCAGTATGCGTACCAGCGCAGTGAAATCGAACAAATGTCCGCGTGGGTGACAGATACGACGTTGGAACTCATTCACATGGAATTGACGAACTACCGTGAATTTTTCAGCGATGTCATCGCCCGCAACCGCTATTACCATACGATGGGGGCCGGAGCAACCGCGTTGTTCCTCGTGTTGAGCATCGTGTTTACGTACTTTTTTTCCAACGGGATCACACGGCCCATTCGCAGGCTTGCCTTGCAGTCGAGGCAGATCTCCCAGGGCCACTTTAACAGTCCCCCCGTGCCGGTGACGACGAGGGACGAGATCGGCCTTTTAACGGAGACGTTTAATACGATGAAAAACAGCATTCAAGCTTTCGTGGAAGAGATGAAGGAAAAAGCAGTGCTTGAGCGCAAACTGCAGGAGCAGACGATCAAAGGGTTAAAAATGGACCGCCTGTTAAAGGAAATGGAATTGAAAACGCTGCAAAACCAGATCAATCCTCACTTTTTGTTTAACACGTTAAACACGCTTTCCAAAATGGCCTACATGGAAGGAGCAGACAAAACAGGAGATTTGACCGTGACGGTTTCCAAGTTGTTTCGTTACAATTTAAAACAGACGGACACAGCGGTCACGCTGGCAGACGAACTGGACCACGTCCGGGATTACGTCCAGATCCAAAAGGCACGCTTCGGCGATCGGTTCTCGTTTGAACTCCACGTCGAGGATGGCTGCATCCGACAAAAGATACCGTGTTTGACGATTCAACCCATCATCGAAAATGCCTTCCATCACGGAATTGATTCCCTTACCCGGGAAGCGGTGATTCGGTTAAATGTCTACACAAAGGGAGAGTACGTCGTCATTGAAGTGACGGACAACGGAGTGGGGATGGACGAGGGGACGCTGTCGAATCTCCGCCAAGGGACGAACCCCTCTTCTCGAGACACGACGGGAATCGGCGTAAGCAATGTCGTGCAGCGGTTACGCCTTTACTACGGATGTGAGCATGTGATGGACATCCAGTCCCGCAAAGGGGAAGGCACGACCGTTCGACTGTGGCTTCCGGCAGGAAAAGGAAAGGAGGGGCAACATGTACAAACTGTTAATAGCCGATGACGAGCAGATCGAGCGAAGCGGCCTCAGAATGATGGTAGAGCGGTCGCACCCTGCCGTCGAAGTCGTGGGGGAAGCCGCCAATGGGCGGGAAGCCGTGGAGGCAGTGGAGCGGCACCATCCGGACATCGTCACCATGGATATTAAAATGCCCGGCATCGACGGCTTGCAGGCGTCCCGTGAAATTTTAAAGCGGCACCCGTCGACGAAAATCGTCATTTTCTCGGCTTACGATACGTTTGCTTACGCCCAAGAGGCGATACAGCTGGGGATTAAAGATTATGTGTTAAAACCGTACAAGAAGGAAGAGATCGCCAAAGTTTTGAACCGAATCGTGCACATCATCGAAAAAGAAAGGACTGAACAAGCGGAGAAGTTGGCGCTTACTGAACGTTACCACACCATCCTCCCCCTGGCCGAAACCGAGTGGATGGCGACGGTTATTTTTGGGCACGTGCACGAAGTCTCAGAACGAGAGCTGAGCCGTCTGCTCAATATTCACGAAACAGGCGGAGGGTACATCCTGTTGCTCCGCGTCTGGCGAAAAGATCACGCCCCCGTTTGCGCTGAACATCGAGAGAAAATGTACACGATGGTGAAAAAGCAGTTGAAACAACTGGCAGTCTGCCTCGTCGGGCCGCTGATCGGCCAACAAATACCGATTGCCGTGTTTGAAAGTGAAAAGAAGACAGAGGGCTTGTCCCACCGGAGCAAAGCGATGCAGTTGTTCCGGACATTTTCCCGCCGCCTACAGACGCAAAGGATCGACTCGAACCTTTGTTACGCTGGAGGGGTTGGACGTTTCGTCGAAAATGTGCAATCGATGCGTTACTCTTACCAGGAGGCGCTGTTAGCGCTGCGCCGTATCCACCGGCACCAACAACTGTGTTTTTACGAAGATGTCGAGCGGTCAAAACCGGGCACGGGCCAATGGCTGTTGCACAAAGAAAAACAGCTGCTGGAAGCTGTACGGCAAGGTGACACAGAAACGGGAGTGCGCCTGTTTGACGAGTTTTTCGACCGCGTTGTGGAGTTCACCGGACACAGCGTTGAAGACATCCGCCGTTACCTGTCGGAACTGTTCGTCGTGTTGTTGCGCGTAAGCGGCGATGTCGGTACTCCCGACGGTACGTACACGCGATTCGATGCGTTCTCCGCTGTGGAAGAGATGCGGGAGACGGCCATCCTCCGCCTGCGACAAATCGTGCACACGGTGAAGGACCGGTTGGAACAGCAGCATCAAAGTTATTTTGACAAAGCGAAAGCGTATTTGGACGACCACTTTCAAGGCAACGTGACGTTGGAAGCGGTTGCCGGACACGTCGGACTGAGTACGTATTACTTCAGTAAACTGTTCAAAGAGCGAGCCGGTGTCACGTTTATCGACTATCTCACGCAACTTCGCGTCGAAAAAGCGAAACACCTATTATTAACGTCTGATCAAAGCTTAAAAGAGATCTGTTTTGAAATCGGGTACCGGGACCCGAACTACTTCAGCCGCGTTTTCAAAAAAACGACTGGCGTAACACCCTCCGCTTTTCGGCGCCAGGGGCACAAAAAAGTATAGAACATCGCAACAAAATGCTAGACTTTTCTGCAAGGTAACAAGATCAGACAGAAAAAGACAATAAAGTGAAGGCATTAAGAACACTCATGATGGCCAGTCTTTTGTAAGGTTGTAATGAAAGCCTATACACTCAGAAAAAGGGAGGGACTACTGCCATGAAGCGTCACAAGGGGATGACGTGGCTGGCCCTGTTTTTTGCGTTTGCACTTGTGCTCGCCGCCTGTAGCTCCGGTGAAACGGGAGGTGAGGAAGGTGGCGGCACCGAAGAAAGTAATGGGCAAGAGACAGAAGGAAGCGAAAGCACTGAATCAAGTGGGTCTGTCGAAATTTTCAGCTGGTGGACGGGAGCCGGTGAAGAGGCCGGATTGCTGGCGTTGATCGATTTGTTCCAGGAGCAGCATCCAGAGATCGAGGTCGTCAACGCCGCGGTGGCCGGAGGAGCCGGAACAAATGCGAAGGCTGTTCTGGCCAGCCGCATGCAGGCCGACGACCCGCCGGGGACGTTCCAAGTTCACGGTGGTTCCGAATTGAATGACGGCTGGGTTGCCGCCGACAAAATGGAGCCACTTAACGACCTTTTCGAAGCAGAAGGGTGGATGGACAAATTTCCGCAAGACTTGATTGACCTCGTCAGCAAAGACGGCAACATTTACTCGGTTCCTGTCAACATTCACCGCGGCAATGTAATTTTTTACAACACAAAAGTGTTTGAAGAAAACGGGTTGGAACCTCCGACGACGTTTGACGAATTTTTTGCCGTGGCGGAAGAGTTGAAGAAAGCCGGTGTGACTCCCCTTTCCCTCGGGGATAAAGAACCGTGGACCGCGACGCAAATTCTTGAAAATGTCGCACTGGGGGTTCTCGGCCCGGACAAATACAACCAACTGTGGTCAGGCGAACTGAAATTTGACAGCCCGGAATTTCGGGAAGCGGTGGACATTTTCAACAAGATGTTGACGTACATCAATGAAGACCACGCAGCCCGAAATTGGCAGGACGCGGCACAGCTCGTCGCCGACGGGGAAGCGGGAATGAACATTATGGGTGACTGGGCGAAAGGGTACTTCACGACTGATCTAGAACTGACGGCGAACGAAGACTTCGGCTGGATCGAAACGCCGGAAACGGACGGGGAGTTCATGGTCATCACGGACACGTTCGGATTGCCGAAAAACGTCGAAAATCCCGATGCCGTCAAACAATTTTTGTCGTTCCTCGGATCGGTCGAAGCGCAAGACACGTTCAATCCGCTGAAAGGGTCGATTCCAGCTAGAATCGACGCAGATCCTTCCAAATACGACGAGTACGGACAGGAGACGATGGAGGACTTTAAAGACAGTGTCTTGACGCCGAGCCTAGCCCACGGTTCGGCTGCACCTGAAGGATTTTTGACGCAGGCGAACCAGGCGGTCAACGTGTTCGTCACGCAAGGGGATGTGGATCAGCTGATACAGTCGCTGGAAGATGCAGCAAGCGCCCACAATATGCGCTAAATACGGAAACGCGGCAGGAACGCTGCTGCGTTTTCGTCCTAGATCGCGCCGGGTTTGAACACAATTTGTTACCGTTTCCGCAAGGACTCCTCTCTACTTTTGGACCGATTTGCGGTTTACGGCGAGAAACGGAAGAGGTGGTGACAGGCCAACAGATGAAATCGTCGTCAGAGAAGTATCTGCCGCTTTTGTTTTTGGCGCCTTCCGTTCTGGCTGTTGCGGTTTTTGTTTACGGGTTTATCAGTTGGACCGGTTACGTGTCCCTCAGCAACTGGAGGTCCCTCGTGCCGGATGTTTCCTTCGCCGGATTTCACAATTACGTGACCCTTTTTCAGGACTTCCGGTTTCAATCGGACTTGCGCAATACGTTGGTCTTTACCGTCTTGTTCATTTTGGGCACCCTTGGGTTAGGTTTTCTGCTGGCGGTCCTCATTGATCAAAAACTGCGGTTCGAGTCTTTTTTTCGGAACGTGTTTTTGTTTCCAATGGCGCTGTCATTCGTCGTGACGGGGGTCGTGTGGCAGTGGGTATTGAACCCGAGCAGCGGGGTCAATCTGTTGCTGCAAAAGATGGGTGTTGACAACGTGCCCAAATGGTATACAGATACGACCATCGCCTTCGGTATTCCCCTAGGAGAGATCGAGTTCGGGATACCGCTGGCTATCATCGCCGTCATTTTGGCCGCAGTATGGCAAATGACGGGATTTTCGCTGGCGATGTATCTGGCCGGCTTGCGGGCCATTCCCGAAGAACTGCGCGAAGCCGCCCGCGTGGACGGGGCGTCAGAATCCCAGATATACCGCAAAATCGTGTTTCCGATGCTCATGCCTATCACGATAAGTATTTCGATCATGATGGCGCACATTTCGCTCAAAATTTTCGATCTCATCTACGCTATGACCGGGCCAGGCAGCAACTTTGTCACGGATGTCCCGGGAGTGTACATGTTTGAGACGACCTTTCGGGCGAATAACTACGCCAACGGCGCCGCAATCGCCATGATCATGCTCTTCATGGTGGCCCTGTTTATGGTGCCGTACTTGATCTCCAACCGGAAGGGGGATGCCCGGTGAGGCTTGCACGCGGATTGAAGCGGGGGGCGGTGTACGTTGTTCTCACCGTTTTCGCTGTCGCCTTCTTGACCCCCGTCTATGTGATGGTGGTGACGAGCTTTAAACCGCCGTCTGCAGCGTCCCTGGACGCCATGTGGCAACTGCCTGACACGCTGTCGTGGGAAGGGTACCGCATCGCCCTGGAAAAGCTATTGCCCAGCTTCCTCAACAGTGTGTACCTGGCGGTGCCGGCCACGCTTCTCTCGGCTCTACTCGGATCTCTGAACGGATACGTTCTCTCGAAGTGGAAATTTAAGGGATCGGAATGGCTGTTTACGGCCATGTTGTTCGGGATGTTCATTCCGTACCAGAGTATTTTAATTCCGCTCTTGCAGTTTTTGCAGAGTATCGGGCTGTACAACACCATTCCGGGCTTGATCCTCGTCCACGTCGTCTACGGCATTCCGATCACGACACTCATATTCCGCAATTTTTATGCGCAAATTCCGGATGAACTGTTGGAAGCGGGGAAAATAGACGGTACCGGTTTTATAGGGATCTACCGTTCTATCGTGTTACCACTCTCTGTCCCCGGGTTTGTCGTCGTCTGCATCTGGCAGTTTACAAACATTTGGAACGAGTTTCTGTTTGCGGTGACCATTACGAGCGTCGGGTCTCAACCGGTTATGGTCGCCTTGCAAAACTTGTCCGGCAGCCAAATCGTTCAGTGGAACGTCCAAATGGCGGCAGCCCTCCTGGCCGCCTTGCCCACGCTCATCGTGTACATCTTACTGGGCAAGTATTTCATCCGCGGGTTGTTGGCCGGTTCGGTGAAAGGGTGAGGGACGTTTGACGATTGGCTCGTTTGGTTACATCGGAATGGATGTGACGAGAATGTAGCCACCTACGGAATCGTATCCCTGGCCGACAACTTCCTGAAATTGGCAGGTATCCGTCGGCTGCTGTAAGAGGGGGATTCGTTAGATGCAAGTCAGGCGAAGGAAATGGTTCATTTTCCTGCGCCTGATTCAATTTAGGGGCTTTTGAGGCAACTCCCTTTCGCCACGTCGTATGCTTTTCACCGCTTTGGCTCGATAGCGGTTATGCCGCTTGAGCGACTTACGTTCCGACGTAAAACTGCGGATTTGAAAACCGGGCGAAGGCACAAATGACCACATCGCGAAACATGGTAACGCGCGTAATGCGATGATTGGTCAACACACCGATTGCCCCCTCCCTCTTTTTGATGTCGTGCCCGCCGGCCCATCGGTCCATAACCGGACCGAGTTCTCTTCCATCCCGTAACTCTTGGGCGATGGTATCCGGGAGTTGAACTCTGTGTCCGCCGCCGATGCCGACGACCCCGTCTTTGCTCACGACAGCCCCCCAATTGCACACGAATAGGCCGTATGGGGTCTCCACCACCCCTCCTTCCAGACCGATACCAAAGTCGACCACTTCCCCGTCCTGGGCGTTCAAACTGTTTTCTGCCCGGTGGATGGCGCCTTCAATCGTCTCTTCATCTGTAAACGGTTGTGCGGAGACGCCAGTCTCCACGTCCACCCCGGTTATGTTCGCTTCCAGCCCCATTTTTTCGAACGCAGTATGTACCGCTTCGATTTTGGCCGGATTGTGGGACCCGACTACTACACGCATACACCATTCCTCCTGCTCGTGTGGGCGACAATCGCGTCGTGAATGTACCACAATTCATTGACAACGATAGTTTTACTGGAAAAGTTACCGAAAAATGACTGGAAATTATCTGGTAACATTTACATCGCCCACGGCTCTTGTCTTCATGTTACCATGTACAATGTCTCGGTGCAGGTTCAACCGAAGCAACATTGAGAGGAGAAGGAGGAAGAGACATGTTTCGCAAAAAAAGATACAAAAAGGTGATGCTCCTATCGCTTGCCTTCGCACTTGCCATAAGTTCATTCTCTCTGTTAAGTGGACAAGCTGAGGCTGCAAGTGCGATGGACCTATTCAAACGTGTGTACAAGCAAGCGACAGGGGCCGAATTTAACGGCTTTCACTCGGGGTCAAAAACGAAGCAACCGGTGCAACCTCAACCCGTCGAGGTGAGCCAACCGGATCCGGTGGAAACGCCTCAGCCAGAACTGCCGGAAACTGGATCTGACGAATTGCCGCCATCTGAGCCTGTACAGCCGGAACCGGTGCAACCGGTAAACCCTCAACCTGTCGAGTCTCAACCTGATCCTGAACAGGAAACGGAAGCCGGCCATTCGAGTGTCGCGGACAAGATCATCAAAACAGGGGAAAAATATTTGGGAACACCGTACAAGTACGGAGCCCCTTATGGGCAGACGAACACGTTTGACTGTTCGTCCTTCACGAAAACCGTGTTTGCTGAAAATGGGATCACGTTGCCGCGCAGTTCTCGACAGCAAGCACAGGTTGGAACGCCTGTTTCCAAAAACAATTTGCAAAAGGGCGATCTGATCTTTACCAGTACGAGCTACTCCAGCAACATCTCCCATGTGGCTATCTACGCTGGAAACGGAAAAGTGTTACACACGTACGGTCCAGGCGGCGTGCGTTACGACACCTTTAAGGGCAGCTGGTTGGACCGGGCGTTCATTACCGCACGCCGGGTCATTGACTGATGTGACGCAAGACTTGTGCAAGTGTGTTCACCCCTTCAGCAGGAAAGGATTTCTGCTGAAGGGGTGTTTCTCTTTACGACTCTATGTGCGCCCGCTTGATGTGACTGGAGCCGAACCAGGCGGCAAAGGCAAAGATGAGGTAAATCGCCTGAGTCGCTTGCGGACCTTGCAACAAAACTTGTATGCCGATCCCCAATCCCAAAGCCGGGATGACCAACAAAGCCGTGCGCAACACGCGTTCGATGCCTGTTTGCGGAGAAATGGGCCACACCTTTGCAAACAGTATCCCGAGCACGACACCCAACCCTGATACAGTGAAGAGCTGCAAAATGACGGTCGGGGTTGGAAACGGCCAACCTGCGGCATAGTGACCCGTGAGGTAGAACAACTCCAAAAACAAGGTAATGCCCAACACTTTGCGGAAAGCCCGTACATCCAGTCGGGGGTGGAACAAGTACAGACCTAAAGTGAGGCCAGCATAGACGAATGCTCCTGTCAGTGCAACCCCTCCTCTCTCAGTGAGCCGTTCCCTTTATGATTTGGAACTTGCCACCTCGTCCAAAATTTCGACCTCAGGTGCCCGCACGTGTTCAACCAGTTGCTGGATTTCTTCCGGCGGTGCTGACGTGTTTCGGGACACGACCAAAGAGACGACAAAATTTAACACTGCGCCGACGACGCCGACCCCTTGTGCGTTGATGCCGAAGAAACTGTCTAAAATCGGCGCTTCCGTCCCGAGGATAGCGTCAGACCGTATCAGCACGATCATGGTCAACGTAAAGACGAGCCCGGTCAGAATACCTGACACGGCCCCTTCTTTGTTCATTCGCTTGTCAAAGATACCGAGGAGAATCGCTGGAAATAAGCTGGCCGCTGCCAAACCGAAGGCGAGGGCGACGACCTCCCCTGCGAACCCAGGGGGTCTGATGCCGACGTACGCTGCGATCAAGAGGGCGACAAACATCGCAATCCGCCCCATGCGCAACCTCTGCCGCTCGGTGGCATCTTTTTTGAAGATGCGGTAATAAATGTCGTGGGACGCCGCGCTGGACATCGTGATTAAAAGCCCCGAGGCCGTTGACAAGGCTGCCGCCATTCCGCCGGCGGCTACGAGCGCGATCACAAAGGGAGCCAAATTGGCCACTTCCGGTGTGGACAGGACAATGATGTCTTGATCGATGACCACTTCATTGCTGTCATCGCCAGTGAAGTTGACGATCCCGTCCCCGTTTTTGTCGTCGAACTGGAGTAAACCGGTCGTCTCCCACTTGTCGACCCATTCAATCTGGCGCACTTCTTCCAACGGTTTGTCGGCAATGTGGTCAATGAGATTGTACTTGGCGAATACGCCAACAGCAGGTGCCGTCGTGTAAAGGAGGGCGATGAAGATAATGGCCCACAGAGCGGACCACCGCGCCGCGCTCACGCTTTTCACCGTGTAGAAGCGGACGATGACGTGGGGCAGACCGGCTGTCCCGACCATCAAAGCGAGCGTCACGGCGAAGACGTTCAACATGGACAGTTCCGTAAACGGCGCCATGTACTCAGACATCCCCAGCTCGACCTGTATGTGTCCCAGGCGCTCTGCGAGGTCGCTGCCGACAAGGGCCAGTTGTGGAACCGGATTGTCCGTCAGCTGAAAGGCGATGGCGCACGCCGGGATAATAAAGGCGATTATCAACACGAAATACTGTACCGCCTGGGTCCACGTAACGCCTTTCATCCCCCCTAAAATGGCGAAAAATCCGACAATCACCATTCCGATGATGACGCCGGCGACGATGTCCACCTGTAAGTACCGGCTGAACACAATGCCGACGCCGCGCATTTGACCTGAAATGTAGGTCAACGAAATAAAGATGGTGGCGACAGCCGCTACTGCCCGCGCTGCGCTGGAATAGTAGCGGTCGCCGATAAAGTCCGGCACGGTGAACTTTCCGAATTTTCGCAAATAGGGAGCGAGCAAAAGGGCCAGAAGCACATAGCCTCCCGTCCACCCCATGAGGTAAATCGTTCCGTCGAAACCTAAAAACGCCACAAGGCCGGCCATGGAGATAAACGACGCCGCCGACATCCAATCGGCGGCAATGGCCGCGCCGTTGGCCACCGTCGGCACTTCTTTGCCTGCCACGTAAAAGTTGGACGTATCCCGCACCCGTGTCCACCAGCCGATGCCGGTATACACGGCGAACGTCACGAGGACCAACATGATCGTCAGTGCTTCAGTACTCACTTTAACCCCTCTCTTCTCTCCAGTTTCAAAAGTTTATCTGTCTTCCATCACGTCCCGGATGTACGCTTGATCCAGCTGTTCCATGCGGATGGCGTAGAAGAGGATCAAGAGAATAAAGACGATGATGGCCCCCTGTTGGGCGATCCAGAACGAAAGGGACACGCCAAAAAACTTCACACGACTGAGTGGCTCAGCGAACAAAATGCCGCCGCCGATAGAGATGAGGGCCCAAATGGTCAACAGATTACGGATGAGGGATAAGTTTTTTTTCCAGTAGCTCGTTTGTTTTTCGTCGAGAGTTTGCACCGGTGACACCTCCTCCTCCCTTTTGAATATAAAAGCGCTTGCAATTCTAGTATTCATAGTAATAGATTGTTTCCGAAAGTTACAAAAATTCGTCCAAACGGTCGTTTTTCAGACATCAACTGCACGATTTTCGGTTTGAATGGACATTAACCGCGTCTCAATGGAAAAGCGGCATACGCGTTCAGCCGGGGGAGGATGAACTGGAAGTTGCATCGCGATGTTCGTGCCGGATCGGAATGCTAAACGAAACGGAACACCCGCCGGAGGGGAGATTGTGAAAGTGCAACTGTGCCGATTCGCCGAACATTCCCACTAATCGTTGATTCACGTTGTACAGGCCGATGCCGTTTCCTTTTTGGCTCGGTAAAGGGATCTTCCCCAGCCTGTCCAAGAGGTGTTCGGGGAAACCGTCGCCACTGTCCCGAATCTCAAAGTAAATGCGTTCTCCTTCCTTTTTCACACGTATGCTGAGTTTGCCACTTTTGGCCCGTTTCAGACCGTGTTGCAAGCTGTTTTCTGCAAGGGGCTGTAACGTAAACGGAGGGATGTCAGCGTCGCTGATTCTGTCGTCCACGTCGTACTCGATCGCAATGCGATGGGAGAAGCGGACTTTCACAATTTCCAAGTACGCGAAAAAGTGTTCGAGTTCTTGCTCCAACTGAATGAGGAGGCGAGACGTCGATTTCAAATTGGCGCGAATGAAGCGCCCTAACTGGACCGTGATGTGGCGGGCCAGTGACGTGTCGACTCGAATTAACACCTGAATGAGATGGAGGGTGTTAAACAAGAAATGCGGGTTGATCTGCGCTTGCAAGTTTCGCATTTCCGCCTCCCTGAGGAGCGATTTCATTTCCTCTGCTGCTACGACATCCAATTGATGGGAGAAGAGTTTTGCCAGTCCTTCGGCGCGCACGATGTCTACCTTGCGTATTTGTTGCGGGCGGCGGTAGTACAATTTGATCAGTCCGATGATTTCTCCGGACTGGCTAATGGGCAGAATGATGCCCGCTTGCAGCGGGCACCCGTTGTGCTGGCATTGAATGTGTTCCGGCGTGTAGGCGATTTGCATCTCTTTTTCTTTCAGCGCCTTTTGCGAGAGACGGGTTTTTAACGATTCGCCCGGACGGTGATGGTCATTGCCGAGGCCGATGTGCGCCAGTACGTGCTCCGTATTCGAAATGGAGACGGCCGCGGCCGCCGTCTTTAATTCATCGTACAGGAGACGGGCGATTTTGGTGGCGGTGTCCCGGTGAAGGCCTTGCCGCAAGTGGGGGAGGGCTTGTTCCGTAATGTGGAGGGCCCGCTCTGTTTCCAGTGCCGTTTCCTTCTCCTGTTCGTGTAGCGCGACGCGGATCATAGTGGTGAATATAGCGATGGCGACACTGTTGGTAATCACCAGTGGAATACCAACTGTATTCACGAGGGCGACCGTCTGGTCAGGCGACTCAGTGAACGCGAGCAGCAAACAGACGTGAAAGATCGGGGCGAACATGCCGATGAACAGCGCTTTCGCCGGTGCGATGACGCGCTCGTTAGAAAAAAAGCGTGCCGTTAACCCGGCGAACAAACCTGTCAAGACCGAAGCGAGCATATCAGCGATAACCGTGTCACTGCTCAAAAAGTAGAAGTACACGGCCGTCACACATCCTGCTCCCAAGCCGACGTAAGACCCGCCCAACAGACCGGCGATGACGATGGCCACCAGATGTGATCCGATTAACGTTTCTCCTCGTTCCAACGTCGTCACCCAAAACCGGGACGCGATTTCCCCGTCGTGGAACACGATGCCGGCCTGAGCGCCGACAATGCCAAATGCACCGAAGATCGCGGCGTGATAGATGACTGTTTTCAAACCGAGTTCTCTGTCAAGCAGGTGACGAAAAGTCGGGATGCGGGTCAACATAAAGGCTACGACGAGGAGAAGGCCGGTGCGTTCAAACAGAACGAGCGTGATGGAGACCATGGTCACCTTCCTCCCTTGTCATTGGCCTTTTTTGAAAGCGACTTGCCGGTTTGCGATAAGAACCAGAATCGCTGAAAATGCCGGTCGTCAGTGGTTTTCCCGGCGATGAGCGTTCCGACGGCCGCACCGAGAAAACCGGAGGGGATAGCGATAATACCGGGATTGGAGAGGGGAATGACGTTGAGCACGTACGGCCCTGTCACGACGAGGAGTAAGGAAGTGGCTAAACCTGCAACTGTCCCGCTCACAACCCCAATCGAGTTAAAGCGTTTCCAATAAAACGTCAGCAGTAAAATCGGCAAGTTGGTGGAAGCGGAGACGACAAACACCAACGAGACGAGAATAGCGACGTTAAAACCTTCCAGCTTCAAAGAAAGGAGGATAGACGTAAACCCGACGGTGGCAGCCGTCATTTTGGCCACTCGCAGTTGTTCGCGCTCCGTCGCCCGCCCCTTGCGGAGGATATGGTTGTAGACGTCGTGGCTGAAAGATGACGTGGCAGCAATGAGCAGTCCCGTGACGACAGACAGGATGGTACTGAAGGCCACCGCCGTGATGAAAGCCGTGAGGAAATCGCCTCCCAGCTCGCGAGCGAGGAGCAAGGCGGCGATATTGCCTGCAGTGTCCACGGTGTACAGCTCGTCCCATCCGACAAGTGCCACGGCACTAAATCCGAGAACTAGGGTAATGACGTAAAAGAGGCCGATGATCCATGTGGCGGTGACGACCGAACGGCGGACGGCTGGTGTGTCTTGAACGGTAAAAAAACGTATGAGAATGTGAGGGAGCCCTGCGGTTCCGAGAACGAGCGTCAAACTGAGGGAGAAGGCTTCCACCGGATCGGCGAACAAGTGCCCCGGATAAAAAAACTGCTCCTTAAACGGTGAGGCCGCACTCACCTCGTGCAACAGACGTGAAATGCTCCAGTTAAAGCGGGATAACGCAATGACCATGAGCAAAAACGTTCCGGACATGAGTAAGACGGTCTTGACGATTTGTACCCACGATGTGGCGATCATCCCGCCGAAAACGACGTAGATCGTCATCAGGCTGCCGATGATGATGACCGACGCCGTGTAGTCGACTCCGAGGAGCAAGTGGATTAACAGACCGGATGCGACCAGTTGGGGAATAATGTACAAAATCGTGATGATCAGCGTACAAAGGGAGACGGTCAAGCGCATGTGTTTTCCGGGGAAGCGCGTTTCAATGACGTCCCCCAGTGTAAACATCCCGAGGCGGCGCACCGGTTCAGCGATGGCGAGCAAGAGGGGAATGTATGAAACGAGAAAGCCGATGGAGTATATGAATCCGTCAAACCCTTGCAAGGCGATGGCACCCGTCGTCCCCAGAAAAGACGCGGCGCTAATGTAGTCGCCAGCTATCGCCATCCCGTTCTGAAAGCCGGTTAAATTGCCGGCGGCGGAGTAGTACTGGTGTGTCGTCGTCCCTCTTTTGGCCGCCCAATGGGTGATGATGAGTGTGCCAGTCAAGATGGCTAGAAAAAAAATAAAGTACGTCGCATTCATAAAGTGTGCTCTCCGTCAAACTCGTGCTCGATTTCGTCGTCGAACCGCTTCCCTTTGTACAAGTAGAAAGAACAGACGCCCCACGTTATTGCAAATTGGGCAAATGACAGTATCCAGCCCAAGTGAAAGTGGTGGTAGATGGAGATGTGCACCGCATGTGGGAAAAAAGCGATCGTAAGCGGCAGACACAAGTAACAGCCGATACTGCACAAGACGACGGACGTCGTAAACCGCATTTTTTTAGCGATGGCGCGCTTGACTCGTTCAGTCTTGTCCACAGTGATCACCCAGCCCAATTATACTATGTTTTTGCACAAATGCGAATTGAAAAAACCTTAGTTTGAGACAGTCAAACGAAGGTTGCAGTCGTCACGACCAAGATTTCACTTCTTCCCTGTCCCACTTTCCGATGCCGAGCCACAGCGTCGGTTTACCCGTGACGCCTGTAAACAGGTCAAACGCTACCATCCCGATGGAGAAGCACAGTTTTAAACTCGGGATGTTGTCCATGGCGACACGGGCGTACAGGCGGTCTAAATGCTCTAGTGCGTAGTGGACTAACTGTCGCCCTACTCCGGATTGCCGGTAGTTCGGCTTTACGGCGATGATGGACTCTTCCTTTCCGTACTGTCCGATGGCAATGACGCCGACCAGTCGCCTTCCGTCGAGGGCGACAGCGATGACTGTTCCTTCCTCGTACGGTTGAGGCGGCAGCGTGCTCAGCCAGCGGAGCGCTTTGTGGGTGAGGCGTTTGTCGCCGTACAGACGGAGGAAGTGCAACAGTCGGCGGCGAACTTTGTTCAGCTGACTGTACGGCACTTCACGAATGTGCACTTCTCTCCCTCCCTTCCGCTAAATAGACAGCGTATTGGATGATGCGTTCCAGTGAACGTTTGCGGATGAGCGGTTCATCGAACTTCATCGGTTTGGCGTTAGCTTCAAACAGCCAAAAACGGTGGTTTCGATCGATCCCGAGGTCAAGGGAAAGTTCCCCCAACGCGTGCCCCGACTGGCGTTCGATCGCGCGGGCCGCGGCGACGGCGAGTTCCAACGCACGGCTGTACAACTGTTTCGCCTCTGAGCCGAACACGCGGGGGAAGATATTTTCTGGCTTTCCGATGCTGCCACCCCGTGGCACGTGTGTCGTCACGCCCTGTTTTCCGGCGAGGCGAATGCCTAATCCGGTCACATCCCACTCTCCTTCACTGTCTTTCTGGACGAGGGTGCGCAAGTCGAACGGGTGGCCGTTGTACTGTACGAGGCTCACCCCTTGTTGGATAAGGTACCGTTCGCCATTTGTGAGTCGGTTGACTTTTTCATACAAGATGCGGGAAAAACGCGTGCGGAACCGTTTCAGTTCACGGCCCCTCCCCGTGACGAATGTCAGAAGATAACTGTTGGCCTCTTGCTTGATCTGCATAATGCCTTTGCCTGCTTTTCCGCTGACCGGTTTGAGGTACAACGGGTTGAACCGGTCTAAAAAGTGGGTCAACGTCGCCTGGTCTCCCCATATTTCCGTCACTGGCTGAAGGTATTTCAGCGTATCGTCATTGGCTGTCCAGTGCCAGAGTTCCTCTTTGTTAAAAAATCTCGGGTTGAATAGCCGGGTGTCTTCGCTCTCGAGGAACATGCGCAGCGTCGTTTGTTCAGCAGGTTGTCGTTCCGCCTTGCGATCCGGGATGCGATTGTAGACGACATGGGGTTTGGGAAACGAAAGGCGCACCCAGCCTTTGACGGCCGGATGTCGCGTAAACCCGACGATTTCGGAGGCGCTGTCCCTGACGCCGTTTGGCGTGAACACAAATACGAGAACTCCCATGCGCCGCCCGGTCTCCACAATGTCCCGGAAATTGGCCTTGTTGCCGCGGAAACCTGGAATGCTCGGGTGTTCAGAGGTCAGGATGCCGATTAAAGGGGGAAGATGCCACCGACCCTTTCCGGCTGCACGACATTGAACGGGAAAGCCGAGTTCACCCGGTCGAAAAGGATAAGCGGTGACAGGAATGTTCAGCCTGTTCGATCCGAAAGATACGTGTTTTGACGCGAAGGTGTTGCCTGTCTTTGGCAGGAAGAAGCGCCAAGCACGTCCTTTGTTCCATACGAGCCAACCGTGTTTTCTCATCGAGTTTCACACTTCCCTGTTCAAATGTTAAATAAAGTCGGCCAGTTTCAAGCTGTATTCGGTAATGTAACGAGCAGATTCCCTTCCTGCAGCACGAAGGTAGGGGTGGTAGAAGATGTGACGCCCCGGTTTGGCGTTCACTTCGAATAACCAGACGTGGTGATTCGTGTCCAATCCCATATCCATTCCCAGCTCTCCGAGAATGCCGTCTGTCGTCTCCTCCAGTGCGACGGCGATTTCCTTTGCCGACTGCTCCAGTTGTTTCCGCATGTGAGCCCCTTTTTCCCCGTATTTCATTTGGAACAGCGTGTCGGCAGGAATGACCGATCCTCCGGTTCGGACGTGGGTCGTGACACTGCCGCTCCCGGCCACTTTGGCTGCCATGCCGACCACTTTCCACTCGTTTTTCCCGTTTTTGTGCATGTGCAGTCGAAAGTCGACCGGCCGGTCTTCATGGCGAATAAGGCGAATCCCTTGCTGGGCAATGTACCGGTCAATCAGTCCCGTCTGGTTTGGAAAAAGGTGCTGCACGAGGCGGTCCAGGGACTTAAAGCGCTTCAGAACATTGCGCCCGGTTTGCAGGGCGTGGTACCGGCAGTAATAACCGTATGTCGGGTCGTACGTAATCCGGATAATGCCCAGCCCGAGGCTGCCGCCGCTCGGTTTCAAGTAAATCATCCTGTGGTGGTTTAACATTTCCTTTAGCTTAAACACATTCGGTGACCGCACGGTTTCCGGGATGTAATACGATGCGAGCGGATGATTGTACAGCTGCTCATGGACGTTCCACTTATTAAAAAAACCTTGGTTAAACCAGTGGATGCGGTGCCGGTGCTTCAATAGACGCCCTTTGCACTGGACCACACAAGGTTCGAGTTCCTTTTTCCGGTTTGGCACCCGGTCGTACACTACGTCGGGGAACGGCGCACGATCCGCCTTCCAAATGTACTGTTTGAGGGTAGGATGATAGTGGATGAACCAACCGGCTATCGTTTCGTCCTGCCAATTGACCATGGAAGGGGTGAACACAAAAAAAACAGGACCTTCCTCTTTACCAGCTGCGAGAAACTGCTTAAATAAGGACGTCCTTGCGCCGAACGGCTTTAGGGACGACCCGGTAAAACCAGTCGTCAAGATGCCGATGACAGGCCCCATCCGCAACGTTTTGTTTTGAAAGGTAACGCGTGTCGTCGACGTCGACGGCAGCGCGAGGGCGTGGGCGATGTTGGCGGGAATGTACATCGCGTCGCCGGGCCTGTTAACCGAAGCGATGCGGGTAATCACTTGCTTGTTCCCGCAAGAGACCCGGACGGACGTTCCGTGTGTGCATCTGAGCTTTTGTATCAGTGATGTTGTCATGATGACGGCTTTCGTCGGTGCCGACTTCAGTCGGTGGATACGACAAACGTACGAATTCATTCCGAATCCTCCTACCTTAACTGTCATTTCAACAACGTCGAGACAACATCAGAGCTGAAATGACATCAGCTGTGCTGGCGAGAAGCGAGACTGCGACC
>k87-728696_pt1 | contig 36569 bp, 37 predicted proteins | sample MGYA00084031_6733416 | MGnify analysis MGYA00084031
GTATCTAGAGTATAGAACTTTTTATCGAAAATCCCAACTAATTCGTCTTTTCACAAAAATGTAGTCATGTTTTTGGGAATATGCTAGAGTAGTACATAAATAGATTCAAGAGAGGGGAATGGCATGGTTGAATGGCTATTGAGGCTTGATCCTTGGCAGCAAGCACTTGCTGGGACAGCTTTTACTTATTTTATGACAGCTCTTGGTGCCGGATTGGTTTTTTTCTTTAAAGAAATCAAAAAAGAAGTGCTAAATTTGATGTTAGGATTTGCTTCTGGTGTCATGATTGCTGCAAGTTTTTGGTCCTTGCTCGATCCAGCGATTACAAAAGCAGAAGAAAATGGAGATATTGCTTGGCTAGTTGTAAGTATTGGATTTGGTTTAGGTGGGGTGTTTTTATATATGGCAGATAAAACACTGCCCCATATGCATTTTGGACCGCAACATGAAGCAGAAGGATTGCCTACCCATTTAAAGCGGACAATCTTGCTTGTTTTTTCTATTACATTGCATAATGTTCCTGAAGGTTTAGCCGTGGGGGTAGCATTCGGTGCAGCAGCAACTGCGGATAATCCGACAGCCGCTATATTAGCCGCTGTTTCGGTGGCGCTAGGTATTGGTATCCAAAACTTCCCAGAAGGAGCAGCTGTATCAATCCCATTGCGACAAGAAGGTCTGAGCCGTAAAAAAGCCTTTGTTTACGGACAAGCTTCTGGAATCGTTGAACCAATCGCTGGGGTGATTGGCGCACTACTAGTAACGAAAGTGGAACTGCTGCTTCCTTATGCACTTGCTTTTGCTGCAGGAGCGATGATTTATGTCGTGGTGGAAGAATTGATTCCCGAAGCACAGCAGACATTGTCTAGCAAGCGTCATTTTGCAGTTTTTGGTGTCATGAGCGGATTTATCATTATGATGATCTTGGATGTGGCATTAGGATAATTCTGAAAATCCATATATGATATATCAAATAGGGCCGCGAACTTATATCGCGACCCTATTTTTAAGTATGTTATATCATAATAGAGTGATGATGTGATTCATTAATAATAGTTTTTTCTATGTGTATTGCCTTTGATCCAGCGAACGAGCCAGATGATAAGTGCAATCGGAATCAAAACTTTGACCGCAAACCATAAAAGGCCGCTTACGACACTAACAAAAAGACTGATGACAAAGCTAGCGGCAATCAACACTAAAAGAACCATGAAGATATTTAAGAACATATTTTTTTGACGCATACAAAACCCTCCTCTTGTTCATTCTTTACTATAGAAAAAGTATAACAGGGATTCTCTAAAAACACCTCCAACTGCAGACTGATTTTTACTTCATCTGCTTAAATGATCAAACAATTGCTTTTTCCCTTGTTTATCATCTAAAATAGAGCGGAAAAGGAGGAGAATATCATGCCTAAAAATCGTCTTGAAGCATTTACAGATGCTGTAATCGCCATTATCATGACTATTTTAGTTTTAGAACTTCATGAACCTAACGGAGATACGTGGGAGGCGCTCGCTGCATTAGGTTACCGATTTTTTATCTATATTGTCAGTTTCATCATCTTAGCGATTTATTGGAACAATCATCATCATTTATTTCAAGTTGTACATAAGATAAATGGACGGGTCTTATGGGCGAACAGTTTCTTTATTTTTGCGCTTTCACTTTTTCCATTTGCCACTTCATGGATCAGTGAGTACATCAATAGTCTGGCTCCAGAAATGACTTATGGTTTTGTTACCTTGACCGCTAACATTGCGTATTATATCTTGGCAAAAGAACTTGTCAAAGCAAATAAGGGCCACGAGAAAGCATTGAAGGCGATGCTGAATGATTACAAGAAATCGTATTTATCGATTGGCTTGAATGTCTTAGGAATTGTCTTAGGCTATTTAGTAGCGCCAGTAGCCGTGCTGATTGCAAACATCGTGATTCTGGCTGCTTGGATCATCCCAAGCCGTACCATTGAATCACAATATCGGTAAAATGATCCGTGTTTAAAAATTAAGAGAAAAATATAGAAAAAATAATCAAACGATCAAATATCCGAGTGATACTAGTATTCAAAGAGGGATGCAGATGGATCAAAAAAGACTTCATGTAGGACTGATTACTAGTTTTGTCACGATGCTTATTTATTTGGATCAAGGTCATTTGACTTGGACAGTAGTTAGTGTCACGGTATTTTTGACATTATTCGCAGCAATAAAAAAATAAACATCTTTATGTAAGCTAACATTCTATCTATTTAATAAAAACATGTTTACAGCAGTATGATTCTGTTGTAAACATGTTTTTATTTGTGGAAAATTTTTATTTTTAGAAAAGTATATTGAAATATAAAACATTAGTTTTTCCACAGTGGATAACTTTATGATAGCTAAAAAAACAATAGACTAGTTAAAGGAGACAGATAGATTTCTTTTGACAGGGGATATACATTAGAAATGAATAAATATTAACGAGAGTTCAGATGGTTTTAAAAAAGTAAATTTGAAAGAGTGAAAAATAACGAACTAGCTATATTTTAAGCGTTATTTTATAGTTAAAAAATAACGATACACTTATTTTGATTTCTCTACTACTTCTAAAAACTGCTGCTTTTTCCTTTGAAATGCCTTCAAAAAGTAGGATCAGGTAAAATCTACTGGCAGAAATCAAGGAAAAAGATACCTTCATAAGAGAGAAAAATGATAGAAAAGAAGAAAAATTATTTATAGAACAAGCTTTTTGCAACAAATTAATATACCTATACGGGGTATAAAGAAGAACGAAGATTTCTTAATTGATTTAAGTATTGAATAGGAAAATGCTAAGATTTAAAGCATGTAAGCTAAAAAAATAATCATTTTTGATTCAAATGCGTACTTAAATTATGAAGAAGTTATGATAATACTTATTTTTCAAGGAAAAAGAGCAAACCTAACCAATTTAACGAATAAAAAGGGGAAGTAAACAAAATATATATTTCTGTACTTTTTGTGATAGCGCTTTAATGATACACTTAAAAGGAGGAATAAGCCTATCTAAGAGTTTCTTTATAAAATAGCAGGCAATGTTCCCTTAAACATATGAAAAGCTGGAGCAAGCATTCTACTCCAGTCACATGAGTGTGTTGATACTATTTTATTGAATAGGGATTGCTAAATGGAAAATCGTACCCTCTTTGTTGCTTTTGACTCGAAGAAGCCAATCATTTTTTCGAACGAGAGAGGCAACAATAAATAGTCCGAGCCCAGTTCCTCCAGCTGTAGTTTTCGTTGTAAAAAACGGAGTGAATATCTTATCTCGGATTTCTTCTGGAATACCAGGTCCATTATCTGCTATTTTGATAAAGACCCAATTTTTTCCTTGTTGCAAAACGGGGATATCTGTCATGCATTTAGGAAGTTCCGCGCATTTTTTGGATGTGATGTGTATATGGGCATCGTTTTTTGCTTGATAAGCGTTCATTATCAAATTATAGAGGACGATTTGCAGATCTTCTTTTTCAAATCTGCTACTTCCATTAGCGGAAAGATCAGTATCTAGAATGATTGTCTTAGGAAGTAAAATACGAATCGTTTGTATCGCTTCTTGAACCGTTTCTGATACTTGATGGAATGACCGTTCCCCTAAATGTACTTTTGAAAAGCGCAAGACATTGGTAGAAAGTTGCAGTCCTTTTTCTGCGGATTGATAGATTTCTTTTAAATCTTCAGTTAATTGTTCATCTTCTTGGCGTTCTTCTATCAAAAGCTGTAAGTTACCGATCATGGGTGTCAAGAAGTTGTTCATGTCATGAACGATCGTGGTAGTCAATAAACCGATTGTCTCTAATTTGGATTCTTGAAGGATACTTTTTTCCAGCTCATATTTTTCTTGTAAAAGCAGTTGTCGTTCTTGCAGACGAATATTCTCTAAGTAAGTTTCATTTCGTTTTACATAATAGCGGATGGAAACAGTTAACAAAAAAACAATGACTAGCAAGAACATTAACAATCCTAGTGTAATCAGGTTATCCTGTAGGAGCAACCCATTTCTTTCGTAATAATCTTCATTGCTAGCAGCGATAAGTCGAGTGTTACCAACTGTAAACCACTCATAGGAAGAAATCTTCATCACTTGTTTAGGATGTTTTTTTGTCCACCAGTATGAATAGTAGGTCAGGCTGCCTTTTTTATGTTTCAGTTGTTCTTTTTCTAGCTGCTCCAAACTAGCAAAATCAAAAGTTGGGAATTTTTCTTTTCGATCATCTACCACTGTTAAGCCAATCTGTTCCTGAGAAGGATGCATGATGATCTTCATTTCTGCATTTTTGACCATTGTATAGCCGATGACTGCAGAATCTTTTGAAATATTGGTCTGATAAATCTGCTGTAAATCAAGCGGCATGACGAGTAAAACTTGTTTTTTAGAGGCGAGAGAAACTTGCTGGTATAAATTTATGTAAGCATGATGTTGATGGAAATACACCTCACCATTTCCAATAGTATTCTCTGACAAAGCTGTTGAAAATAAAGGATCGGCTGTTAGGGTTTTTGGTATATCAGTAAAGGCACTCTGAAATTTATATTGGTGAATAAATTGACCATTAGAAGAGAAAAGGAAAATACCGATTGCAGCTTTTTGATTTTTAGATATAGAGACATCAGAAGCAAGTTCCTCGTTTTTCATTTGTCCGCTGTACTTGTCCAGTAAGCATTGATAAGAAAAAATCTTTTCTTTGATCAATTCAATAGCAGAATGATTGATTTGAGCTAATTGCACTTCTGCAGATTTTACAGCTTTTTCTTGTGAAGTATGAAAACTGGCAAGTGTAAAAATAATTCCGCTGATCGTCAGCAGCAGGATCAGTGCGATGGGAGCATAGAGACCTTTGTTTGTAGGTTTTTTCATTGTTCGTTCCTTTCTGTTGCTAATCTATCAAATAAAAATAGAGGAGGAGTTTTTGTGCGAAATGAAAAAATTTTAGTTGTAGACGATGAGCCGGCGATTCGAAAACTGATTTGGAAGTCTCTGCAATCTACAGGCATTTTAGTTTATCAAAGCGACTCAGTAGAAAAGACGATTGAAATCATGTCACGTGTGACATTTGATCTTTTTTTACTTGATATCAGCCTTGATTATGAAAACGACGGGTATCATTTAGCGCAATTGATTCGAGAAGAAGATCCAGCCGTTCCGTTACTGTTTCTAAGTGGTAAGAAAAGCGAAGAGGCGATGATTACCGGTTTAGAAGTAGGAGCAGATCAATATTTGACTAAGCCTTTTTCTTTAGATCTTTTACGCGCACAAGTGACAGCAGCTTTAGATCGTAACAAAGCGATTCGCAACCAGTCTGCCCATCCTGTAAAAGGAGAAATCAAAACCGGAGATTTTCGATTTGACCCAATACGTTATCAATTGTTTAAAAAAGATTTTCTGATTCAATTATCATCTAAAGAACTTCAGTTGATTCGTTTTTTCATGGAAAATCCAGATCAGGTCTTTTCCAAAGAACAAATTTATCGCAGTGTTTGGAATGATGATCATTTTGATGCCAATACGATTATGGTTTTTATCAATCATTTAAGAAATAAAATCGAAACCGACCCCAAAAACGCAAAGTATTTAAAAACGATTTGGGGAATCGGCTATACATTCCTGCCTGATGGAGACAAGGAATGTTCTAAAAATGAAAAATAAATACTTAAAGCAAGTAGATCAGCAGAACCGCCGGGGCTTAAATGCCGTTTGGTCAAATGGAGGTCATAAATTGTCAGTTCATGGATGAATGCTTGCGCTGATAAATTTTTTCTGAACAGATAGCTGCTTTCAGCTTGTACTTGCTTTAAAGCTTCAAAGCCGCCACGATGGAGCAAATTGCTGTCTTGTGTCTCGCTCATCAAAAAAATCAATGCATATAAGTATTTTATCTCTTGGTTGTTTTGCGTATGCTGCCGTAAAAAATCTAACAGCTTATTTAGTGTAGGGAAACCGCTTGCTGCTTCGCCTCGGATTCCGGTAATGCCGTGTTCGAGATAAAGTTTTTCTCCATAAGTCAAGGATTCTTTATCTTTACATGAGAGGTGCTGAAAATCTTTTTCTACTATTCCGGAGACGATCTGCTTTGCTATTTGAAGGACAGACTCAGTATCTTTCTTTGTAAAGGGAAGGGTAGCACCTTTTTTGATATATAGACCTGTAGCACCTAGAAGAATCGCAAAAGAGAAATTAGCACCCTTATGTGTATTTACACCATTTGTTGCGTGTAGCATTGCTTTTTCTGCTTTTTTTCCAATCTTTCGTAACTGTTCAAAAAGTAAAGGAACATCTCCTTTATGATTATAACCAGCCTCTGCATATTGATAAAAAAAGGGGGCTAAACTGACGATACTGTCGAGAAAAGTATAAAAATCCATATCGTGATGAGCACCATTCGAGTAGCGATCGACCAGTCCGGGTTTTGGAGTAAGTGAGACTTCGTATAGCAAAGCCTTTTCTGCATAACTACTGATGGTCTTTAATAAAGGATTAGTCAATTTTTTGCCGCTCCATTTCTTCTAGAATGAATTTTAGCGAGTGATCTAAATGTTCATGGGTCAATAAAGTGAGTTGCTCTTTGTTTTTTGTTTTCATCCCTCGATAGATAAGCCAATGTTCCTCCAAGGCTGTATTTCTACGTTTAGAGGAACGAATGGCAATATCACGAAAGTAGACAAGGTAAGATTGCAATTCTAATACAATTCCTTTTAGCCGAAGCATTTGGCTCTTTTCATAAATAAATGCATTGAAATCGGAGAAATTTTGTAGTAATTCATCTACTCGATCTTCTCTATTTAATTTCTCCCCATATATCAACAGCGCTTTCATTTTTTTAAAATCGTCAGTTGTCATTTGATCCATAGCTTTAATTGCGGCGAGTGTATCAAGCGATTTTCGAATATCATAGATTTCATGAGCATCTTTCGTACTTATTCCTTTTACTACGACACCGATTTTAGGAACATATGTGACTAATTTTTCTGTAGTTAATTGCTTTAGCGCATAACGGATCGGGGTACGGCTGATATTCAAGATCTCAGAAAATTCTTTTTCGTTGATTCGCGTACCAGCAGGAATTTCTCCTAAAATAATCGTTTTTCGAAACGCTTCGTAAAGTAAGATTTTCAAGGTCTTATTTTGTGAAAAATCAAGATTTTTTTTGACTGCATCAATAATCGAGCTCATTTGCCAACTCCTTTCTGACTATTTGAATTGGATTCTAAAAATCAATTAATCAAGCAACTAAAGGAATCATAACGAAAAAAATAACAAAAAACAATTGTATATAAAAACAAATTTTCGAATTAATCTTTTTATGGTTATTTATTGAGGAATGTAAAGCGGCATATGTCCTAAAAGAATGATCGTAACGACGAAAATGATGAAGATCCCTAATGCATACTTTGCTGCTTCTTTTTGCCATTGTCCCATATCTAAACCTGTCAGGCGCAAAAGCAGATAAATAAATGCGACTAGCGGACTCAGTAAATGAAAAGCCTGTCCTAATAAGGAGGCAAGAGCCATTTGCATATTAGTAAATCCATAAGCACGACCTGCTTCTGCTAAGACTGGTAAAACACCAAAATAGAAACCATCATTTGAAATAAAAAATGTTCCTGGTGCAGAGATCAAAGCAATGACCAATCCCCAAAATCCAGCAAGCTGCTGAGGAATAAGGTGCGTGAAACTATTAGCTAAAGCGGTAGCCATACCGGAACCTTGGAATAAGCCCATGAAGATTCCTGCGGCAAAAACAAGGATGACAACTTGAACAGCATCGCCACCATTTGCGCCGATTCGTTCTGATTGCTCTTTCAATACCGGGTAATTGACCATCAAAGCAATACATGTTCCTACTAAAAACAAAAGAATAGGTGGAAGAGCAATACTTGAGATGAAAGAACTGGCAACTAACCAGCCGATGAGAAGAATCGTCAATGCAGCATTGAATAAAAAATTTTGTGGACAACGAATCTTTAGCATATCTGGATCAGAAACAGTTGTCATTTCTTTGATTTCTGCATCTGTCAACTCAGTGATTCCAAGCCTCGCCCGCTCTTGTTTTCCCATACGACGAGCAACAAATAAGATGACATAAAGCAAGGAGAGAAACATTCCTGGGAGCAAATAAGTCAAGATATCCGCATCAACTTCTAGAACTGCCATTGCACGAGCAGTTGGTCCACCCCAAGGAAGCAGATTCATGATAGTGTTTTGAAGGATGATCAGCACACCAAGATTCATCATTTTCATCTTTAGTTTTTTGTAGATTGGGATGAACGCAGAGCAGCAAATCAATGTAGTTGTCGTTCCATCACCGTTTAGTGATACCGCTGCTGCAACAACTGCAGTGGCCATTAGGACTTTCATTGGATCTCCCTTAGCAAAATAGATCATTTTCCTTGTAATCGGGTCAAATAAACCTGCGTCTAACATAATTGAAAAGTATAAAATAGCAAAAAGTAGCATAATCCCTGTATTTGCTGTAGTAGCTACACCTTCTAAGACAAAATCGCCGATATTTCCTTTATCGGCTACGCCAGCTAGCATCGCGATAATTGTAAAACAAAGTGGGATAATAACTAACGCTGTAAATGGTGACATTTTCTTTTTCATAATGACAAACATAAACACGATAATCATTGCATAAGATAAAATTGTAAGTATCATGATATTTCTTCCTCTCTAATTCTAAATAAATGTAAGCGTTGACATATTGCTGTAAAAAAATAAATACATTTGGCTCTTGATCCGCCTCGCCCCTCCTTTTTGTTTTTTATCAATTCATTGCTTAACGTGGTTAAGAATAATCAATATGAAATACAGTGAAAAGATGAATGATGAAAAAGAACAGAGAAAAAACAATTCCTAAACTTATTTCTTAGCTCTAGCTTAATAAGTTCTTAACGAAATATTAATTCGAAGAAAATACTTATATACCAACGTTTTAAAGAGTTTTATTTATTTTTTGAAAAAAAGGAACAGCGAAAAAACAATTCAAACATAAAATAATGCTAGCTGATTTTTTAGTTATTTTTATAATGGAAATGAGTCGAATAACGGAGAAAGGAGAAAGGCCTTGAACTTTTTGAAAAACCTGTTCAAAAAAAAAGAAAAACAGCAAAAAGAAGAATTTCAAACAAAACATCCATCAAACGAAGCTTTACTTTCAGATGAATGGGAAGCGGTTCCAGAATATATTCCCACAAGTTCCGAAAACAACGAGATAGTGAGTGTAATCTCTGCTGCTATTGTTGCCAATAATCAGCCAAAAAGCCGATTCGTAGTCAGAAATATCCAAGAACGCAATCCTGAAGCTGTACTTGTCCCCATGATTGCCAAAAGTAACGGAGCTGGAAAAAAAAAAAAATCGCAATTCATCGGAAAAAAAATCATGAGAAAAAAAAGAGAAATAATTATTGGAGGTCGAAAAAATGCTACGTAAATTCAAATTAACGATTGATGGAAAAGAGTATTTAGTAGAAATGGAAGAGATTGGCGGCACTCCTCAACAACTGTCTATGCCTAGCCAACCTGTTGTTCAGAAGCCAATAAGTCAAGCAGAGGAAACACCGTTAAAAAGAGAGACAGCACCCCTTACGCCGATAGCTCAAGGAACAGATGATGCCATCACTGCTCCGATGCCTGGCACGATCTTAAGAATACTTGTTGACAATGGGGAAGCTGTTCAGGAGAATCAGCCATTGATGATTTTAGAAGCCATGAAAATGGAGAATGAAATTGTAGCTGGAAAAGCTGGAACAGTAACTGCTATCCATGTTACTGCGGGGGATATGGTCAATCCTGGTGATGCATTGATTACGGTTTCGTGATCATTAATTTAAAAAGAGGAAGTGAAGTTTATGGAGACATTGATTGAAGGTGTAACTGGGATCGCAACGGAACCTGGACGCTTAGTTATGATGATCATCGGTGGCATACTGATGTATCTAGGAATAAAAAAGGAATATGAACCAACCTTACTTGTGCCTATGGGACTAGGTACGATTTTGGTCAATTTTCCCAATTCAGGGGTACTTAGTGCGGGCGGAGAAGCGGGGCCGTTTCAAGTTTTATTTGAAATGGGGATCAGCACAGAATTATTTCCTTTACTTTTATTTATTGGGATTGGCGCGATGATCGATTTTGGACCATTATTGCAAAATCCGTTTTTGCTGTTGTTTGGGGCAGCAGCTCAATTCGGGATTTTCTTTACGGTAATCGTGGCCGTCTTATTAGGATTTGATTTAAATGACGCAGCCTCGATTGGGATTATTGGAGCCGCAGACGGGCCAACATCTATTTTTGTAGCGAATACGTTGAATTCGAAATATATGGGAGCGATTATGGTTGCTGCTTATTCGTATATGGCACTAGTTCCAATCATCCAACCAGTCGCCATCAAAGCAGTAACGACCAAAAAAGAACGTCAAATCCGTATGAGCTACCGTGCAGGCGAAGTTTCTCAAACAGCTAAGATACTGTTTCCTGTAGTGATTTCGATCGTAGCCGGGCTTATTGCACCTGTGTCTTTACCTCTTGTGGGTTTCTTGATGTTTGGGAATTTGTTGAGAGAATGTGGCGTGTTGGATCGATTATCCATTACGGCACAAAACGAATTAGTGAATATCATCAGTATTTTGTTGGGTCTGTCGATTTCTGTCAAGATGCAGTACGAAGAATTTTTGAAAGTCGATACATTGATAGTGATCGGTCTAGGGCTAGTAGCCTTTATCATGGATTCTATCGGTGGGGTGCTATTCGCAAAAATGCTGAATTTATTCCGCAAAGAAAAAGTGAATCCAATGATTGGTGCAGCTGGGATTTCTGCTTTTCCAATGTCTAGTCGAGTCATACAGAAGATGGCAACAGATGAAGATCCGCAGAATTTTATTTTGATGCATGCAGCTGGAGCGAATGTTTCAGGTCAGATTGCTTCTGTTATCGCAGGTGGACTACTTTTGGCACTGCTCACATAAAAAGGAGGAATAAAAATGACAGAAGATTTATATACGGCATTCGAATTACTATTGTTTGGCTGGGGCGGCGTATTCGCAGTTATTTTGATTATTTATTTAGCTTCTTTACTGCTGACCAAGACATTTCCGATAAAAAAATAAAGAAGGGCTTTTATGTACGTACTTAAACAGCTTTGGCTATCTAAAGAGTATCAAACAATGATTAAATGGCAGGAATTGTTGCATACTGTAGGGTTGAGTGGAAACGAGTGTCCAGATTATACAGTTGGTATTTATGATGGTGATCAGTTGATTGCCTCAGGGTCTTATGAAGGTCAGGTCATTAAATACATTGCTGTCTGTAAAAAATATCAGTCGGAAAAACTTCTGATCCGAATCATCAACCATTTAATCGAGAAGCTTAGAGAAGAAGGCAAGTTGCATTGTTTTATTTATACTAAATTGGAAAATCAAAGAGTGTTCCGATCGTTAGGTTTTAAAGAAGTCTTTTCAACGAGAGAAGTCGCTTTTATGGAGTTAGGAGCACCGAATTTCAATGAATACAAAGCACTACTGAAACAGTCTAAGAAGGCGGAAAGTGCTAGCGGAATCGTCATAAATGCAAACCCATTTACGAAAGGACACCAATATTTAGTCGAATCTGCTGCAAAAGAAAGTGAATATGTGTATCTCTTTGTTTTATCCGCAGAAGAATCAATGTTCTCAGCGGCTGATCGTTTTGAAATGGTCAAAAGAGGTGTAGCCCATCTTAAAAACGTCAGTGTACTGCCAACAAATGATTATCTTATATCTGCTGCGGTGTTTCCTGCATATTTTTTAAAGGAAAAAGCACCAATCGAACAAGCTCGTATACAAGCAACCTTTGATTCACAGCTTTTCAAAGAAAAAATAGCATCAATTTTACACATCAATAAACGCTTTGTAGGGGAAGAACCTTTTTCAGAGGTCACGAATCTTTATAATCAAACTATGAAAGAAGTTTTTGGTTCGGACATTTCTCTTATTATTCTTCCTCGTTTGAGCTGTAACGGCGAAACCATCAGTGCGACAAAAGCACGGCAAGCAATAAAAGAACGAAATGAACAAAAACTAAAGAAATTCCTACCTGAGACTACGCTTAAATACTTACACCAAAAAGGAGTGATGACATGTGGAAATAAAACAAGTTGCAGCTGCTGGTACCGTTGAATCCAGCGATATTTTGATAACAATCGAACCAAATGAAAAAGAGGCACTTAGCATTTCTTTAGATAGTAGTGTAGAGAAACAGTTTGGCAAGCAGATTCGACAAGTAATAACAGAAACGCTGACTCATTTAAAGGTAACTTCAGCAAAAGTAACAGCAATCGACAAAGGAGCATTAGATTGTACGATTATTGCTCGATTGATTACTGCCGTTTATCGAGCTGCCGAGAAAGACGCTTATGATTGGGGAGAAATCGACAAATGGAAAAATTGAGAAGAACGATGATGTTTGTTCCTGGTGCAAATGCTGCTATGTTGAGGGATGCCTCATTATATGGTGCTGATTCCATCATGTTTGATTTGGAAGATGCTGTATCGCTGAAAGAAAAAGATGCTGCTCGTACCCTTGTGCATTTTGCTTTAAAAACTATAGATTACGGTAATGTAGAAACAGTTGTCAGAATCAATGCTTTGGAACAAAGTGGTGAAGAAGATATCAAAGCTGTTGTCTCAGCCGGTGTGGATGTTGTTAGGTTGCCTAAAACAGAAACAGCTCAAGAGATCATTGCAGTGGATAAAGTGATTACCAAAGCAGAGGAAATATTCGGTTGTGCAGTCGGCACGACTAAAATGATGGCTGCTATTGAATCAGCAGAAGGTGTGCTGAATTCACGGGAAATCGCACAAGCATCTCCACGACTAGTTGGTATTGCTTTAGGAGCCGAAGACTATGTGACGAATATGAAAACAAAACGTTACCCTGATGGACAAGAATTGTTCTTTGCTCGGAGCATGCTTTTGCACGCTGCACGTGCTGCTGGTATAGCCGCTATCGATACGGTTTATTCAGATGTAGAAAACATGGCTGGATTTCAAGCGGAGACGGAGCTTATCAAACAACTAGGGTTTGATGGTAAATCAGTGATCAACCCTCGCCAAATCCCTGTCGTACACGAAATCTATGCACCAACTAAAGCAGAGATCCAACATGCAAAAGAAGTTATTTGGGCAATTGAAGAGGCAGATTCCAGAGGTTCTGGTGTTATTTCTTTGAACGGAAAAATGATCGATAAACCAATCGTGGAGCGTGCTGAGCGGGTGATTGCACTTGCAAAAGCTGCCAATCTACTAAGTGAAGAGGAGTGATGAAAATGGTTTTGAATCAAGCAGGTAGAGAGATACCAAAAGAATATGCTGAACATTACGGTATTTTCGAAGGTGAACTTGCGCACATCAATTCGTATAAAGAAGCCAGTCGCAACATTACACCAAAAACACCACGTGAAACAAAATTGTTAAGCAATTTACGCGAAGCAATTGAGCGAACAGGCTTGAAAGACGGTATGACGATTTCCTTCCACCATCATTTTCGCGAAGGAGATCAAGTCATGAACAAGGTTTTGGCAGAAATTTCAGCGATGGGTATCAAAGATTTAACGATTGCACCTAGCTCGATTGCCAATATTCATGAGCCTTTGATCGATTATATCAAAAATGGAGTCGTCACCCATATTACAACTAGTGGATTACGAGACGAGGTTGGGGCAGCAATTTCTTCTGGAATAATGGATTCTCCTGTGATTATACGGTCTCATGGTGGAAGGGCAAGGGCGATAGCGGCAGGAGACCTATCTATCGATGTTGCGTTTTTAGGTGCGCCTAGTTCAGATGTTTATGGAAATGCAAATGGAACAGTTGGTAAAGCAACATGTGGTTCTTTAGGCTATGCAATGGTTGACGCAAAATACGCGGATCAAGTAGTAATTGTGACGGACACGCTTGTACCTTTTCCTAATACACCTATTAGCATCCCACAAACAGATGTTGATTTCGTTGTTGAAATAGATTCGATTGGAGACCCAGAAGGTATTGCTAAAGGGGCTACACGATTCACTAAAAATCCAAAAGAGTTACTGATCGCAGAATATGCGGCTAAAGTAATCACTCAGTCTCCTTATTATCATGAAGGTTTTTCTTTTCAGACAGGTACAGGTGGAGCAGCATTAGCGGTGACACGCTTTTTACGTGAATCGATGCTTCAAGACGGGATTAAAGCAAGCTTTGCTCTTGGCGGTATCACGAAAGCGATGGTCGATCTATTGCAAGAAGGATTAGTAAAAAAAATCATTGATGTCCAAGATTTTGATCATCCTTCTGCTTGTTCACTGGGAGAAAACAGACATCATTATGAGATTGATGCCAATATGTACGCGTCTCCTTTGAGCAAAGGGTCATTTATCAATCAGCTAGACACAGCTATCCTTTCTGCTTTAGAAATTGATACGGATTATCATGTCAATGTCATTACTGGATCAGATGGGGTGATTCGAGGCGCAGCAGGAGGACATCCTGATACTAGTATGGCTTGCCAAATGAGTTTAGTAATTGCGCCACTTGTTCGAGGACGGATTCCGACAATTGTAGATAAAGTCAATACTGTAGTAACACCCGGTTCGAGTATTGATGTGGTTGTTACGGAATTTGGGATTGCTATCAATCCTAAGCGGAAAGATCTGATCCAACACTTCAAACAAATAGATATCCCACAATTTACGATTACTGAACTGAAAGAAAAGGCATATGGGATCGTAGGGACACCAGAACCGATCAATTATGGCGAAAAGATTGTTGCTTTGATCGAATATAGAGATGGGACGATTATCGATGTGGTAAAAAATGTGTAATCAATTATTCCAAGGAACAATTGTTGATTTGGAGCAAATGCTTACAGCACGTACGAAACGAGCAGAAATCCAAAAAGAAATGTTATCGATGAAAGAAAATACTGTTTTGCTTTGTGCAACATTGAATATACCTGGGCCCGTCAAATACTCTGTAGGATTAGCAGAACTATTTGAACAGATCATTGAAGTTGTAGAAGATGCGATAGCTTTACATGCCATTCTTCGTTTATATCGAAAAGAAGTCACTGGACCAGAATATTATTTGCTACTTTCAATGCCTGAAAAGGAAGCGAAGGAGACCATGTTAGAAATCGAAGAAAGACATCCGTTTGGGCGTCTGATTGATCTAGATATTTTGTGTTTAGTTGACGGGCAGCCGAACCCAATCAGCAGAAGCAGTTTAGGTCATCCCCCAAGAACTTGTTATCTCTGTCAGGAGCAAGCAAAAGTATGTGGACGTTCACGAAAACATAGTATGAAAGAAATGCAGGAAGCGATTCTGCTAATTACAGCAAAGGGGAGGGGAAAAAATAATGGCAAAAAAAATCCGATTGATGGAAACAGTCTTACGTGATGGACAGCAAAGTTTGATTGCTACACGTATGCCAACAAAAGATATGCTACCAATCTTGCATACAATGGATCAAGCCGGTTATTCTGCCTTGGAAGTATGGGGAGGAGCAACATTTGATTCTTGTATACGGTTTTTGAATGAAGATCCTTGGGAAAGATTGAGAAGTATCCGAAAAGAAGTAAAAAACACAAAATTGCAGATGCTTTTGCGCGGACAAAATTTATTAGGCTATAAAAATTATGCAGATGACGTGGTACGATCTTTTGTCGAAAAATCAATCCAAAACGGGATTGATATCATAAGAGTGTTTGATGCATTAAATGATACGAGAAACCTGCAAACGGCGATTAGTGCTACAAAAGAAGCTGGTGGTCATTGCCAAACAGCAATCTCATATACCACAAGTGATGTTCACACGGTGGAATATTTTACTGAATTAGCAAAAGAAATGGTTCAAATCGGTGCAGATTCTATTTGTATCAAAGACATGGCGGGCGTATTGACCCCCAATACCGGATACGAATTAGTTAGGCGTATCAAAGATGCTGTAGATGTTCCTTTGGAGATTCACACACATGCAACTAGTGGAATTTCAGAGATGACTTATTTGAAAACAGCTGAGGCAGGAGCAGATATTATCGATACAGCAATTTCTTCATTTGCTGGCGGAACGAGCCAGCCGGCAACAGAGTCTATAGCGATGGCTTTGGAGGATATGGGCTTCGATACAGGATTGGATCTACAAAAAACAGAAGAAATCGCAGAATATTTCAATCCTATCCGAGATCGATTTAGAGAAGAAGGACAATTGAATCCAAAAGTAAAAGATACAGAACCTAAAGCATTAATTTACCAAGTTCCTGGAGGAATGCTTTCCAATCTGTTAAGTCAATTGACTGAACAAGGACTGCAGGACAAATATGAAGATGTATTGAAAGAGGTACCGAGAGTACGGGCAGATCTAGGATTCCCGCCACTTGTTACGCCTCTTTCCCAGATGGTAGGAACTCAAGCATTAATGAATGTGATTACCGGCGAACGCTACAAGCTTGTCCCAAATGAAATCAAAGATTATGTACGAGGCTTATATGGGCACCCACCAGTTCCTATACAGAAAGAAATAAAAAAATTGATCATTGGTGAGGAGAAAGTAATCACCGTTCGTCCAGCAGATTTCATTGGACCTCAACTTCCAGCTTTTCGTCAAGAAATTTCAAATTATGCAAAATCTGAGGAAGATGTCTTGATGTATGCTTTGTTTCCAATACAGGCAAAAGATTTTCTAGGAAGAAGAGAAGATCGATTTTACGATGTCCCACTCCAAATGGTAGAGGTGAAAATCGATTTTTTTGAGAAACAATAATTGAATAAAAAAGGACTGACATAGATACGCACTGGAATGTATCTGTGACGGTCCTTTTTATGAACGATTTTATCGAAGACGGATAGTGCGTGTCAAAAATAAAAAAGCTACGATTAGAAATAATAATAAAATGTACCCCAAAATAACGGCTAGGCGATCCAACTTATTTGTCGATAGGTGTTTGTTTAAAAGCTGATAGAACCATAATCCAATCAGACCTCCTGTTGTATTAGTAATTACATCAGTGATATCCGCTACGCCAATACCGAATAGGAATTGAATAAACTCTGCGAAGAAGCTTACAAGGAAAATAATCCCTAATTTTTTAGAAAAGGAAAGCCCTTTGAAATTGACATTCAAAAGCACCCCAAAAGGACAAAAGACAATCAAATTATAAGTGGTTTCGCGCAAAACCGTCGTATTCTCAAAAGAAAAAGTAGAAAAAGGGACGAGATTGACATTGCTGTAAGAATAAGTGAGAAATTGTGGAAGATTAAATGATAGCTTGAATAAAATCAACCATAATAGAAAGAATAAATAAATCCCTAATAAAAATTTTGATACATACCGCATAGACATCTCCTCCATTTAAAAAGTATACCATCGAAAACCGCTGAAAAATCATAAAAAAGTATGAAGTTTAAGGACCAACGTAGTTATCGTACGAAAATTAGAAGCTTTTTTTTGTTGGGAATCCGGTTTCTTTTAAATGAGTTTAAAATGAGAAAACATTCAAATATATAACTTAAGTAATTTTTATTCGTTCACTTTTTCCTCTCAAAGATTATTTTTAATAATTATATAAACTACATGCATATATATATTATTTTTAGTATAAAAATGGAATATGCTATACGTGAAAAAATTATGAAAAGATAAGTCTTTTAACGATTTTTTCTTCGAGTCCATTCATTTTACGCTTATTACATTAATGATATTTATTTTTTTATTTTCTTGATGATAAAAAGCAAAAAGTTAGATAATTGCATATATAGTTATATATATAAATTTCAGATAATTCGAATTATTTTGCTGAATTACCTTGACATTGCCTAACGCCAAATGTATTATTTCAATAACTTTCATTATCTTTTAATTATTTCAGGTGATTTATTAATTAAACATGTTGCGCAATTATCTGGTTAATAGGGGTTGAAAAGGGTGAAAGCAGTATAAATAAGAGGGGGATATACATTATATGAAAAAAGTTTTAGCTTTGCTTCTAGTAAGTGCCGTTATGCTGGGAGCATGCGGGAGTAATGCAAAAGGGTCTAGCTCTTCAAAGAAAAGTGATCTTGTATCAGAATATAGTTCTGTATATGTAACAGATCTTGAAACGCTAGATTACACATTCTCATCCCGTAAAACGAATAGTGACCACTATACTAACTTTGTGGAAGGTCTTTTGGAAAATGACCAATACGGGAACCTGAAAGGCGATATGGCTAAGTCATGGGAAGTCAGCGATGACGGGTTGACTTATACGTATCATCTTCGCAAAGGTGTTCCTTGGGTGGATAGTGAAGGAAATGAGTATGGGGCTGATGTGACAGCAAATGACTTTGTTACTGGGTTGAAACACGCGGTAGATGTACAATCAGAAACGTTATATATCGTGGCAGATAGTATCAAAGGCTTATCTGATTATATAGATGGTAAAACGAATGATTTTTCTACTGTTGGGGTAAAAGCAGTAGATGACTATACGTTGCAATACACATTGAATAAACCTGAACCATTCTGGAATTCAAAAACGACTTACGGTATCTTATATCCAATCAATGAAGAGTTCTTAAAATCAAAAGGGAAAGATTTCGGAAAACCAACACCAGACTCCATCCTTTATAATGGACCATTCATCCTTGCAAACAACACAGCTAAATCAGTCATCGAATATACGAAGAACGAATCGTATTGGGATCCTAAAAATGTCCATTTAGATACAGTAAAATGGACCTATAATGATGGAAGTGATCCGGATGGGTTATTCAAATCTTATGAAAATGGCGAACTCTCTGCTGCCAGAGTTTATCCAAACTCTCCAGGGTATAAAGACGTAACGAAAGCTTATCCCGATGGCGTGACTTGGACTGAAACAGATGCATCAACATATAATTTAACCTTCAACTTTAACCGAGGTACATTTGATGCAACTTCAAAAACAACAGACAAAGAAAAAGAAGATACACACAATGCTATTTTAGACCGCAATTTCCGTTTAGCTGTTCTATTCGGATTTGATAAGAAAAGCTATAACGCACAAAGTGTAGGAGAAGAAGGAGCCAATAAAGCATTACGTAATACAATGATTCCAGCCGACTTTGTAGAGATCAACGATCAACCTTACGGCGACACAGTAGCAAGCAAATTAAAAGCACTGGATTCAGATGCTTTTGGCGATGTAGATTTATCTGATGGACAAGATGGGTATTATAACGCAGATAAAGCCAAAGAATATATGGAAAAAGCAAAAACAGAACTAGAAGCAAAAGGTGTCCAATTCCCTATCCATTTAGATATGCCGGTTGAAGAAACTTCTGAGATCAGTGTCAACATGGTCAAATCTTTGAAGAAATCAGTGGAAGCTTCTTTAGGATCAGATAACGTAGTAGTCGATGTTCAATTATTAAATGATAATAAATATTTAGCTGCTACTTATCAAGCAACAACCGGACAAGCTGGCGACTTTGATATTACAAATGCCTCTGGCTGGGGTCCAGACTACACTGATCCATCTTCTTACTTGAATATCTATGATTCACGCAAAGGGGATATGATCCATACACTTGGACTGGAAGCTTCTGCCATAGTACAAGGAACAGATCCTTCAGCTGCTGCGAAAAAAGCAATCAACTTATCTGAATATGATGCTTTATTGGATAAAGCCGCTGCTATCACTGATGATTTAGATGCTCGTTACACCGCTTATGCAGATGCAGAAGCTTGGTTGTTGGATAATGCTTTGCAAGTACCAATCTATGCATACGGCGGTACGCCTCGCGTCACAAATGTTGTTCCATTTAGCAAGCCATTTGCTTGGACAGGTATTGCTACAAATAAACTGAAATATATAGAAGTACAAAGCAATATCGTTACAACAAAACAATACGACAAAGCGAAGAAAGCTTGGGAAACGAAAAAAGAAGAAACTGCGAAAGAAGCAGAAACAACAAGTTCTAAGTAATTTAGCTGAATGAATAGTAAAAAAGGCTTTCAATTTCTATTGTAGCCTTTTTTACTTATATGATGAAAGAGAGGGAAAATTGTGAAAAGATACCTTTTATTTAGGGTCCTGCGCTCTATACTTAGTATTTTTCTTGTAACTACCTTAACCTATGCGGTGATCTATTCACTTGTTCCGAGAAAAACGATATTTCAAAATGATGTGAATTACGGAAAATTAAAGGCAAAACCAGATGAACTGGCAGATTATGAAAATACAGCCTTCAGCAAGATGGGTTATATCGAATACCACACGACGAAAGAACTGAAAAAAGAAGTAGGAAGCAGTTCATCAGAAAAAGCCTCTTCTGAGCAGTTAGAAGAAAAATACCAAGATTGGGCGAAGAAAAATGGTTGGACGCTCAAACAATTTCCAATCAGCAAAGAATATTATGCGACAAAAGATATTCCATTAGTAAAACGCGTAGTGAATTTCTATGCGAATATGATCCAAATCGATCACCCATGGAAAGTAAAAGATGCCAGCAATTCTAACTTAAAACATTCTCTGCGTATCGAAAACGATGAGTTGGTCGGTTGGGCACTTGTCGGTTCAGGAACACAATATAAATACCAAATCTATTTCAATGGACAATTTCCTTATATCCATCAAAATATCGTTCATTTGAATCTAGGCACTTCATATCCGACATTTGCCGGACAAGCGGTAACAAGCATCATCTCAGGAGGACAAGGGAAAACAGAAAGTACAGAGACAACATTTAATGATGATTTTACAGCGCGCTCTTCTGCTAATATCTACCTTCGTCAATATCAGAAAACAAAAAACATCTCTTCACGAGACAAAAAATATTTTTCTGATAATTATGTCATCACAGATACGAATTACCAAGACCCATCGATGATCGGTACATCATTTCGTATGGGAGCCATCGCTGTTGTTATTGCTTATGCGATCGGCATACCAGCTGCGATGTTGATGGCTCGTTACAAAGGAAAGATACCAGATAAAGCAGGGATCGCTATCGTAACGGTGCTGATCTCCGTGCCAAGTCTAGCCTTTATCTATTTCTTCCGATTTATTGGAAGCAGCTGGTTTTCTTTGCCAGATTCTTTCCCAGCATTGGGCGCACAAGATATTCGTTCCTATATATTACCGACAGTGATTCTAGGACTATTGTCTGTTTCTGGAATCGTTATTTGGCTGAGACGTTACATGATCGACCAACAGTCTTCCGATTATGTTAAATTTGCGAAAGCAAAAGGTTTGAATGCGAAAGAAATTGCTAGAAAACACATTTTCAAAAATGCAGCTATCCCAATCGTCAATGGGATTCCAGGAAGTATCATCGGAGCGATTGCTGGGGCGACGATCACAGAAACAGTGTTTGCTGCACCAGGTATGGGGAAAATGCTACCTGATGCGATCATTACCCATAACAATCCGTTAGTTATCGCAATCGTTTTTGTCTTTACCACAGTATCCGTATTTTCAATCTTAGCCGGGGACATTGCGATGGCATTAGTCGATCCGCGAATCAAACTATCGTCAGGAGGAAAATAGCTTGGAAAATGTGAAAACAGAACAAATGAACGAATTCATTTTTGTAGAAACGAATTCGTTAGCTTCAGAAAAGATTGATACGCCGAAGTATTCGTATTGGCGTTCGGTCATGCGTAAATTCTTTTCAAACAAAGTTGCGATTTTTATGCTGATACTGATGCTGGCTGTCTTATTGATGAGCTTTATCCAGCCATTATTCAGCGGATACAAATTTATGGATGTAAAAGATATCAATGATTTTACGAAACGCTATAATCCACCAAGTGCAAAATTTTGGTTTGGTACAGATGCTAACGGCATGTCCTTATTCGATGCAGTTTGGGCAGGGGCGAAAACATCGATTTCCATCAGTGTCATTGCTACATTGATCACTACAGTTATTGGTGTAGTAGTAGGGGCGATTTGGGGAACATCTAAAGCAATTGACCGTTTCATGTTGGAAATTTACAACATCATCTCGAATGTGCCAACTTTACTGATCGTCATCGTCCTCTCGTATACGTTTGGTTCCGGATTTTGGAATTTGATTTTTGCGATGTGTGTGACGAGCTGGCTGAGCGTAGCTTACTTTATTCGGGTACAAGTCATGATCATCCGCGACCGCGAGTATAATTTAGCCTCAAAAACACTAGGAACACCGACCTTGCGGATGATTTTTCGTAATATCCTGCCTTATTTGATTTCTATCATCGTGACAGATGTATCTAGAGCGCTACCTTCGTTTATTTCATATGAAACATTTCTTTCATTCTTAGGCGTTGGATTAAGCAGTGATGTTCCTTCTCTCGGACGATTGATCGCAAAATATACGAATAACATGAGCAATTACCCTTATCTTTTCTGGATTCCTGTGACTGTACTGGCGTTAGTTTCTGTTTCTTTATACATCGTAGGACAAACTCTTGCAGATGCGGCAGATCCAAGAACACATATTTAGGAGGCAAACAATGGAGAATCAAACAATTTTATCAGTAGAAAACATCTCGGTCAGCTTCCATGTTCGTCACCGTGAATTAAAAGCGATCAGAAATGTCTCATTAGAGCTAAAAGAAAAAGAAACATTAGCCATCGTTGGTGAATCAGGATCAGGAAAATCAGTTCTGACAAAAACATTCACCGGGATGCTGGAACAAAATGGCAATATCACTTCAGGAACGATCCGCTATAAAGACAAGATATTAAGCGAATTGAAAAAGGATGAAGAATGGGAAGATATTCGGGGAAAAGAAATCGCGACGATCTTCCAAGATCCTATGACTTCACTGAATCCTATCAAAACAATTGGCTCACAAATCTCAGAAGTCATCATCAAACACCAGAAGAAATCAGCGAAAGAAGCGAAACGCTTAGCTGTCGAATTGATGGAAAAAACAGGAATCCCTAATGCGGCAAAAAGATACGATGAATATCCTTTCCAATACTCTGGTGGGATGAGACAACGGATCGTCATTGCTATTGCATTGGCTTGCCGACCTAAAATCTTGATTTGTGATGAACCGACAACCGCTTTGGATGTAACGATCCAGGCACAAATCTTGGAACTAATCAAAGAGCTTCAGGAAGAATATCAATTCACAACGATTTTTATCACCCATGATTTGGGCGTTGTCGCGGCTATAGCAGACAAAGTAGCTGTTATGTATGCTGGACAGATCATCGAAAGCGGAACAGTTGAAGAAATTTTTTATGATCCAAAACATCCCTATACATGGAGCTTGCTTTCTTCTTTACCACAATTAGCACAAAAAGGAGATGTGCTTTACTCTGTACCAGGAACACCACCTTCTTTATATAAAGATATCCAAGGAGATGCTTTTGCGCCTCGCAGCGCCTATGCGATGAAGGTCGATTTTACTAGTGAACCGCCTATGTTCCAAGTATCCGAAACCCATTTTGCGAAGACTTGGCTGCTGGATCCTCGTGCACCGAAAGTACTTAAACCAAAACAAATCGAAAATCTTCATGAAAAAATGATTGCTTTGGCTGCAGAATTGGATAGTGAAGAACAAGACGGGGGGAAGCAAGTTGTCAGCTGATAAAAAAACTTTGTTAACTGTAAAAGATTTAGAAATCACTTTTGGAGAAGGAAAAAGCAAGTTCGTAGCTGTCCAAGACGCCAACTTTGATATTTATAAAGGAGAAACGTTCTCTCTCGTAGGAGAATCTGGTTCAGGCAAAACGACGATTGGCAGAGCAATCATTGGGTTAAATCCGACAAGCAAAGGGGATATTCTCTTTGAAGGGAAAAAGATCAATGGTCCCTTGTCGAAAAAAGAACAAGCAGAAAAAATCCGTAAGATCCAAATGATATTCCAAGACCCATCCGCATCGTTGAACGAACGGGCAACAGTAGAATATATTATCTCAGAAGGCCTCTATAATTTTAACCTGTTTCACTCGGAAGAAGAACGTTTGGAAAAGGTGGCGAAAATCATCAAAGAAGTCGGACTACTTCCAGAGCATATGTACCGCTATCCTCACGAATTTTCCGGCGGTCAAAGACAACGGATCGGGATCGCTCGTGCATTAGTGATGGAACCTGAATTAGTCGTAGCGGACGAACCAATCTCTGCTTTAGATGTTTCGATCCGTGCGCAAGTGTTGAACTTACTGAAAGATGCACAAAAAAAACGAGAAGTGACATATCTTTTTGTCGCTCATGATCTATCAGTCGTACGTTTTATTTCAGATAGGATCGCTGTGATCAGACAAGGACATATTTTAGAACTAGCTGAAACGGAAGAGTTATTCAACCATCCGCTTCATCCATATACAAAGGCATTGCTTTCAGCTGTGCCCATACCAGATCCTATTTTAGCAAGGAAAAGAAAATTACATGTGTATGATCCTAGCATACACGATTATACAAAAGACGGTCCGGTTTTCGAGGAAGTACGCCCCGGACATTTTGTATACGGGAATCAAAAGGAATTAGAAGCGTATCGAAAATTGTGAGATCTGCAGTTTGACTGGACACTGAAAGTCAGGTGATCAAACATGATAGTTAATCGATATTTTGGTAAAAGCAGGGGGAAGACAGAGAAGTCTTACCCCTTCTTAGTCCACAAAGGGGTGGATGAATTGGAGGATTGTTTATTTTGTAAAATAGTGAATGGAAGATTGCACCGAAGAAAAATAGTTGAGAGTGAAAACATTCTTGTATTTTTAGATAACGCAGGAGATGTCGATGGTCATATGATCGCTCTAGTCAAAAAACATCGGGTCAATTTAATTGATTGCGAGCAAGAACTATTTATCGAATTGATGAACGTCATTCGAGCGGTTTCTCTTCATTGTGTCGAAAATTGCGGTTTTGATGGCGTCAATTTGATCAAAGCAGAGGATGAGACAGTAGAAGAACATGTCTCTCACCTTCATTTCCATATTATTCCTAGAAAGAAACAAGATGGGGTGGATGCTTGGCCCTTATTTACCGGCGCGATGAATGATTTAGAGACTATGCACCAGCTTCTTGATATGAGACAAAGGACAGGAGAAAAATCCAGTGCATAAAAGAGAAGAATGTACGCTCTTAGATACGATTCATTCGGTTTTTAATAAAAAAAGATAAGGTAGCGAGTTGCTTGGAAAACTTGCTACCTTTTTTTGTTAGTACGACTCGGAATGTTCGTTCTTTGTTTTGACTTTTCCAAGCCTTTTTCTTCTTGATACTAATTTTATGAAAAATCAAGAAATAGTTGTTATACTAGGTAATGCTGACAAACGGGACTGGCATTTCATTTTGATTCAGCTTCTTTTCAAATCACTAGGAAGGAGGGATAGATTGTTCAAGACTTATTTTCGTTTCAATAAAATACAAGATAATCCTTTTCGTATCATGAACCTGATGCTACTTATCTTTATCGTATTATGGTTAGGTTACATAAATCATGACTTTTTGATTTCAAGTTTTTCATCATTAGGGATCTTTACTTTTTTCTATTATCAAAACATACCGATGAAATCTTTGCTGAAACGTATGTTTTTGATCGGTTGTGGACTTTTGTTTGCTTTCGTTCTAGGGATTTTGTCAACTTATGTTTTATGGCTTGAACCATTTGCTGTAGCTTTGGTTGCTTTTTCCAGCAGATTCGTGTTGCGATTATTCCATATCTCTAAACCAGGTGGCTTGTTTTTTGCGATGCTTTCTGCCATGGGAACGAGTATGCAGCTGCCAATCGCTCAATTACCAATCGTCTCGCTTTATTTTTTATGGGTGTCGTTTTTGCCCTGATTGCGGCAGTGATTACAAAACTACTGGATTCACGGCCTGAGCAGACAATTGAAAAAGCGACTCTAAAAGAAAGGTTTCATGAAGAGCCTTTGGTGATCATTGATTCTGTTTTCTACAGTGCCGCCTTGATTCTGTCCGTTTATGTCAGTCATGGCTTGAATCTGCATAATCCTTATTGGTTGACTTTGTCATGTGCATCGATTTTGCTTGCGGAAAATTTGGATGCGATGAAGCATCGACAAGTCCAATATCTGATTGGATCGATGGGTGGGTTATGTGTATCAGCAGTCTTGTCATTTGTGCCGTTCACGCAACTGCAGACGATTTTTCTGATTACGTTTCTTTACGGAATCGCACAATTTCTAGTTGCTAGAAATTACGCAGTTGCTAATATTTTTCTTAATCCCATGGCGTTGATGCTATCTACACTTATTCGCGGGGCCTATCTGATGTCTTTGATCGAATATCGTTTTTTAGGAATCATCATAGGAAGTTTCATCGGTTTAGGTGTTGCGTGGGTAATGACGGTTGGCTTGCAACATTATTTAACGGTTGTTCGACAAAAACTAGAATAGAAGGACAAATAGAAATATATGTACTAAAAAAGGTTGTGAAAAAGTCATTTTCACAACCTTTTTCTTAATACTCAAAACTGAGCGGCTTTTTCATAACCTCAATTAATCGAATGATACTTCAAAGCGGACAGAAGTAGGAAATTCCGCAATGATTTCGTTTAATATAGTTGGTTTCACGTTTTTTACATCTTTTCTGTGTTTCCAAACTGGTCGCACTTTTTCTTCTGATGCAACGATTTTATGTCTATCCGAGTGAGCTACACGTTTCAAAAGATAGACGAAATTGATTTGCTGATAGGTTTTATCTGTGTTTTCTTCAATTGAAAAGGTACTTTCAATAAGGGCAAGCAAACGGACGATTTCTGTTTCATAACCAGTTTCCTCCAGCATTTCGCGAACAACGGCTTGTTGACTTGTCTCAAAACGTTTGACCGCTCCGCCAGGCAACACTTGGATGCCCTGTTTATCGTTTTCCATGCTCAAAAGAATAGCATCTGTTTCCTCATTCCATAAAATTCCAGATGCCCGTATATCAAATTGAAAATTCTCTTCTACCATACGCAAATCATTTGTTTCCATTCCAACGCCCACCAATCTTTTTCGCAAAAAAATTTTTATATTTATTTTATCATAAATTTTTGTTTATGTTGGCGGATGGATAAACTTTTTTGAGATAATCAACGTTTTACTTGAAAGTCGTACAGATATTCTTGTTTTCTCCATAGTGAAGGTTCTACACGTCGCTTTTCCGTAAGAGACAAGTTACTTAGATCGAGTTCCCAGATGATTAGATTATTATCATGATCATGGGTAGCAATCGCTACGTGTTCATCATCAATCACGGAGACAATAAATACCCCACTAAGATCCATGTTTGTCGGGAGTTTTTTAGTAGTTTCTGCAGTCTCAAGATCAATAAAGTAGATCGTGCCGTTACTTGAAAAATAAACAAGCTGATCTTTATAAATAAAACTTCCTTTTGAAAAACTGAATCCTATATCTTCCAGTATTATTTCTCGGTCTGTTTCTTTAAATGTATATGATGAATCTTTCAGCGAATAGCTAAATAATCCAGCTCGCCGATTATTAGCAAAATCAAAAGCCACTCCGTATAAGTGGTTTTCATGAACATTTAGCCGATAACCTATCAGATATTCACTCCCTTCTATATTGGGGAACGAACCAAGGTTCTCACTGATAAGCGTATTTTCAGAAAGATAGAATCTATCAACAAATAATTTTCCTATTTCTTCGTCACGTAAAATATAGAGAGACTGCTCATCGTTTCCAGTCGAAAAAATATGCCCGTTGATAATCGTATAGTCATTATTAAAATAAAGATTGTTTTGATAAAGGATGTTATCGGTATCTGGATAGCCATGATTGAACAAAGTAATCAGCTTCCCGTCCAATATGACGCTGTCTATTCCTGTATGTTCTTTTGTTTGGCGCTTTTCCTTTTCGATTTTTCCTGAATGAGGTGTATAAACAAAGTCATGCGTTCGATCAGATAAAAAGACTTTTTGATCATGTTGTACGAAAGTGCCTAGTTCCAGTCCTTCTGTTTTTAAAATTACTTGATCCTTCTTTCCGATACCAACGAATCTGCCAGATGTTACAAACTTGTCCATTGTATTCGAAAAATAGAGATAATAATCATAATCACCTGTCAGTTCTTTTCTTGCATCAGTACATCCCGATATCCCTAACAATAAAAGGAACCCCAAGCTAAGAAATAAGTATTTATATTTCATGACATCTCCTTGTTAACGGTCATATTCTAAAAAAACATTCCAATATTATTCCACCTATTACCGATTTTTTCATTCTCTAACACTCCTTTTATTTTTTATATTTCAACAATTACAGTGTATTCTAACTAGCAATCAAATGTAAGACACAAATCATTGAGCCATATATTCAATTCCTAAATTTTCCGTTATAGTTAATATGGGAGAGAATACTTAAATGAAAGGAGCGAGGGATGGAGATCCATCAATGGTTGCGTGAGAAGAGAAGGGAAAAAGGGTATACTCAAAAATGGGTGTCACTTCAGTTACATATTACAAGACAAGGTTTGTCCAATTGGGAAAATGGCCGGTCATATCCAAGTTATGAGATGCTCTATAAATTGATTTGTTTGTATGGATGCTCAGCTAAAGAGATTTCAGAACTGTTTACAAGAGAAAGAGAAACAAAGAACTAGGATACACCATTTCTTTTTTAAGATCCCAATCGTTATAGACTCTTTTCAATTACAAATGTTTCTAATATAGTTGATATTGAAGGAAATGGACGCGGGTTAACAACGAGGAGGATGCTTGGATGGTATTTGCTCGATGGCTGACAAAAAAAAGAAAAGACCGAAGTTACACACAAGATTTCGTTGCACGACAATTAGGTATCACAAGACAAACGCTTTCCAAATGGGAAACAGGTCTATCGCGTCCCAATTATGAGATGTTACAAAAAATTTTTCGTTTTTACGACTGTTCGCAAAAAGAAGTTGCTGAATTGTTTAAGACAATCGGAAACGAACAGATGTGAATGTGGGAAGAATAATTGGTAGATTATATGTAATAATAAAACTTATTTTCGAAGAAGCACCTTTTGGAACACTATTCATTCGGAAAAAGGGACTGCGACACGACTTTTGCCACAGCTTTGTTTTAGCAGGTTGACTTTCTTTTTAACATTTGATACCATTCAAAATACAAATCGTAATTATTTCGATTTGTATTTTGAACATGACTATAATCAAAGAAGAAAGTGGGTCGTCTATATGGAAAAAACAGATATCTCAAGTGCATATCGTCGTTTGAAAAGCCCAAATATCAAAACACGAAAACGTGCGTTGAAAATCATCAAAGATGTGAAACGAAATAGTGGAAAAAGGTAAGAAGAAGGAAACTTAATAAAAAAATGAGGTTGTGACAGAAGTGGTCAGCTTCAAGAAATAAGAAGGAATTGACGAAAATTGCTTCTCAAATTTTTGTGTAATTTCGGCTTATTTCCGAAGAAGTTACTTCTGGAACACCGTTTATTCGGAAAAAGGAACTGCGACACGATTTTTGTCACAGTTCTATTTTGTTTATTCCCACTTGAAAATAAAAGATAGCGTATAGAATTATTTCGCTAATCTAAAGGTTTGCAACATATTATAATATGTTTAGAATACGATGGATTTTATAGAGTATTATCATTTTATTTACTTATTTCTACGTATTAATGTGTTAAAATTTTTTCTTGCTTATCTAGGACAGTTAAATCTAACGTATTTTTAGTAAAGTTTATAAACTTTTTGTCATGAGTCACAAAAACAACGGTAGCATGATATTCGACATTAAATTTTTTTATGATGCGAAAGACTAATTCAGCATTTTTTTCATCAAGATTACCTGTAGGTTCATCTGCAAAAATATAAGAAGGTTTTTTTAAAATTAATCTAGCTAACGCAATACGCTGCTGTTCTCCGCCGCTTAATTCATAAATCTTTTTCTCTAAAACATTGGATAGACCTACTTCGAATAAACTGTTTAACATCATTTCTTTTTTCACTTTTTTATTCATTTTTTGGTTTTTTAATGCTATAAGTAGATTACTTTCGACACTTTCATCGTTTATTAAACCGAAATTTTGAAAGATATAGCCAATCTTATCTTTTTGTAATAAATGAACTTCTTTAGCACTAGGATTTTCTACACCTTCAAATATGATTTTTCCACTATCAGGTTTTTCCAGCAAGCCTAACAAGTTTAATAAAGTTGTTTTGCCACTCCCGCTTTTTCCATAAATACATAAAAAGTCACCATCTTTAATCGCTAAGGAGAATTGTTCAAAAATTTTATTTTTTCCATATGAAATACCAACGTTTTTTATCTCTATCATCTCTAAACTCCTTTTTTTTCTATGCTTGGCTTGTTAATAGAAGTGCTTAAGTAATACATGGTTAATAAAGTGATAAGTAATTCTAAAATGCTCCAGCAAGTAATTATAAAAATAATATATTGGTTTCTATAAAGGATGAATAATACTGATACAAGAATGATATCTAATAAGATAATTGGCATGACTATTGGAGTAAAGAGTTTTATAAAAGAGTATCCAAAAAGTCTCTTAATATGCAAGCTATATCTATATTTTTCTACGATTAATTGGTAGGATGAAAAAACATTAAAAATTTGGATTACGGTTAAACAAATCAATAGAATTCTTATAGTGTAAATCAATGCTTTCTTTGTATTCAATTCTTCAGCTCGGAAATTGTAAATTGAAATAGTATTCTGGATGCTTGGTAAAGTATTTGTTTTGATAATGGTCGGTAATAAATAATTAAATCCATCCTTTTTTTCTGTTTGAACAAAAGAAGATGTCGTCAACCAGGCTGCGTAAAAACTAGCATCTAGATTTCCTGTATCTACTATAGAGATTGGATCAACTATAGTAAAGTCTCTTTTATCAATGTGAGGATTATACGTAAAATATTTTTGATGACTTTTCACATATATGATGTTTATTTTTGCATTTATCGGTTCTGAAGACGCGCTCGTAGCTCGCCTCAAAAAAGAAAAATATTCCAGATATTGCGATTCAATTTCTTTTTCAAATTTATTCAAGAAGTCTGGCACTAACAGATTCAAATGGTTAGGTGAATAGATTATTTTATCTATAGGAGATTTTCCTTGAGTATCTATGATCGGGCTGTGCGCGAAATAGTTTTTATTGATAATGATCGATTTTCCAGCAGGAGAAGTCAATTGTTCAATATCACTATGAGTATTCATTTCATAGAGCGGTTTTCCATTTGATAGTTTTTCATAATTGGATGAGTTTATTAGGAATAATCCTTTTTTATTTGTTGCCTCGTTAAAAAAATTTTTCAAATTTTTCTCGTAAGGACGATATTCATCTGGATCATTCGTGATAAATCTTAATTGTGTGGCATAGATATTCTTTGTTTTCTCCCAATAGACATTTTGATTTTGGTGCTGAACCAATACCTGTTGCTCTTTTAATAATGAAGTACCTAAAATAATAATGGTTGTTGCAACTGCTAATTTACAGAATAGATTAAAGGCTATCCCAAAACTGCTGTAATTGTTGCCTTTTAAATTATTGGGATGATTCGAGCGATAAATGAGTTTAATAGATAGATAAATACAGATAGAATACAGCGTAATGAGTAAAAGAGTGGTCAATAATGACAAAGAGAAAAAGGAAATTATAAATGGCATTCCTTTATAATGGATAAAAAAGTATGGGACAATAATAAGGCTGACGGTAGATAAACTCAATAAAAGTACACGTATGATAGGAATTGTAAAAGAACTTAAAGTATCTTGGATACTCCAGCCAAATAGTTTAAATAGAGTGATTTTTTTAGTTTGTTTAATAAGAAATTGGATCAATATTGCTAAATTAACCACCAATAATAGAAACCATACTAAAATCAATAAATATTTGTCGAAAAACTCTTTGCGGACATTTAGGTTGTAACTATCATTGTTATCGGTTTGTATAGTTCCTAGTTTATTGATATCTCTGAGAAACGCGTGGATCTGTTTTTGAGTGTTTCCCTGAATATAATAGACGCCTGAAATCCCTGTTTCAGGAATGTCGGCGAACTTTTTTAGCTCTAGGTCAATTTTTGAATTTGTCCAAACGAAATCTTTTCTAGATTTTAAAGTATCTGTACTGCTTTCATTTGGATTCCCTAGAGTAGTAAATCCATTCTTCATTGTTTGATTTGTATATATTTTTAAATCGGAGTCACTAGAAAATATATATTTAAAGATTTCAATTTGATTGTTGTTTGCTGTTTCAATAATAAAATCAGCTTGTTGCTGAGGTTCTCTTAACATTGAATTAGATTCGACTAGAATAGTAATCTTTTCTTTATCTTTATAAAGTAATTTATTTAACTCTAATTGGTTAATAACTGAAAGGAAAATAAAAACAGTTAATATTAATTGGGCAATTATTCCTATGTAAACATATTTTTTCATAATATCTCCTTTGATAATTACTTAAACAGATAGCTTCATACGTGGTTTTTTGTGTTTTAATTAACGAAAGTTATAATATGCTTTGTTTCCACCAAAAAGAGTCCAGCCAACACTTGCGTTACTCCATTGATATGGCGCTTTCCAACCACCACTATTAAACGTTCCGTTTCCCTTCTCGCATGAGGCATGGCCCTCTTTTGTATAGTGTTGGTATTCAGAAATATTACGGTTGCCATTCTGACCTCTACGCCACCAGCCACCACCAACGGCACTTGAAGCATATCTTGATGAACTATCGTTTTTATTATCTTTTGTTTCAATTACAGTAGTATATGCATCTACATTTTCTTGCCCACCAGAGTATAAAGAGTCCTGTGTAGCATTAGCAATAGGTACTACTATTCCAATGGCTGTTCCGGAAATTAATAAAGTACTAATAATTATTTTTTCATTTATTTCTCCTTTTAGTATAAAGCTATTTCAATTAAAGATAGCGTTTACAAAAGTGGTTGTCAATAGTAAAAAATAAAATGTCAAGTAATTAGCTCAAAATATTTTTTCTATCGGAAAATGTTTGTGTTGATTAAGGTAATACTAGAGTTATCGAATATATTTTTATTATGTCTTACCTTGTTTAAAATTATTATTGTTATTTAGTATTAACTGTAAAAGTTTCATTTTTTATTATTTGAGAACACATACTGAGTCATGTCCAGAACTGTTAAATATTTAGCAAGAAATATTTGGTAAGGAACAAAGAAGACTAAAGAAGCGGACATATAAAAAACGCTTATGAAGTACTATTGAAGGAATTTTCATGTTTTGTCAAAAGTAAATCAATTAAAATTACGTATAAAGTAATTGATGAAATCTTTTAAAAACTTTGTAACTGTTATAAAAGTGTGATAATGAAAAAACAAACAGCCAACAAACATTGACATATCAAAATTTGTTGGCTATTTTTGATTATTCCCACTCGATAGGCCTATTAGGAAGTAAGAAAATTTAACACTGATTTGTTGGAATTTTTAACTGTATGATTAGTGTTTTGTTTCATTTTTTTGCGCTTTGAGTTAGCACTTAAAAAGTGTTTAAACTTTTTAAATAGAGATGTAAAAATTACGTTACTTTTTAGCAATGAGGAAATAAAATGTAAAAAAATATAAAGAATTCGCCTACTATTGTATATTTGTAAGCCAATCATTTCTTATTGGTAAGGCGCTCAAAATAATCTTTATACTTTTTGGAAAAGTGATTTAAATCTAACGATTCACAAATGTCGAAAAAGCGGTTTATTTTTTGTTTCCCTATTGTGGAATCCCCTGTCATAACTAAGAGTAGCCCTTCTAAATATACAGCCATGGCACGACCATAAAAATCTCTTGTATCAAGAGATTTTTGATACTCAATCAAATATTTTTTTGCTTTAGAAAATTGGGAGGCATCAATACATAGTAAAGTGGAATTAATAAGTATCTTATTATAAGGGGAATTGAATCCTTTTGATTTTGAATAAAGAGTCCTTTTTTTAAGTATTCTGTTGACTATAACTGTCACAGTTTCCAATGGCAGTATATCCATTATCGATATGAAAATTTTTATCTCTTCGCTTGTCCATAAATCCATGGTCATCAACTTATTTACAATAGGCATATTCTCATTGGGTTCAGGAATATTTCCTCTCAAGCGCGTTATACAAAGTTGTACTATATATTGTAAATCATTTTTGTTAGAGGATGTTTCTAAAATAGTATTAATTTTTTGGAGCTCTTCGATATTTCCTGAATGATAAAGATCGGACAATCTATACCACCAAAAATCGCTGGAAGATTCTTTGTAATTTAGGTGTATAAACATAAATTCATCAAAACTGATGTTCAATCGTTGTAAAATTTCTAGAAATACTGAAATAGTAGGTTCACTTATATTTCTTTCAATGCGGCTATAGTAGCTCATAGTAACTATACCTTTACAAACTTCTTTTTGTGTTAACCCTTTTTCAACTCTGATTTTTCTTATGGTTAATCCTAGATCCATGATAACCTCCTATAAAAATTAATTATTTGTGAATTTTTTTCCAACTAATTAAATTATGTTTAATTGGTTTTTCAAGGTTATTTTTTTGTAATATTGATCTCCGAGCTTCTTACCATATCTATAACAGATAAACATAATGATTTTAAACCATATTTTTGAAGTAGTAAATTAATAAATATAAGATTTTGATAAAAATGACTTATAATACTTCTTTTAAACGATTGTCTTAAAAAAATGATATTGTATATAAATGAACATGTGAAAACAAGGAGAAATAAAGGAGGGAATTATGAGAAAATCAAAAAAATCATTCGCCGCAATGATTCTATTATTTGGGAATCTTTTACCAACCGTACAGACTATGGCAGATGTAGTAGATGAACCAGAAACCAAACAGGGACAATTACAAACTGAGACATAGAAGAAAAGAGCTATTTGCCATGCTTGATTTGATAAAAATATGACATAAAAGTTTGAGTGAAATAAAGAATAGATGATTACTTTAATACCTATAGAGTTACTAAAGAAGGGAGATTTAAATGAAGAAAAAGATTTTTGGTGTTTTATCGTTAGCTATCTTATTAAATTCCCTTGTTTTAATGCCTTTGATAGAAGTATGGGCTGAAGAACAAAAAGAGACAGTAGAACAATATAACAATGAGGATTTAAAATCTATAGAAAAGACAACGGATTCTTTATCTGATCCAAGTAATTCGATTGATTCTTCAGAGAACAATAAGGAGTCAACAAACGGGACGAGCGAAAGGACCTTAGAGGTATCTGACTCGAGCGACTTTGAAGAAAGAATTCAACCTAATGCTACAGCATCATCGGAAGTAGATGCCTCGAATAGTGTTAGGATAGCAGAAGAAGACCTTTCATCGTGGTTACCTGATCCAATATTACAATCGGTTGTCGCCAATTCTCTTGGTATATCAGTCTCAGAAATCACAAAAGAAAAAATCAGTCATTTAGAAACGCTATATATATACTCTAGTGATGCTAATATTGCAGATTTGACTGGATTAGAATATGCTACAAATCTTTCTTCTTTTTTCATGAGCGGAACGAATCAGATTACTGATTTTACTGTTTTAACCACTTGTGAGAATTTAGTTTATGTTTATTTGATGGGGGCAAATGTAACTGATGATAACGTACCTAACTTTGGAGATAACATAACGAGATTAAATCTTACTGATGCAAGTGTGACAGATGCTGTATATTCAAAGATTGTTAACATGAGAGGATTAGAATCGTTAAGCTTTGAGTCTAATATGAATATTACAACTATTGCTCCATTAGCTGCTCTCCCCAATTTAAGAGAATTGAGGATTCAAACTTGTGGTGTTACTGACTTTACTGTAATTAATGAGTTTCCTAAATTAGAAAGTTTAGCAGCTTACGGCCAGAATGTAGGAAGAAAAGATGAGCCAACTTCGATATTAGCTAAAGATTTAACGTATGATCAGGAAAATCAATCTTTTTTTGTACCATTTTCACTAATGCCCAATCGATTAACAAATTTTGATGGGTATCAGCCTCCTTTTACAACATCTAATAGTACTAGTCAGACGTACTTTGATTTGAATGGTGTACAGGTACCTTCCTCAAGACTAGCTATTACTGAAGATGGGATTACTGTATCTGGGGTTACTCAAAGTGAATTTGAAAGTATTGAAACAATGGAGTATAACGCACGATTTAATAATCCTGCTGGATCTTATGCACAACCAGATGGTTATAGTTTTTACGCCATTTCTTCAGGAACCTATTTGCACCAATTCTTGATCAATCATCAAGAAGCCGCTGCAGATATCATAGTGAGTTATATTGATACTGAAGGGAATGAATTGAAACCTTCTCAAAACATTAGCGGTAATATTGGTGAATCTTTTGATGCAACAACACCAGAGTATAAGTTAGAAATAGACGGGTATACTCTAAAAGAAGTTCAAGGTGATGCGACGGGAACCTTCAGCGAAGATACCCAAGAAGTAGTGTATGTATATGAGCGCAGCGATGCAGCACCAGTGACGGTGAGGTATCAGGATTCCCAAGGAAATCAATTGTCAGAACCAAAAATCTTAAGCGGAAAAATCGGATTGCCGTATGAGAGTGAAGCAAAAGAAATTACCGGCTGGTATGTGATTGAAACGCCAAGTAATGCATCAGGA